>Ga0310344_10001489_pt1 | contig 17929 bp, 18 predicted proteins | sample HC15DNA20200_MG_FD_203801 | JGI IMG/M metagenome (GOLD analysis project Ga0310344, IMG submission 203801) | Marine microbial communities from station ALOHA, North Pacific Subtropical Gyre - HC15-DNA-20-200_MG | ecosystem: Environmental > Aquatic > Marine > Oceanic | place: Pacific Ocean: North... | reverse complement strand
TAGCCGCCTATCGGTTGGACGTCAATTGTCGAAGGTAAAGACGTCGACGAATTGGCGTTTTTGAATCTTCCATCCCTCCGGCGTTTTTACACAAATATCGTGGTATTCCCCCAACGCGGTAACTCCGGGCACCTGAATGGGAAGATCATTCGTCTCGGCGATGGTGACCGTGACATAGCTAACGACCCGGGCCTTTTCGGGACTTTCAATGGTGACCCGAATATTACTCATCACGTGCCTGGTCGTTTGCCCAGCACTGTCCTGCATGCGTTTGTGAATCGCAGCGCGGCCTTCGAACTGTTGACCACGGAATAAAAAAACGCCGTTCTGGGTAAATACGTTGGCATAACCGTTAGCGTCGTCATGATCACGGCTGTACGCGTAGTCTTGAACCAATTGAGTGCACGCCTCAACGATTGTCGGATCGTGTGCTAACGCAGCGGTTTCGAGCAAGAGTATTAGCGCGATCAGACGACTACGCAATGCTAAAGCCTCCACATACGGCCAACGATTGGCCCGTTACAAAATCCGAAGCAGAACTGGCAAAGAAAACGGCAGCACCACCGCATTCGTCGGGCTCGCCGAAACGCCCTGCGGGGGTCCGTTGAACGATTTGTTGGTGAAACGGTTCGTTGTCGATAGCGGGTCGAGTCATGTCTGTCGTAATCCAGCCCGGGAGTATGCAATTGACTTCAATGCGGTGCGGGGCCCAGGCAACAGCGAGTGATTTGGTCAGTTGGACGACGCCGCCTTTGCTGGCGGCGTAGTTTGGCACCTGCGCGCTGCCAAATAACGAATACATCGAACCAATGTTGATAATTTTCCCGAATCCAGCTTGCTTCATTGCCTCGAATGCCTGCCGTGAAAAGCGAAAAACGCTCCTTAGATTGGTGTCTACGACACTGTCCCAGATGGCGTCTGACATATTCTCGGGCGACTCACCCGCCGCGATTCCCGCGTTATTGACGAGAATTTGTAAGCCACCAAACGCGTTGATTGTTTCTGCGATGGCGGCGTCGATGTCTTCGAGCTCGCCTACGTCGCACCGCACAGATCGGCATTGCCCGCCATTGCGATTAATTTCGTTGGAAGCCCTTTCGTTTTTTTCCTCGTCGCGGCCAGCGATCATCACGCTCGCTCCAGCCTCAGCGAGTGCCTCGGCGATACCTAGGCCGATACCGCCGTTACCGCCCGTGACGAGAGCCGTTCGTCCATTGAGATCGAATGTCGCCATGTTCTGTAACCCTTCCTTTTTGTCGTTGGTGGAGTTTAATGGGGTTCAAAGAAGAGAGGTAAGAGCATGTTGAATTTGTCGATCCCAGACCATGTCATTCCGATAAGGGCCAAGGTTCTGGATTTCATTGAGCGAGAAATTTATCCGGTGGAGAACACACTCTACGAAGAGACCCCCGAAAGCCGGCGGGGTTTGATGAGAGGGCTAATGCAAAAAGCGAAAGACGCAAATCTATGGGCGTTGGGCCATCCAGAGGAAATTGGCGGCGGCGGTCTCCCCTTTATGGATTATGTGTTTGTTAACGAGGTCGTTGGTCGCTCGAGTCTTGCAACTGTCGCGTTGGGCACACACTCGCTACAAGACTCGATCATGCTGCACCGGTACGCAAGCCCAGAATGGCGCGAAAAATACCTTGAACCATTGGTGGCAGGTGAAGTCTTCCCGAGTTTTGGAATGACGGAACCGGACGTCGCGAGTTCCGATCCAACCCAACTACAAACACGTGCAGTCCTCGAAGGAGATGAATGGGTAATCAACGGCCGCAAATGGTTCACATCAGGTGCGGGGACCGCGGCTTATACCACCGCCATGGTTCGTACGGAGTCAGACGATACGCCTCCTCATGCCGCCTTCTCGATGATCATCGTCCCCACCGAGACTGTCGGTTACAACATCGTCCGTGATGTTGCGGTAATGGGTGAATTTGACGGTCACTACGAGGTTGATTACGACAACGTGCGAGTTCCGAAGGAGAATTTGCTTGGTACGCGAGGGCACGGATTTAAGATCGCTCAGGACCGCCTCGGCCCAGGACGAATTTTCCATTGCATGCGCTGGCTTGGGCAGGCTCAGCGCGCGTTTGACCTCATGTGTAATCGAGCTAACGAGCGCGTCGCTTTCGGAAAAACGCTGGCTGAACACCAACAAATCCAGAAATTTATTTTCGATACGGCCTGCGAAATTCAGGCGAGCCGATTGCTTACCCTACACGCGGCACAAAAGATCGACCAAGGGGACGAAGCTCGAATCGAGATCGGGTTGATCAAGGTGTATGGCGCGTCGATGCTGCACAACGCTATCGATCGGGCCATTCAGGTTCACGGTGCAAAAGGTGTGACCGAAGATACTCCGTTGGAACGAATGTACCGTCAGGCAAGGTTCGCGCGCATATACGATGGAGCCGACGAGGTGCATGTGCAGACCACGGCTCGCCGGTTACTGCGTTCCTATAGTGAGGGTGGAAATTTTGATTTCGGTACTCGATAAGGAGATAGATTGATGCTTGAGCAACACACGACAATTCAAACGGCGGACGGAGCCATGAACACCTTTATCACCTGCCCCGAAGAAGGCGGGCCTTATCCGGTCGTCATTTTTTATATGGATGCACCGGGCAAGCGCGAAGAATTGCATGATATGGCACGCCGGATCGCAACGGTTGGCTATTACGTAGTCCTACCAAACCTTTATTACCGGGATGTCATGGAATTTCATTTAGGCTTGCCGGGTGCCACGCGCGAAAGAATGCGCGAACTCATGGACAATCTCTCCAATGCCCTTGTGTGCGAGGACACGCAGTCTATTTTGGCGTTTCTCGAGGGAGAGGAATCGGCCTCGGACGGCCCTATTGGCGCGGTCGGCTACTGCATGAGCGGCCCGTTCGTTTTTGCGGCTGCAGCGGCATTCCCTGACAGAATTAAAGCGAGCGCGTCGCTACACGGCGTACGCTTATACACTGATGAGGACAGCTCTCCACACTTAACAGCGGACAAGATTCAAGGCGAGATCTACTTCGGTTGTGCTGAAACCGACGACTGGGCGCCGCCTGAAATGGTCGAAAAACTGGACGCCCATCTCGCGTCGACGGGCATCGATTACCGGATCGAATGGTATCCCGATACTGCTCATGGCTTCGTGTTTCCACAACGAGAAGGCATTTATCGCAAGGCGTCGGCCGAGCGTCACTGGGAACGACTCTTTTCATTGTTTAAAAGGAATCTTTAACTTCTCAAATATCGCTGGCCCGCTAGCCAGGTTACGTAGTCACGCGCGGCTAGCGTTCGGAACGCCAGCGGAGTGGTTTGGGCGTCCAACTGCCTAAACGTTCGCTGACCTTCTGATGCAGATTGCGATCAGCACCTCGCCAACGCAGATCGTCCAGATTCTCTTTAAGGGGCACGTTCGTCGCTAGGGTAGCGAGCGCTCGGTATAACCTTGCGTCATCGCGATGCGCGTTCAGGGTTGCCGCTAGCCTGGGCGCTCCTCGAATGGTTAACGACCAATCCTCAGAATTTGTGGGGATCGCCTCTATTGCGCCATAGACCGTTAACAGTTTCCCGGCCGTTTTAGCACCAAAACCCGGAATGCCGGGGATACCGTCGGCTGAATCGCCGACCAGCGCGAGCCAATCCGGGATGCTTGTCGGAGGGCAACCGTTGCGGGTGTGGACACCGTCTTCGTCGATGACGCGGTTGCGAATCCGATCGACCTGAACGATTTTTGATCCTGCCACACACTGACCAAGGTCCTTGTCGGGTGTCATGATCCTGACCTGAGTTACCGCTTCCCGCCAACGATTGGCCGCGGTCGCAAGGGCGTCGTCGGCTTCAAATCGGTCCATTGACCAAACAACGATGCCCAGGGCTTCAACGGCTTCCTCGACCAGGTCCATTTGGGCAGCAATTGCGGGTTCCATCCCTTCGCCACTTTTATAGTCGACAAAGAGATCGTTCCGAAAGGATTCGACGGGGTTGTCGAACGCCACCGCGACGTGCGTGGCTTGTTCCCTGGGATCGCTGAATAAGGCGAGCAAGGAGTCCATAACGCCTAACGTGGCTTTGACGTCGGTTCCGTCAGGGGCCACACGTTCGGGTCGCCGCGAAAAGTGAGCTCGGTAGAGCTCGAAAGTGCCGTCGACAACGTGCAGACGCATCAGCGCACCAAGTCATTCAAGGCCGTTCGGCACGACAGTCCGACGACACTTCTGGAACGTCGAACGGATGCCCAAGGGCTAATGCGCAGCCGACAAAAAAACATGCCTTAATACGTTAGCATGGCGTTGTCTCGGTGCGCTGGCTCTTGAGCGTTTTTGTCACGATCGCGCCGGGACCGCAAGAATCGGTGTGCTCAATCCTATGGTGGGTGTGGACCGAGTTGTGCGGGGGTTAGAAGGTTTGGGAGTGGACATTTGTCGAGCTTATTAGACGTAGACAACCTTCACGTGAGCTTTGGAAATGATCCGGCAGTTCGTGGCGTCTCGTTTACGATTGATGCCGGCGAAACGCTGGCGTTGGTCGGAGAAAGTGGTTCCGGAAAATCCGTGACGGCGCTCTCCGTATTGCAGTTGTTGCCCTATCCGCTCGCTAATCATCCTGCGGGTCGCATCACCGTCAATGGCGTGGATGTGATCGGTGCCGATGATCGCGAACTCCTCAAGATACGAGGGGGCGTGGTCAGCATGATTTTTCAAGAACCGATGACTTCGTTGAACCCCCTCCATACGATCGCTAAACAGGTCGGTGAAGCTCTCGTCGTCCACAAACGCTTATCGACCAAGGACGCGTTAAAGAGAACGCTTGAGTTGCTGCATTTGGTTGGTTTGCAGGATGCGGCGACTCGCTTAGGCGACTACCCACACCAGCTTTCGGGAGGCCAAAGGCAGCGCGTAATGATCGCGATGGCGCTTGCCAACGAGCCCAAGCTCCTAATCGCCGATGAGCCGACGACGGCGCTTGATGTGACCATCCAAGCCCAAATTCTCCAGCTATTAAAAGACATTCAAACCGAGATGGGTATGGCTCTGATGCTGATTACTCACGACCTCGGTATCGTTCGCACCATGGCGGATCGTATTTGCGTGATGACTGAGGGCGAGATCGTTGAACGTGGGTCACGGGAGGAAATTTTTGAACGTCCGACCCACGAATACACGCGTCATTTGCTTGCCGCCGAGCCCAAAGGCGAACCTGCTCCCGCCGAAGGATCCCCGCCTGTGGTAGCAGAAGCGCGCGATTTGACCGTCAACTATCAGGTCAATAAGGGATGGTTCGGGAAAAGGTTTTTCAAGGCGGTGGATAACGTCGACGTTGTCGTCCGAGCGGGACAGACCGTCGGAGTGGTGGGCGAGTCGGGATCGGGCAAGACGACGTTGGGTCTCGCGATGCTGAGGTTGTTGCAGAGTGAGGGGCAAGTTCGTTTCAACGGGAATGACATTCACGATACCAAGAGAAAATCGTTGATCTCCTTGCGTCGAGACATGCAGATTGTCTTTCAGGATCCTTACGGCAGTTTGTCTCCGCGGATGACAGTACAAAACATTGTTGAGGAAGGGCTACGCGTGCACGAGCCCGAAGTCGGAAGTGATCAGCGTCGCGAACGCGTCGCGGAAGTGTTGAACGAAGTGGGCCTTGAAGCGGAGATGATGGATCGATACCCGCACGAGTTCTCGGGTGGTCAACGTCAACGAATCTCGATTGCGAGGGCAATGGTATTGCGACCGAAATTTGTCGTTCTGGATGAACCCACATCGGCTCTCGATATGTCGGTTCAGGCTCAGATCGTGGATTTGTTGAGGGACCTGCAAGCGAAACACGAACTTGGTTACTTGTTTGTTAGCCACGATCTTAAGGTGGTACGTGCCCTTGCAAATTGGCTCATCGTCATGCGGGATGGCGAGATTGTGGAGCAGGGGCCAGCTCGGGAGGTCTTCGAGACCCCTAGCACGGATTATGCTCGCGCACTTTTTGACGCGGCACTTGATATGCGTGTCGACGAGGAATTCGTTCGACAATAAATAGCGAGGGTCGTTGTGTTATCCCGGTTGTTGGCCGTCCACGCTCACGCTAGCGACCAGACCTAGGAGGACGTAATGGAAGAGTTGGTCCGTGGCTTCGGCTTGGTCGAGGGACCAGTATGGGATCCTCAACGCGGGCTTTTTTTCAGCGATGTCCACGGCGGCGGAGTCTACCTGTTGAAGCCCGACGACAGCACCGAAGTTGTTTTCCCGCATCGCAAAGGAATCGGCGGAATGTGTTTGCACGCGGACGGTGGGCTAGTGGTCAGCGGCCGCAACATCGCGTTTAAGGGATTTGATGGTCTTAACGAGACGCATGTCCTACTCGATCGAAATCCCGAACAGGACAATGTTGGGTACAACGATCTAACGGCCGATGCCGCGGGACGCATCTACGCGGGTTCGTTAGGAAGTGCGGTGTTTGACGAAGGTATTGCACCGAAGTCCGGTAATCTCCATCTCATCGATTTAGACGGCTCAATACAAGTAGTGGCCACTGACGTGCGTCTGACAAATGGATTGGCGTTCTCCCCAGATGCGTCGACACTTTATCACTCGGATTCGAGACGCCAGTGCGTCTTTTGTTATTCGGTTGACGCCGATGGAACATTGGGCGAACGAGAAGTTTTTGCCACCACCCAGACAGGGGTCCCCGATGGATTAGTGGTCTCGGAGGACGGTGCGGTCTGGGTAGCTTTAGCTGGCGGTTCAGGTGTGGGTGTATACGAGCCTGATGGTTCACTGCGGCAAGAAGTAACGATTCCCGTTCCCATGTGTACAAGCGTTTGTTTTGGCGGCGACGACCTGAGGGATCTCTACATCGTGTCGGGATCTGACGGTAGCGATGGGGATCGCGAGGGCGGTATTTATCGATGCCGAAGCGATGTGGCAGGTTTGCCGGTTCCAACGGCTCGCGTAACGATTCACTGAAGGAGATTGACATATGTCTCGAACTCACATCGACACAGGTACTGAAGAGTGTTTGGCTTATGAAACTGACGGTATTGCGGTGATTACCCTCAACCGACCACAAGCCCGTAACGCGATTACCGATCCAATGAAGGCTGGATTGGGCATTGCGCTTGATTATGCGGCCCGGGCTCGAAGTGTCCGGTCGGTTGTGGTGACAGGCGCGGGTGGCGCGTTTTCCGCCGGCGGAGACGTAAAACAAATGGCAGCGGGACGCGATGAAGACGGCACCTTAGACGAACAAATATATGAACAGCGCCAGGATCATCGAAAGACAGCGGGTCGAATTTATACTATGCCGAAACCGGTGATCGCCATGATTCCTGGGCCAGCGGCTGGCGCGGGACTTTCGATCGCCCTGGCTGCCGATATGCGGACCATGGCCGCGAGTGCGTTTATTACCACGGCGTTCGCCAGAGTGGGCTTTAGCGGAGATTACGGTGGCAGTTGGTTCCTTCATCATTTAGTGGGACCCGGCAAAGCCCGTGAACTTTATTATCTTTCGGATCGCGTTGGTGCCGACGAGTGTCTCGCTTTGGGCATCGCCAATCACGTGTTTGCTGACGAAGAACTGGAAGAAGCGACCATGGCGATGGCACGTCGGCTTGCGGATGGACCTCCTATAGCCTACCGATACATGAAGGAAAACTTTAACCGGGCGGCCATGGGCGCTGAGTTAGGTGAGTGTCTAGACATCGAGGCGACCCATCACATTCATGCTGGCCTCTCGGAAGATCACAAAGAAGCTGCGAAAGCATTTGTCGAAAAGCGCGAGGTGACGTTCAAAGGTATCTGACAGAATGTTTGTGGGACGCAGCTGATTACTGTTAGCTAGTGCGGAGACCTTGTTCCTCCAAAAAGGACTTATTGAAGAGCCGAGACTGGTACTTGCCACCGCCGTCACAGAGCACGGTCACGATGGTATGTCCCGGTCCGAGCTTCTGAGCCACGGCGGCAGCACCGCAAACGTTGATACCGGTACTTGAACCGAGAAACCAGCCCTCGTGGTGCAGTAAGCGATAAACCATATCGACCATGTCTTGATCTGTAACCTGCAACGCCCAGTCAATCTGTGCGCCGCTCAAGTTGTCTGTCACTCTGCTATTTCCGATGCCTTCGGTGATTGATGGTCCCGGACTCATAACGGTTTCGCCGTTGGTGACGTAGTTGTATAGCGCGCTCCCCATGCAGTCGGACAGAACGAGCTGTACGGAAGGATTTTGTTCCTTAAGGTACTGCGAGACGCCAGCGAGGGTGCCGCCGGTTCCGACCGCACAGACAAAGGCGTCCACCTTGCCGTCCGTTTGTCGCCAGATTTCGGGCCCCGTTGACTCGTAATGCGCAAGCCTGTTCGCCGTGTTGTCGAATTGATTTGCCCATACGGCGCCGTCAAGGGATTCTGCAAATCGCCCGGCCTGCTTCTGGTAATTCATCTCGTCTTTGTACGGTACGGTCGGTACGACGCGTACTTCGGCCCCGAGTGTTTCTAGAATTTCGATCTTTTCGGGCGATTGATTGTCGGGCATATAAATGATGCATGGATAACCTCGAGCATTGCAGATGTGGGCGATCCCAATACCGGTATTACCAGCGGTTCCTTCGACTACGGTGCCACCAGGCAACAATTGACCGTTCTTTTCTGCTTCTGAAATCATCCATAGGGCGGCACGGTCCTTGACCGAACCACCTGGGTTCATGAATTCGGCTTTACCAAGAATTTCGCAACCGGTCTCTTCCGAAAGCGTCTTCAGGCGAATGAGGGGTGTATTACCGACAGCCTCGGCGAAACCACTGCGGGTATCCATGTTGGTCCTTCACACAAGCGCTAACGGCCGATTCTATCACCGCTAACGAGCTATACTGATCGGCCGGCGAGAACGATCGACGAGATGGAGAAACTCGATGACATCCACTGACGAAACCACGGTAACTCCTGCCGAATTAGGAATCGATCCAGAGAAACTCAAGCCTTTGCGAGACCGCGCCGAACGTGAAGTAGCGGAAGGGGTTTTGCCGTCTGCCCAGATCGCCGTTGCTCGACACGGGAGGCTCGCCTATTTCGAAACGTTTGGTGAGGCTACCAACGAAACTCTTTATTGCGTCTTTTCATCAACCAAAGCATTTACCTCGGCGGCGGCATGGTTACTCATGGAATCGGGAGATCTTGACGTTCGTGAGACGGTGGCTGACATCGTCCCGGAATTTGGCACGAACGGTAAGGAGACCATTACCGTCGACCAACTTTTCTTGCACACGGCGGGATTTCCGCACGCTCCGTTTCGACCAACGGATTGGAACGACCGAAACCGACGGCTTTCGCGTTTCTCTGCATGGCGACTCAATTCGGCGCCGGGAGAACGCTTTGAATACCACCCAACCTCGTCGATGTGGGTAATAGCAGAAATCATTGAACGAAAAAGTGGGATCGATTTTCCAACCTTCGTTCGCCAGAAAATAATCGAGCCGTTGGATCTTGCAGATTGTTATATCGGACTACCCGATGCGGAAAATTACCGAGTAGCGCCGCAGATGCACGTGGGCGAAGCAATGACCAGCGAGGATTACGCGAAATTGGGGATGCCTGAACCCCCCGTTACCGAGGTTACTGAGGACGCTATCCTAAGTTTCGATCGTCCTGACGTACGTGCCGTGGGCATTCCTGGTGGAGGTGGCATCATGACGGCGGCAGCGTTGGCGCTCTTCTACCAGGGATTGTTGCACGGTAGTCGCGTGGGCGGACCGGTTGTTTGGCAGGACAACACTCTGTCGATGGCTCGAACGGTCATTAGTGGGGACTATCGCGACATGCTGTTTGATCGGCCCGTCAATCGAGCGATGGGGATTGTGGTAGCAGGTGACGAAGCACGAAATTTCCGAGGATTCGGCCATTTGAATTCAGAGCTCGCTTTTGGTCATGGCGGGGCAGGTGGCCAAATTGCATGGGCTGATCCCGCCACCGGCATTTCTCTGGGCTACTGTACGAACGGGCACGATCGGAATCCTCTACGTCTTGGCCGTCGTGGGGTCAGCATTTCCAATAAAGCTGCCCATCTGTGCCATTGACGGCGCGCCTCGATCGGTCTAGTTGCTGCTGATGATCTCGGATTGATCGAGAGGGACGTAAAAATACGAGCCGGGGCGAAAGTCGTAACCGAGATCCCCCATTAATCGGAGTTGCCGAGGAGTGCATTGCTCTTTGATCTTCGGGGTCACTTCGAAATCGTACTGGCGAAGGAAAAGCTGGCAGTAGTTGTACAACAAGGTTTTTCTAGAATTTTCAGAGCGATTCTGCGAGGGGCCGTGCCACAGGGCATGCGAAAAGAGGAAGCAATCGCCGGCTTTTCCGTTTAGTTGAGCTGCTCCGGGAGAATAAGGAGTGACTGGCGGGTTCGCGTCAAAAGGGAAAGGTCGCATATGGCTCCCAGGAAAGACGGTCAGATTACCCGAGTCGGGTTCTTCCACGTCCGTCAGTAAATACATCGCTTTCACTGCCAGCGGCAGGCTCGTTTCTGTCACCCGGATTTGACGTAATCCTTCACCGCCGTCGGTATGCGTGTATCCCGGAAATTTGTCTCGGGATGCTCGTACAATCGCCTGGGTCATGCTGAGAAGAATATTTGGCCCCATGATATCGACGACGAGATCGAAGATAGGCGCGCGGTCAACTAAATCGACGAACGCCTTTCCGTAGGGCAGCAGATCTCGCCGGTCCATGAAACCGTCGGGGCTGAGGTTGTCCGCGTGAGGGAGCCAACCGTAGTGACCGATGGGCATCTTGGGATCTCGCACCGGCTCCCAACCAGGTTCTTGTCGGATGCGATCGAGCTCGTCGTTGAAGAACGAGACCTCATCGGTGGTGAGTACCTGTTCGAGTTTTAAATAACCGTCGACGTTCCAGCTAGCGCGTTGCTGCTCGGTTAGTTTTTCCAAGGTCTAAACCTGACGAACTTGATCATTTGATCATAACGCTGATTTACGCGAACCGCTTGTTCGTTGAGAGCGTTGATGATCTGTCACGTGGACGGCTGTGGAGGCATCGGCTGGTCCTTGATTTTGATATGTTAGTCGGAATCCTGCGAAGATTGCGGGTCAATAGATCTGCAGCCATTCGTGGCCACACGATCCCGGTTAGCGTATCGGCCGAGATCAGCTCCAAGGGAGGATAATTGTGCGCAATTGGCGGCTTGGGCTAGTGCTGTCGGCATCGATAGCAGGTGTTTTATCGTTTGCCGATCTGACGACGATCGAGAAAGTCGTTGAGGGACAGAGAACGGCGGTGGTCGAGATCGCAGATAAGCTCTGGCACGAAGCAGAACTCGGTTACCTAGAAAACGTGAGCTCGACGGTGTTGGGCGATTATCTAACGTCCAACGGGTTTTCGATCGAACGTCGAAGTGCCGGATTGCCGACCGCATTTGTGGCGTCGGCGGGAAGAGGAAGCCCGGTGATCGGGATTCTTGCTGAATTCGACGCGTTACCGGGAATGTCGCAAGCTGCAAGTCCCAAGCGGGAAATCCTTGCGGATGAAGCGGCCGGCCATGCGTGCGGACATAACCTTTTCGGTGCTGCGTCGGTTGCCGCCGCCGTGGGTCTCGCGAAATCGCTAGCGATAGCGGAAAGATCAGGAACCGTGCGTGTCTACGGCACGCCTGCCGAGGAAGGCGGGTCCGGAAAGGTCTACATGACCCGGGCGGGCTTGTTTGATGACGTCGATGTGGTTTTGCACTGGCATCCGAGCGATCGCAACAATGCGTCTCCGGAAAGCACGACGGCGAACAAGTCGGGTCGTTTTGAATTTCATGGCGTTGCCTCGCACGCGGCGGGTTCACCAGAGCGAGGACGTTCGGCACTCGATGGCGTTGAAGCCATGAATCACATGGTCAATATGATGCGGGAGCATGTCCCTTCTCAGACGCGTATCCATTACGTCATTACGGACGGTGGCGACGCACCGAACATTGTTCCCGAGTTTGCTGAAGTTTATTACTACGTGCGTCATCCGAAGCCAGATCAGGTGGTGTTATTGTTTGAGCGAGTCGTCGCAGCTGCTCGTGGTGCAGCTCTCGGCACAGGGACTCGCATGAACTACGAAGTCATGCATGGGAATTACCCGGTGTTGAGGAACGATGTTCTCGCGAGCGTGCTGGATCGACACATGCGTACCCTAGGTGGAATCGAGTACAGCGCCTCCGAACAAACGTTTGCCGATACGCTGTACGCATCGCTTATTGGACCTTCTCTTCAAGTTGGTAGCCAGGTCGAAATCCAACCGTTCCGGTTTCGTCAAAAAATGGGGTCGACGGATGTGGGCGACGTTAGCTGGGCGGTGCCGACGGCCGGGTTTTCGACGGCGACTTGGGTCCCGGGAACGCCTTCGCATAGTTGGCAGGCGGTTGCCGCGAGTGGGACGAGTATTGGGCACAAGGGAATGATGTTGGCCGCAAAAGTAATCGCACTGACCGGGGACGAGCTATTTCGTGACCGCGGTTTGATTCGATCTGCCCGAGCGGAATTCATCAAGAATCGTGGCGCTGATTTCGATTACCAGGCGTTGCTAGGTGATCGCGAGCCGCCACTCGATTACCGAAAATGAAGGTAGCGGTCCTTCATCCCGGAGCCATGGGCGCGTCAGTCGCAGCTGCCATAGGCACAGCGGGTCACGACGTCATTGGAGTTACGAAGGGCCGGAGTCAGGCGACGATCGACAGGGCTCGAGGTGCCCAGGTGAGCTTCATCGAGACCCTAGAAGAGGCGATGAGCATGGTCGACGTGGTGGTCTCTATTTGTCCGCCCGAAGCTGCGTTAGATGTTGCACGTGACGTTCAAGAAACAGGCTACGAAGGTATTTACGTCGATGGAAACGCAGTGTCGCCGCAGACGGCGGTGGCCATTGGCGAACTCTTTGGTAACCGTTTTGTGGATGGCGGTATCGTTGGCCCGCCTGCACGACGGTCGGGGACTACGCGTTTTTATCTGTCAGGAGCGTTGGCGAACGATGTTGTGGGATTGTTTGTCGATACATTGGTAACGGCGCAGGTAATTAGTGGAGGTGCGGGGTCCGCGTCGGCACTGAAGATGTGTTACGCCGCTTACACCAAGGGATCGTCCGCGCTGGTGATGGCAGTTCGCGCGCTCGCAGAATCTAACGGTGTGACCGAAGCGTTGCTTGCTGAATGGGATCTTTCGCAAAAGGGGTTGCGTGATTCGAGCGAACGAACGGCGCTTGGAACAAGCCCGAAAGCGTGGCGTTTTGAGGGCGAAATGCTCGAGATCGCCTCGACCTTCGATGCGGCGGGCCTGCCGGCCGGGTTTCACCGAGCAGCTGCGGAGATTTATGAGCGTATGGCACATTTCAAGAACGAAGACCCCGCGAGCCTGGATCAAGTCATTGAGACGTTGTTAGACAAACGGTAGCTGCTAACGGTTGTTTTTTAGCTGAGTTGCGTTACGCCTTCCGCGCTTTATGGGAGCAGCGCACCGCCTTCTACGTCGATAGTCGAACCCGTCATGTAGTCGTTCTGCAGCAAAAACAGAATGGCTGACGCGACTTCGTCCGCAGTCCCTGCCCGGGGAATCAACGTATTCTCGGTCGCTTTCTGAAAAAATCGATCACGTCCCTCTCCCTGCATCGGGAACATGGGGGTATCGATTAACCCTGGTGCAACAACGTTGATGCGCCGCGGGGCGATTTCGGGGGCGATCGCACGAACGAATCCTTCGACCGCATTGCCGACCGTCGAGATCGCTGATGAGCCCGGGTTGGACTTCCGAGCTGGGAAGCCGCTAACCAGAACAATCGCTCCCTCAGCGGCCATGTGTTCGGCCCCTAGCCGCACCGAGTTCACGTAGCCCCACAGTTTGCGAAACGATCCTTGGAATCCGTCTAAATCCATCTCAAGAAATGGCCCCGAGGCCCGTTCGCCACCGGTCGCGCAGTTGACGAGAATATCAAAGGGTGCAGCGGCTTCGAATATGGCTGACAGACGGTCTCGATCAAGCACATCGATTTCTTGATAAGTTACGGTGGCTCCGGTCGAGCTGGCGGCTTGTTCAATATGCGCGCGAGAGCGGCTTCCAGCGACCACGGTTGCTCCGGCTCGTTCGAGTTGCTGCACCGCGGATAACCCGATCCCCGACGTGCCGCCGAGAACAATCGCGCTCTTTCCACTCAGATCCATTGCCTTCCCCCATGAGAATACTTGTTATGGATCGATTCGATCCCTAGAGAAGACACGATGCCCTTTGTGGCCACGCGCGTCCAGCAGATGTACCAATCCTCGTGGCCCAACGAGATGGGCCGCCCCAACGAGCACGAAATACGTGCCTGGCGTTGCGAGGAAGGTCTCGATTTTTTGTGCAAAACGGATGTTGCGCTGATTTATAAGGCGATCTTGGAAGTCGCGGTAATCTGCGGAGTGATGGTCACGATCGCGCAGAAGTTGGATGAGGGATTCGTCGTTGCCTGATAGCCACGCGGACATTAGTGCAACAAATTCAGCGCTAAATTCTTTGTGGCCTATCAGACTTTCGTCAAATAGCTCGAGTTGTACGTCGACGGTGGTGTTTGCGATGAGGAGCAATTGTTCCTCGGCGCTTTCGAGTTCCAACACCTCGCGCCGACCCGCTCGGCGTAGAAATTGTTGTTCCATGCCCCAGTTGGCGTAATAACCGAGCGAGTTGAGACGCGCTCGCGAAATCTGCATGGCGACAAGCGAAGGTTTAAACCGACCAAGCGACTCGTAATTAATGTTCAGTTGCGGAAGAAGGCAAGACAGCCGGTTTCGTCTGGTGTCGTTAAGCAAGCTACGTAGGCGGCTATTGTTCGGAAGTAAAAGATGCTCCGTTACCCAAGTTGGATTGAGGAGGTTTGGTGACGTTATATCGACTTCGACAGCCAGGTGGGTTGACTGTTGAAATGCGCTTTCAAGCCGATCGGGAAGTGTTCTCAGGGTTGCGTTTAATGCATGAATTGAGCCGACAAGGTAGAGCTCCCCCGTTGATTTACGGTAGCGCCACATGAAAAGAGGCGAGGCGCGATGCCCGTCGGGCCGACTTAATTCAGGAGTTGCCGGAGCATTGGCCCGGCGCAAATCTTGCGGGCATTCGGTCGCACTCACGGATCCCACACACTGGATAAGGAGGAATAGGCTAAGACCTGACCATGTCCGGTACATCTGTTGGGATTGGGCCCTCGTTCAGTCGCGCTCGATGTCTAAAGGAGTTTGTCCGCGTTGCGTGATGACCGCGCACAGTTCTTCCAGGGCCGCATCCAGAGCCGATTCGTCAGCGCTCCGCAGGACTAAGCTGGTGCCGTAAATGTCGTTGCGATAGAAAGGGTAACTACCGATATCGATCTGTGAATACGTTTCTTGTATAGATGTAAGGTCATCGGCGATTTCGCTTTCGCCTAGGTGGGCCGTAACGGATCGAGAGTGGACGATCGCGCCGCCACGAAATTCGATTGTCGACAGCATCGCTTGCATAACCAAGGGAATCCCTGCCATGACGTACACGTTCTCGATGGCAAAGCCTTGTGGTCCTCCAGTTGGATTGTCAATTAATGTTGCACCCTCCGGAACTCTCGCCATACGCAGGCGGGAAGCCATGACGTCGTCTGGGGCAGGACGGTTCCTAATACGGGTTTCGATGTCGGCGTTGACGACGACACCAACGTTAAAGGCGGCGGCGATGCAGTCGGTTGTGATGTCATCATGAGTTGGTCCAATGCCACCCGTTGTCAACACGTAGTCAAAGCGTGCACGGAAATCGTTCACTGTCCGTACGACGATGGATTCGATGTCTGGTACAACCTGGGCCTCCCCAATCGAGATGCCTTTACCAACGAGATATTTCGCGATGAATTGCAAGTTGGTGTCCTGTGTACGTCCCGACAAAATTTCGTTGCCGATAACGACGACTCCAGCAGTTACAACGTTGTCATCCATGCGCCCTCCTGTACTTCAATCTATTGGGTGTTGAGTCAAAGGCAATTCTTGATCGGGCCTAATTACCCAGAGTTGGCGGCTGCGGAAACTTAGCGACCGGTGAACTCGGGCGGTCGCTTTTCGGCGAACGCGCGTCGACCCTCTTTATAATCGTCAGAGTCAAAGCAAGCGCTCACTAAGGCTTCAACTGCTTCGACGTCATCGATCTGACCGCCTCTTTCATAAGCGTTGATGGCGGCCTTGGCCGCCGCCACGGTCAGGGGCGCATTCGTCGCGATTTGCTTAGCGTACGTGATGACGTCGTTTCGAATTCGGTCGCGGGGCGATATGAATTGCACGAGGCCAGCGTTTTGGGCTTCCTCAGCGCTCAGGAACCTGGCGGAAAACAGAATATCGCGGGCGCGTGCCGGCCCAACCACGCGAGCCAGTTTCGCAAGCCCTGCGTATTCGTAACCGAGGCCGAGTTTGGCCGCCGGAATGCCGAAGGACGAGTCAGGGCTCGCGAAGCGTATGTCTGCAGCCAACGCAGTCGCGAGACCGCCACCTATGCAGTAGCCCTCAACCATGGCGATGAGGGGTTTGGTGACCGTGGCTAAGGCGTGACTACCGGACGCAGAGATACGAGCGTATTCCTCTTTTTGTTCCGAATTCGACCGTTGTTTGTCGAACTCGCTAATGTCTGCACCCGAAACAAACGCCTTGCCGCCGGCGCCTGTCATGACGATAACTCGGACGTCTTTATCACCTTCGAAATGGCTGACGATTTCACCTATGGCTCGCCACATCTCGAGGGACAGTGCGTTGTGACGGGACGGATTATTGAATGTCATCCAGCCGATTCCATCGGCTATCTCGGCTCGCATCCGATCCGTGTTCAATTCCAGCATTATTCGGGTCCTCTGGCTTGGCATGCTCGTTGCAGCAACGCGCGCGCTCGATTGACGTGGGGTGCGTCGACCATTTGACCTTCGAAACGAAACGCCAATTTCCCTTCGGTTTCGGCTTCCTCGAAGGCTTCTACTAGTCGTTGTGCCAAGTCAACGTCTGCATCGGTAGGTGTAAACGCTGAATTGACGATGGGTATTTGATCCGGGTGGATCGTAATTTTTCCTGTGAATCCAAGTGAGGAACCTTCGTAACACTCGCGTTCAAAGGCCTGTTGGTTGGCGAGATCGACGAAGACAGAGTCGATTGGTTGAACCCCCGTCGCAACGGCACAGAGCAGGGTCTGTTGACGGCAATATTCATATACGCTGAGGTAGTCGGAGTGTTTGTCGCGGTTTCGCGGCGCCCCAAGCGCGGCAGACAGATCCTCGGCACCCCAAGACATTGCCACAATGCGTGGACAAGTACCGAAGGTCGGAAGGTTCAGCGCCCCTGCAGGAGTCTCTGTAGTGATCAGTATCAGCCCGACGCTACGTCGAGGGTGTCCGTAAAACCGTTCGAGTTGAGTCAACTCCGTATCGATAAGATCGAGATCAGTAACGTGACTCGGTTTGGGTATCACGTACGCGTCAGGAGGATTTTCCATGGTCACTTTGAGGTCGTCGAAGCCCCAGGGCGTGTCGAGCGGATTAATCCTTACCGTCACTTCTTTCGTGTCAAAGTCGATCTCGCGAAGCCAATCGGCGATGGTTTGGCGGGTTCGAGTTTTTTGTTCAGGGATGACCGCGTCTTCGAGATCGAGAACGAGGCTGTCGGCTTCGCTCGCAAGGGACTTGAGTAACATTTTCTCGTTGGCACCAGGGACAAAGTGCATCGAGCGTCGTAACCGCGTGCGCGATTCGGCGATCATGTTTGTTTTCGCATCATCATGGCCCCGCGGCGGCAGGAGCAGACAATTTCACCGCGTTGATTGGTGCCAGTGTGTTCGAAGGTGACGATGCCCCGATCGGGTTTGGATCGGCTGGCCCGCCGGTCGGCGACTTTCGAAGCGACGCGGATGGTGTCGCCGATGAAAACTGGGTGCGGAAAGGTCGTTTGATCAAA
>Ga0310344_10001488_pt1 | contig 17935 bp, 11 predicted proteins | sample HC15DNA20200_MG_FD_203801 | JGI IMG/M metagenome (GOLD analysis project Ga0310344, IMG submission 203801) | Marine microbial communities from station ALOHA, North Pacific Subtropical Gyre - HC15-DNA-20-200_MG | ecosystem: Environmental > Aquatic > Marine > Oceanic | place: Pacific Ocean: North... | reverse complement strand
CATAAAAAGGCGTACTCGCTTTTAAATCAGAAATTTTTTGTTTTGCGCGGTCAATCGCATTTTGAACCGTGTCTTTTTCACCTTTTTTCTCCTTCAGAAGTTGCATCTGCTGTTCTATTTTCAGCTCTATTTGCGTAATGCGCTCATCGGTTTCGATGATGGCTTCTCGATGATTTCTCTGAAGCAGAGGAATATCGAAAATACGGCTACTCGCAAACACTCCCGCTAATGCGTAGTAGTCCTTCTGAGAAATCGGGTCAAATTTATGGTCATGGCAACGCGCACAGGCAAGGGATAATCCAAGGAAAGTTCGACCTAACATATCCACACGCTCTTCCCACTCCTCGGCTACGACGACCTTGATCACCTCGGGACTCAACTTGGGTTCTTTCCAATAGGTAGGACTGAGACCCAGTAGTCCCAATGCTGCAATATCTTCAGACCCGGACTCGGGTATATGATCTGCCGCCAGTTGCAGTTTGGCAAACTGGTCGTAGGGCATATCCTCGTTGAAAGCACGTACGACCCAGTCTCGATAATAGTGAGAACCTGCTGTGCTCTTTAACCAACTTGAGGTTGTGTCCGTATAACGCACCAGATCCAGCCAGAAGCGGGTCCAACGTTCACCATATTGCGGCGAGGACAAATATTGATTTACCAGTAGTTCATATTGTTCAATCGATGGATTATCAACAAATCGATTTACCACACTCCAGTCCGGAGGCAAGCCGGTCAAATCAAAACTCAAACGCCGAACAAGTTGATTGCTCGAAGCGCGAGCAACTGGCATTAGCAGCTCCGCTTTTCGTCGTTTCTCTATCCAATGGTCGATCGGATTGACTGTTTTGTTTCCCCAATCGTAGTTCGGCAGTGATTGAAAGGCCCAATGTTTGCGCCCCTTGGCGAAATCAATTACTACTTCTTTCCGGGGGATAGTTGCACCAGCAGGCATCTTGGCACCCTGTTTAATCCATTGCACCAGGATTGCCATTTCCTGGTCTGTGATCGGGTTTTCTGGAGGCATCTGAAGTTCAGCGTTTCGGTAAGAAACAGCGATGGCAATGAGGCTTTCTTCCGGTTTGCCAACAACCAAAGCCGGACCACGATCACCACCCACTAATACCGACTCTCTTGAATCAAGACTAAGACCCGCCTCTTTCCGTCCGCTCTCCTCGCTGTGACATTTATAACAACGGGCAACAAGCAATGGCCGTACTTTACTTTCAAAAAAGTGAAATTCTTCCGACTGCCCATTTGCACTTGTGAAAAGGCAACAACCGAAAACCAGAGCAAGTCTGTTTTTTAGATCCATATTGCCAACTCGAAATATGCTACTTGATGTCTGAAAACCCGTTTCATTTCAATCTATGGCACCCTGGCCCCTGTCCGGCATGAAATAGCATGCCCTATAAAACCCTGGCTTTTTCCAAGGCACCTGCAACCCCGTCCAACCGGTGGATCATCACGCGCCGTTGTCGAAAACAACAGCTGCGTTAACCGCTCCAGTTGACCACCACCAATCGTTCGTTTTGAAACGTTTCCTATTACATATGTGAAGCCTGGCCCTGATCGGTGCTTATCTCATCTTCCGAAATCTTTTCCACACTCTGTGGATTAAATGTTTGCTGGGTATCCACGCGCAATGCCACTTCAATTTTTCCACCCTGTAAGACAAAGAACTGAATCAGAAAGCCTCCGCCCTGCATCTCTTCAATTTGGTAATGATCCGAATCCAGTTCCTGCAGCCAGGTTTCCTTTACAGAGTCGAAATCTGGTTGTTCGATGACGACCCTGGGCAACGCACAAATCAACGTTCCGGGTTCCTGACCCAAAGAATGAGCAATGGTTTTACGGACGTCCACCATATAGGGAATGACACGTGCCGCGTAGTTAATATCATCATCACCGTTACGCGATAATGGCTGTATTCCAAAAGTCAAATGATGAATAAATGGATTTCCATACCCTTGAGATAGCATTTGTTCACGAGCATGCTGATCAACGGGATGTACCACAGCCACATAATCAAACCATCCTTCAGAACGCCTGGGGGAATCGACAGGCAAACCAGCAGGAACATTGATGTAATCACAGCCATCAACCGGAGATGGATAACATCGCGTATCCCATCCATTTCGATAACCAACCGACTTCAGAAGCCCAGCAACGCGTGATGGCGGATCTGAAAAAATAGCGGCATGATCCGGTTGCGGCAACAACTGGACACCTGAAGCAAGAAGCTTGGTCGCAACAAGACGTGCTTCCTCAAATCGCTCTATGGCATTTTCGATCTGCAGAATTTCTGCAATCTTGTCGGGCAAGTAAGTTACCGTTTTTTCATTTGTGATCGTCACAAGTAATGGCACTCCCCTCACGAATTTCTTCTAATTCCTAACCCCATCTTAACAGCATAACGCTGACAACGTATTACCAGAAGATGCTAACACCCATCTGGACGAAACAACAAAATAATAAAATTGACAAGCGCAAAGCGCCTTGTAACGATGGAAATTAGCACTTGCTACCGGTTTTTCCCCTCTCTGAGGTAGCAGTTGGATATGTCTGCGTACTATTGCACACCGTTTCTAATTCTGGTTCGTGCGTTCAAAATGTTGCACGCTTCTAGTGTCGCCCTGTTGGGAATAGGCGTGTTTCTGACATGCTTGACGGGTACTGTTGAAGCAGGCTGTCGTCATCCTTCGCTATCTCCGGATCAAATCTTCCGCCACGCCAAGAATCGAGTTGATGCGCGCAATCCATCCGCTCTTATAGAACGCACTGTGAACAAAAGTACCGCCCCAGAAAAAAACACTTCAAAATCCGAGACTCCCGGCTTGGATTCTGATCGTGTGCAAACAGAAAAACCAGTCGAATTGAATCGCCTTTCCTGTGATATATCTGACCGTCAGAAAAGCACATCGTCTCATTCCGGTCCGGTTGGATCCATCTCCTCCCACACGCTGTTCTTTTATCCTGCGCCCCGAGTACCTTCCTCTTGTCGTTCACAACCGATTCTGTTGCAGCAGACAGTTGCCATCGAACTTCCCCCTCCTCGAGTGAATTAGGTGTCTTTCAGACACCATTCATTCCTGTACATGGATTCGTACGAATTGCCATCAAAGGCAAAGGGTGTCTAATACCTCTCGACACAACTCTGCCAGTAAACTTTGTGCATTCACATCGATCTTATCGGGCATGAATATCGTTCCGTTTAAGCTAGAAAATCGGATTCATGCATACCTAAATATAATGAATCCCTTTTCACTCAGATGACCTACTCACAAGGGGATTGCTATACATGGCCACTCATATTGATTGGATTGAAGACCAAGATGCAACTGGTGAACTCGCATCGTTGTATCAAAACTGGAAGGAGAAAAATCCAGGCCGAGAGGAAATTCCGGGCATCCTCAAGTGTTTCAGCCTGTCTCCGTCTTTCCTGCGAGACATCATCCGTGCCAGTGATACCGTCCATTTTACAGATGGACATCTTGATCGACGCACCAAAGAAATGATCGCCACCTATGTTTCCGGATTAAACCAATGTCCCTATTGAATCGGTTCCCACGCATATTTCTTGCAGTTGCAAGACGGAACTGACGACCTTGTTCAGGCACTCCTAAATAACAACCTACTACACAAGTCAGTTTCTGAAAAAGAACGATATTTATTGACGTTTGTTAAACAAGTTACAGAACATGCCTATCAGACCAGCAGGGATGACACGGACGTTTTACGACAATCGGGATGGACGGATCCTGAAATTGCAGAAACCGTCTATATTACGGCTCTATTTGCGTTCTTCAATCGTGTCGCGGACGCTTTTGGGCTTGAGGACCCTGGATATCGCTAACTTTCCAAAGACAATGTGAACCATCGTACAGTACCCATCGAGTCAGACTGCTTCGCAGAACCAAGGAATACCTGTCATGTGTGCCTCACCAGATACCTTACGAGACCGTAAAGGCCGTATTTACGAACCTGCTGTAGGTGCGAAGTTAAAAAAGCTTCTTTTGGTGCTTTTTGCTGTTATTGCACTGCTGGGTGCTAACAGCTTTTACTTGGTCACCATACGTATTCTCGGGCCCACGGTTCAAAACTGGTTGTATCCCTGGATGTTTCTGATGCATTTGATTCTGGGACTGCTCATTATTGTCCCGTTTATGATCTTCGCCGTACGTCACCTGTGGGCTGCCTGGGGACGGACCAATCGACGCGCGGTGCGCGCCGGAGTTGCCTTGCTTATCACCGCTGTGGTTCTCATCGTCAGCGGAGTGACCCTTTTACGATTACCCGGTGTCTACGAAGTCAAAAATCCTACGACACATGGTTTCATGTACACCCTACATGTTGTCACACCTTTACTTGCTATTGCACTTTACATCGCACATCGTCGTGCTGGACCTCGTATTCAGTGGAAGTGGGGTTACCTTTGGGGCACCGTTGCTATTGTTATGACAGGTGGTCTGGCCATCTTACATCACGAAGATCCGCGACAATGGAACCTGCAACAATCAAGAGAAGGTTTGAAATATTTTGATCCTTCAGAAGCACGCACCAAAACAGGAGGATTCATTTCTGAGGACATTCTAAGTTTCGATTGTCGTAGATGTCATGAGGATGTTTATCAGGGCTGGTTTCACTCCGCGCATCACTTGAGTTCCTTTAACAATCCTCCCTATTTATTCAGCATATCTGAGACACGTGATATGGCTCAAAAACGGGATGGCAACCTTAAAGCATCCCGATGGTGTGCCGGTTGTCATGACCCCGTACCATTTTTTGCGGGCAAATTTGATGATCCAGATTTCGATATTCACAACGATCCCACCGCGCACGCGGGTATCACCTGTGTCGTATGTCACTCCATTACGGACATCCGTAGTACCATTGGGAATGCCGCATATGTCATCGAAGAGCCTACCATGTATCCCTTTGCTCAGAGTGAAAACCCTATCGGTAGATGGGTACACGATACCCTGGTTAAAGCGAACCCGACTCTACACAAGAACACTTTCTTGAAATCTTTTCACAGACCCGGAACTTTGTCGGATGATCCGGTAGCACATCGACAACCAGAATTTTGTTCCACGTGTCACAAAGTAAGTCTTCCTTTCGCACTCAATCACTACAAAGAGTGGTTGCGCGGTCAGAATCATTATGATCCATACTTACTCAGCGGTGTTTCGGGACACGGAGCACAAAGCTTCTATTACCCTGAAACCGCTATCGTCGATTGTGCCACCTGCCATATGCCGCTGGTTGCTTCTACCGATTTTGGAGCACGCCAGTTTGATGGGCTGGATGAGCTTAAAGTACACAGTCATCTATTTCCCGCGGCGAACACAGCGATACCCTATATGTATCAATTCACAGCAAAGCGTAAAGGGAACACCGCAGAGGAAAAAAGCTTTGGTAAGGCGGTGGAAAAGCAGCAGGAATTTCTAAGGGATTCCTTACGCGTGGATATTTTCGGGATTAAAGAAGGGGGCACCACTGAAGGGGTGCTACATGCGCCGTTACGACCCGAGGTTCCCTTGCTGGAGCCCGGAAAGGAATACCTCATTGAGGTCGTCATTCGCACATTAACATTGGGCCATCTTTTTACACAGGGAACGGTCGACTCCAATGAGGTCTGGGTCGATTTTAAAGCACACGATGGAACAAAAGTGATTGGTCGCAGCGGTGCCATTGATGAAAAAGGCGAAGTGGATCCCTGGTCCCATTTTGTCAATGTGCTGTTACTGGATCGTGACGGAAATCGTATTGACCGTCGGAATGCTGCCGACATCTTTGTACCGCTTTACAATCATCAAATCCCTCCTGGCGCTGCGCAGATCGTACACTTTCGCCTTCAAGTTCCTTCGGACCTTAATGGGGCTGTCCATCTCACGGCACGCTTGAATTACCGGAAATTTGACTACCGCTATATGCAACATGTTTACAATGATCCCAAATCAAATCCGAATAAAGATCCAATTCCTGTGCTACCCGTTACAACCATTGCCCAGGACTCTCTGACCTTGCCCGTAAAAGCGGATACTCCTTTGATCGAGGCGGAGTCTCCAACACCCGAGCCCTGGGTGCGCTGGAATGATTACGGCATTGCCTGTCTGCTGGAAACGGGTCTTGCAGCAGAACTCGGAGAACTCAGGCAGGCAGAAGAAGCATTCCGCCAGGTAATTGAACTTGGAAAACCCGATGGCTGGACCAATCTCGCCCGTGTTTATTTGAAGGACGGTCGTGTTCAGGACGCAGAGTATGCGCTAAAACAGGCCTCCGAAAATGAACTTCAATTCCCATGGGTTGCCACTTGGTTGGGCGCCCGTGTTGCTGCTGAAAACAGCAATTTAGACAGCGCCATTGAACTTTATCAGGCCGTACTGGACACTCGTATTCCCCGAAGACGTTTTGACTTCAGCAAAGATTACCGCATTCGCAATGCACTCGCGGCCACACTCGTGGAACGTGCCAACCAGGAACGTACTCCCACACGTGAGGCAGCAAGACTCCGTTTTCTCAATCGTGCTCGAGAAGAATTCGAACGCGTGTTAACTATTGATTCAGAAAACGAAACAGCCCATTACAATCTGGCCCAATTGCACAAAAGACTTGGTAACGAGAAAGAGGCTGATCACCACCAAACCTTATACCTTAAGTATCATCCTGACAGCAATGCCCGTGATCTTGCCATACAAACTCATCGAAGGGCGCATCCCGCAGCTAATCACGCTGCGCAGGCAGTCGTTATCTACAACCTTCATCGTGATGAAGCACCGGGATTTAACCCTGTTGCACATCCCGCGACATCAGAGAAATAACAGGTGATACATGAGTAATAACTCCTCTCCTTTAAAACGGTATTTTCGCCTATTTGCTATTGGCGTATGCCTCGTACTGCTTGGCCTTTCCGTTGTCATCTGGAATGTTTTGAATCGCGAACCGGAAGAACAGATTGCCCAGCCAGTGGCTCCTCCTTCACTGCCCAAACCAACGGTAGCACTGCCCCGAGTGATCTTCACGGATATCACTCGGGAATCCGGAATTGATTTCATTCACAACAATGGGGCAGAATCCGGAAACAAGTTCCTGCCAGAAACCATGGGGGCAGGTTGTGTCTTTTTTGATTACGACAATGATCAGGACCAAGATCTTTTACTCGTTAACTCGCGAGCGTGGCCCAGTATCGACACACCAGAGAATTCTGATCCAACTTTGGCGTTTTACCAAAATGACGGATCTGGCGTTTTTACTGAAATCACAGAAGAACTCGGGTTGGCTCTCCATTGTTACGGCATGGGAGGTACCGCTGCTGACTATGATAATGATGGTTTTGTAGATTTGTTTATTACAGGTGTAGGCGGAAATTTTCTTCTTAAAAATATAGACGGAGAACGATTTGACAACGTTACACTGGATGCGGGTGTGGGTGGTCCCGGTGACTGGCCGTCTGACCCGGACCTATTTAACGAGCACCCGGACCCGATAACCTGGTCTTCCAGTGCGGCCTGGCTGGACTACGACCAGGATGGCCACCTCGATTTATTTGTATGTAATTACGTTCGCTGGTCGCCCATTATTGATCTGGAACTTGATTATCGACTAACCGGAATAGGACGGGCTTTTGGACCTCCCACCAACTACTCGGGTTCACACTGTTTCCTATACCGCAACAGTGGAAACGGACATTTTGAAGATGTTTCCAAAAGCGCAGGTATACAAGTTTTCAGTCAAACCGCCACTCACGTACCCGTTGCAAAGTCTCTGGGTGTGGTTGCCAGCGATATTGACGAGGACGGATGGATTGATCTTGTGGTGGCCAATGACACAGTGGAAAACTTTTTTTTCCACAATCAAGAAGGTCACTTTGTTGAAAAAGGGACACGAGTCGGCCTTGCAACCGATACAGACGGTAATTCCACCGGTGCTATGGGCATCGATTCAGGACAGCCGCGAAACGACGGCATGGTCATGATTCCGGTAGGCAATTTCTCCAACGAGATGACCTCACTTTACGTGAGGCAGCGAGGAACTGCGCTGACACTCTATGACGAGGCCCGAAGTGCCGGAATCGGTGCACCGACCAGGCAATCCCTGACTTTTGGGACACTCTTTCTCGATATCGATCTGGATGGCCGACTTGACTTGATCTCTGCCAATGGACATCTTGAAGAAGAAATTAACCAACACCAACCTGGTCAGCATTACCAACAACCACCTCAATTATTTTGGAATATCGGGCCAGACAACCCAACTGAGTTTGTTGCCTTAACCGAAAAAGAACTCGGACCCGATTTTGTCAAACCAATGATCGGTCGTGGCCTTGCGTACGCAGATATCGATAATGACGGAGACCTCGATGTACTGATCACCGAAAATGGTGGCTCTCCACGCCTGTTGAGAAATGATTTAATTACACCAGATAGCGAACAACCGCCATTTTGGATTCGTCTAGTTCTAGAAGGAACGCAAGGAAACCGTACCGCAATTGGAGCACGTGTTGAACTCATAGCGGAGGGTGGTACTTTCGGACAACGGAGGGAAATCTGTGGTGGACGCAGTTATCTCTCCCAACCAGAACTGGTTATCACTTTCGGTCTGGGTTCGCGTTCCCGAATCGATGAAATCCGGATTCAGTGGAGTGGGTCCAGTACGGTACAAGTTGTTAGTGGTCTAAAGGTTAATCAAACACACCATATCCGACAGACACCATAAAATGTGCCGTCATAGCCAGGTTGAATGAATACGTCTTCCTTCTGTCCCAACCATAGCATGCTCGTAAACCTTACTTTGCAAGCGGTTTTTGCCGCGTAAGGACCTTGAGTACACTCGCAACGAAACGATAACACCAGGGCCAGGTCCGCAATCGTTTGTACATCCGATCCAGTACTTGAAATCTACGTTGGCAATAATAGTCCCGTTCCGATTCCAGCGTACTGCGATCCATATGTAAATAATCCGCGTACTGTCGCCACATTTCTACTTCTGCACTGAGGGCTTCTCGTTCCTGTAAAAGATGGCTTTGTTTATCTTTAAGACGCTCCAGGTCCTGAAACTGCAAATCCCTTTGCTCTTCTAGTTGGGTTTTCTCTAACCGGGCCTGGTCTCGCTCTGTGACCATCTGGTCCGTTCGTTTTTTCTCGTCTTTGATACCCTGCAGTGATGTTCCGATCGGATCAAACACTTCCAATAGAGTCGAAACCAATGGCGTTACTGAAGGTACCGGCACAGCTTTGAAAGAAGTATGTCGTTCTTCCAATGAACATAAACATTCCCACAAATTTTTCTGTGCAACCGACAGATTCCCATCCGGAATTTCCCGACAAAAAATATGATGTCTCAAATCCGGATCAATGGACGACTCAATCTCACGTTTTCGTTGCTCAAAAGAACCTGTGATGACCGCTTGTTCTTGAAGAAAATGAAACAGCTTTCGAGCGACACTCAAAGGTGAATCTATCAGGGATTCGAAACGAACCACCAGAACACGCAGTCCCTCACAATTACGTAATGCCGCTCGATTATAGATTTCCCAGAGTCCCAGGCCGACCTCCAGCGGAAACTGGTCCCTGACTTGAAGTGATTGAGCAACCTCCACGGGATGGCGATGGACTAATATCACCACAGGTGGTACCTGAAACACTTGACGCCAAAATGGCAGTGTGAGACAGGTTCGAGGATCTTTCCAAGCCCATGTTGTTTCTTCGCAAGAGATTTTTTGCAAAAGGATTGACGCCTCCTTTTTTGCTTCAACAAAATCTTCTATCTCCCAAGACCGATTCGCATCGTGAGGTGGTGAAAACCAGCTCGAGTTAGCTCGATTCAACAACCTGTCATTGAACTCTACTAAAGTGTTATTTTCCCAGAATCCCTGAGGATTATCTTTCTGTGGGGATTTTAAGTCCTCTTCCGGACCCAAATGAATGCCTAGACTATGCAGCATACCTGTCAGTGCAGAAGTTCCACTGCGGTGCATTCCCAGAACGACAATTGGGGTTGAAGTTGGTTCCATCAGCTTCCTCTGTCCACGATGGCCATCTAGCCGGCGATGACTTCTAAAAGCAGGATGCGGGGCAATCTACCACATTCATTTCGCGCCTATAATACCGATCATATCGTTTCTGAACTTTATCGGTGCGCTTGCACCTTGAAAACACCTGTCCTTCCGTCGTAACATCATTGGCTGTCCAATTATGTCAGGGAACGTTATGTTATTAACTTCTTTATTCACCGACTGCCGGGGAAAACATTGATGAACGGTGGCGACCTCTTATTCGCTTGCCTTGAAGCGCACGGTGTTCATGATTTGTTTGGTATGCCCGGCACACAGAATCTGCCGATTTACGATGCACTCAAACGCCATCAAAACGGATTTACACACCATCTGATCCGTCATGAACAAAACGCGACACTGATAGCCAATGGATACGCCCGTGCGAGTGGCAGGCCAGGAGTTGCGATTACCGTACCGGGACCAGGTGCATCCAACGCATCCACCGGAATTGGTGACGCATACACAGATAACGTTCCCGTGTTGTTACTCACTGGTGGTTATACACGAAGCCTGAGTAACCGTAGTCGATCTAAAATGTTTCACGGTCTGGAACAGGACCGGTTCTTCGAACCCATCACACATTATTACGGCGAACCCGGTACTGCCGATGAAATCCCCAAAGTTCTGGACGACGCCTTTCGTGCGATGCTCACAGGACGCCCTGGACCAGCTGTGGTTGAACTGAGCCCTGATGTCATCAATGAGACATGTCAAAGAACCCCCTCTTTATCCGTGCCCATTCAGCAATCCGAAACACCTCTCGACGCCGACACAATAAAGGAAATCGCCCAACAACTCAGTCGTTTTGAAAAGCCACTCATTCTGTTAGGACAGGACGTAATCTTTTCATCCGTCTCAGAAATGCTTCTTGACCTTGCCGAGCAACTCACTGCCGGAATTATTTTTTCACGTCTGGGCAAAGGTGCTCTGGATGACCACTGCCCACTGGTAATCGGTACTTGTCGCAGTGACACGACACAGAAACTGCTTCATGAATGTGACGGGCTTCTGGCTGTTGGTACACGCTTTACACAGATTGACACCCTTGGATGGAACGATACCCTGCCTTCGCGTGTTATCCAGCTGGACCGCGATCCCAAAGAACTGGGACGGGAATACCCCATTCAACTGGGACTGGCCGGTGATTTGTCAAACGTTCTTCCGGCACTGACAGAAGCGTTAGGCTACCAGAATCCAAAAACCAGTACCGAATGGGCTGAACGTTTAGCAAAATCTAAACTGGAAATCCAAGCTCGAAAACCTGTTCCGGTCCTTCATCAAATCCGAAAAGCTCTTCCAGATGAGGGAATTTTTGTCGCTGATGTAACCAGCCTGGCGTACCGAGCCTTTGAAGAATTTCCCGTTCCGGGCCCAAGACAGTTCCTGTACCCCTGTCACTACGTAACTCTGGGATTTGGCTTCCCAGCCGCACTCGGTGCAAAGATCGCCTGTCCTGAACAACCGGTGGTCGCGTTATGCGGTGACGGAGGATTTCTCATGACCTGCATGGACCTTGCCCTTGCAGTAGAGCAAAACATTCCTCTCGTTACCGTTGTGGTGTCGGATGGGTGCCTTACCGCCATTAAGGGGTCCCAAGAAAAACACTACGAGGGAAGAACCATAGCCACCAATATGCTGGTGCCCGATTTTGCTTCCCTTGCCCGATCTTTTGGAGCGCTGGCACACACCACGACCGATCCGAAAGAAATCACTCAAATGATTGAAGCCGGATTGCAATGCGACCTTCCCACTGTCATCGAGGTCCGTATGGAAGATCATGTAGACGACATCATCGATCAAATACCCTGGTTGTTAGAGAAGTAGTACGTTTCTGATACCAGCACGAGTTACAATGCTGTTGCCAGAAATACTTTCTGTAGATCGGGGTGCGTTCCACATCGAACTCATCAGATAATTATGCCAAACCGCTTTCTTTCCACAAAAATATTCGGCTGGGCTCTTTTCATGATCGTCATGACATGTTTTATTCTTGTCTGGTTTTTCAGACAGCCCTCAGGGCCTCTTACTCGAGAGAATCTTAAAACGGCCGAACAATACTGGGCTGACCATGGTCCGTCAAATTATTTCCTTGAACTTCATTTAAGCGGCAATCAGAAAGGGGTTCATCAAGTCAAAGTCAAAAACAGCCAAGTGACAGAGATGACCACCAATGGAGTCATGGTTGCAGAATCGGTATGGAAATACTGGAGTGTTGAAGGATTGTTCCGACAACTCCGAGTGGAACTACACAATGCGCAGCAACCCCTCAAGCCGTATGGGCTGCAGAACTCAGATCTCGTCACATTACGGGTTCAATTTGAAAAGAAATGGGGATTCCCTCGTTATTTCATGAGACATGTAACGGGTACACCTCACCATATACAGTGGAACATAGAGCGCTTTGAAACTGACTTCATTCACGACCGGGACCTTCCAGACTCCCCTTCAAACAACCATGACTAATCCTGAACTGGCAGCCCTCTTTTCTGAAATAGCCGACCTGCTTGAGATACAGAACGCCAATCCCTTTCGCATTCGAGCTTATCGCAACGCATCACGCACGATCCGTACATTCACGGAGCCGATTTCCGACATTCATCATGACCCCGATCGCAAACTTACCGACCTTCCCGGAATCGGTAAGGACCTTGCAGAAAAAATATCAATCGTAATGAGCACCGGCGATCTGCCTATGCGCCGGGAACTTCTCAATCAAATCCCATCTGGTCTGCTTGCTTTGCTGAAACTTCCCGGCTTGGGTCCTAAACGTGCGGCCATCCTGCACCAAGAATTAGGTATCACCTCTCTTTCTGGCTTGCGGCAGGCCATCAAATCAAAACGTGTTCGTGCTATCAATGGGTTTGGTGCCAAAACAGAGGAAACACTGTTACATGGTATTGAACATCTCGAAGAAGTCGGCCAACAGACCTATCTGAGCCAGGCAATAGTAGAAGCAACTGAGATCGTAACCCATCTTAAAACGGTCCCTGCACTCGGAAAAATATCTCTTGCGGGTAGTTTGCGGCGCCGAAAGGAAACGGTCAGAGATATTGACATTCTGGTCACTTCCACTAACCCCGCCCACATCATGGATAGTCTGGCTGACTGTAATCGAGTGAACTCCGTCTTATCACGTGGTGACACCAAAATGAGAGTTCGTCTTGGAACTGGACTGGAGCTCGACCTGCGGGTGGTTACAGACGATTCCTATGGCGCGGCACTTCAATACTTCACCGGCTCCAAAGAGCATAACATCCGAATCCGAAAACGGGCCATTGAACGCGGCCTAAAGGTAAATGAATACGGTGTTTTTCAAGACAACGAACGCATTGCTGGAAAAAATGAAAAAGATGTATACGAGGTGCTTGATCTAACCTGGATGGAACCTGAATTACGAGAAGATCGGGGTGAAATCGGGCAAGCAGCAACAGGATCCCTTCCACAATTGATTGATCTTCCGGACCTGAAAGGTGATTTACACATGCACACCACGGCCACCGATGGCCGAGCAAGTATTCAGGAAATGATAATCCGATCTATGGAACATGGACATCAGTATATTGCCATTACCGACCACTCCAAGCGTGTCACAATGGCGGGAGGACTGGATGAAACACAACTTCGAAAGCACTGGGATGCAATAGACACGGCTGCAGAGCAGTACCCCTCTATTACCGTACTGAAAGGTATTGAAGTAGACATTCTTGAAGACGGCTCTCTTGATTTACCTGACAGCGTTTTACGCGATGCTGACTGGGTTATTGCGTCTTTACATTACGGACAAAAACAACCGGGAGATGTCATTACACGACGCCTGTTGAACGCGGTTGAAAACCCCAGCGTTTCTGCCATCGGACATCCCACGGGAAGACTTATCGGTCGGCGCAGATCTTATGATGTTGATCTAAACATGGTTTTCAAAGCTGCAGCTGAATATGGATGCATGTTAGAACTCAATGCGCAACCCAGCCGCCTAGATCTTGACGATATCGCATGTATGGCTGCTAAGAAACACGGAATTCCTATCGTCATCAACTCAGATGCTCATTCCCTCGATGACCTGAGTGGTTTGCAATTCGGAGTTTTTCAGGCCCGTCGCGCCGGCCTGCTGCCTTCTGATGTAGCTAACACACGATCACTGTCTGAATTGCAACAAATGATCCGCTAGATCTTCCGGTACATCTCAACAGACTTAGAAAGAAAGGATCTGTGGTTTCGATTGAGTAGTAATGATTGCCGCATGTTGACATCTTGATGAGATATTCGCACACTAGCCGTTTTCCGTATGTTGCTAACCTGTTTTACGGAACGTTTCCTTTTCGATGACCGACTCATCATGTACATGCTGGCGCGCAAACTGGTCGGACACACCATCCTGCACTTCAAGCGCAAATTACTGCATCGATTTCTTTTGGGAGCAAAACAATCCCGTCTCCATCAACACACCCTTCTGTTCAACCAGCTGAAAAAACACGCCGACAGTGACTTTGGACGCCAGCACCATTTCCGAACGATTCGAAGCCTCGACGATTTTCGACACCAGCTTCCGATCAGTGACTATGACTATTTTGAACCTTATATAGAACGTGTAAAACGTGGCGAAACAACAGCCTTATTTCATGCCGATACGCGCGTGTTGATGTTTGCCCTCACCAGTGGAACCACGGCAACACCAAAATTCATACCCATCACAGAAACGTTTCTTAAGCGTTATCGGCTGGGATGGCAAATCTGGGGGGTCGCAGTTTACGACCAGCATCCTCGAATGCGCGATGCCCACATATTGCAGCTCACCAGTGACTGGGACTCTTTCCGCACAGAAGCGGATATCCCCTGTGGTCAAATCAGCGGCCTTGCAACGCACACACAGGGACATATCACCAAGATGGTCTACTGTGTGCCGGAGGCCGTATCAAAGATTGCCGACTCAACAGCTAAAGCGTATGCAGCGCTACGCTTTGCGTTGTGTCGAGAACATATTGGCATGGCGATGACTGCTAACCCAAGCACACTTACTTTCCTTGCCAAACTGGGTAACCAAATGAAAGAGGGTCTTGTACGCGATCTTCACGACGGAACCCTTTTATCTGATCTCGATATTTCGAATGAAATTCGCAACCAACTCGAGCCCTATGTACGTCGTCGAGAAATCAGTCGGGCTCGTCAACTCGAAAATATTATTCGCCAAACCAACACCTTATTACCAAAAGACTACTGGAACACGCTTGCTTTACTCGCGGTCTGGACAGGCGGTTCCGTGTCTCCCTATTTACGAGAATTGCCAAAATATTACGGGCAGGTACCTGTCCGTGACCATGGTCTGTCTGCCAGTGAAGGACGAATGACCATCCCCTTCCAAGATGACTGTTCTTATGGCGTATTAGACTATTGCAGTCACTTCTTTGAATTCGTTCCCAAGAACGAACATGGTGGAGTTCAACCTACAATACTCGAAGCGCATGAGTTACAGGAAGGACAGGAGTATTTCATTCTCCTCACTACCGCCTCGGGGTTGTACCGATATGATATTCAAGATCTGGTTCGCTGCGTTGGCTTTGAAGCTCAGGCCCCGCTTCTCGAATTCCTGAATAAAGGAAATTACTTCTCGAGTTTAACGGGTGAAAAATTGTCCGAATTTCAAGTGGTTGATGCGGTTGATTCCACTATGCGCGATCACCAGCTAACGCTCGGTACTTTCACCGTTTGTCCCCATTGGGATGATCCACCCTTTTACCAGTTACTCATCGAACGAAGCGACCTCCCGGAACAACATGTTAACCATCCACCGTTCATAGAGCGACTCGCAAACAAAGTCGATAAGCGACTGCAAGTCATCAATATGGAATACAGAAATAAGCGCGAAACACAACGTCTGGCTTGTCTGCGCATCCATTTGATGCCACCGGATACCTGGAAGCTGTTTCGTGACCAGCAACTTAATCAGGGCGGTAGTCTCGAACAATTCAAACACCCGAGACTGGTCCCTCAACTAGACTTTCTGAAAAAACTCAACCCCCATTTACCTTAGAACCCCTTCTGCTCCGGATTCCCATCCCTATCCGGACACCCATGCGAATCACATACTTACATTGTCAAGTCGATCAAATTACTGATACGCTGCAAGGAGTTTTATAAATTGAAATGAAGCCTAAACAACGGACATCCGGTTATCTAACCACAGAACTGCGCAGTCGAATCCATATAGAAAAGAGACGTCAACATGCGAATCATGCTTGATTACGGACGCACTGGCCTGGAAGTAGAGTTACCAGATGAACGTGTAGTGCAATCCTTAGAAATCCAGACCGTTACACCTTTACCCGATCCCGTACAAGCCGTCGAGGATGCCCTTCTGAATCCGATAGGGTCACCATCTTTGTCATCTCTGGCAAAAAACAAAAAAACAGCCTGTATCCTCGTCTGCGACATCACACGTCCCGTTCCGAATGAACTGCTGTTGCGACCGGTTCTTCGTACACTGAAGGCGGAAGGTATTGCACAAGAGGATATTTTGATATTGATCGCAACCGGCATGCATCGGCCGAGTACTGACGATGAACTGGTTGAAATGCTGGGAGAAGAAATCGTATCGCAATATCGCATTGAAAATCATGACGGAAAATGTGAAGAACAACATACGTTTCTAGGTATCACCCCTCGGAACGTCCCCGTATGGATTGATAAGCGATACGTGAATGCTGACTTGAAAATTACAACCGGATTAATCGAACCACACCTCATGGCCGGATATTCCGGCGGCAGAAAGCTTATCTGCCCGGGAATCGCCCATCTCAACACCGTACGAGTCTGGCACGGGCCCGATTTTCTGGAACATCCGAAAGCAGATTATGGATATCTGAAAGGAAATCCGGTTCATGAAGAAAATACGCACATAGCCAAAATGGCTGGCTGCGATTTTATTGTCAATGTCACACTGGACCGCGATCGTAATCCCACATGTATTGTTGCCGGAGACATGGAAGCCGCTTTTCTACAAGGAGTCGATTTCCTGGAACAAATTGTAAGAGCACCTGTTGAAAAACCAGTGGACGTAGTTGTAACGTCTTCCGCGGGCCACCCTCTGGACACAACGTTTTATCAGTGTGTGAAAGGTTTAACCAGCGCGCTTCCGATCGTGAAAGAGGGGGGAACCATTATTCTGGCCGCCAGTATGACCGAAGGCATTGGCAGTCCTGAATTCCAACAATTGTTTGAAGAAAATAGGGATCTCGAACAGTTTGTACAGAGGATCCTGGGAAAAGAATACTTTGTCCTCGATCAATGGCAACTCGAGGAACTCGCTAAGGTACGTCGTAAGGCACGAGTCAAAATAGTTACCAAGGGACTTGAACCGCACACCCTGGAAAAATTGTTTGTCGAACCTGCTCCTTCAGTCGAACAAGCTGTTAAGGAAAGTATTGTCGATTACGGTCCTGATACCACAATTGCGGTCATACCCAAGGGGCCTTATGTTCTTCCCTGTGTTGCTTAAGCATGTCATCACCTGAAAAACACTCCCGAATACTTTGCCAGAACTGTTTTCGTGAAGCGACTGAAACCGTAACAGAAATTCTGAATGGTCGCGCTTTTGAAATCTACTTTTGTTCCCGACATGCCGCTCAGTATCTCAACGCGTCCCGATTAGATACCGATCCTGATGAAAATCCTGGCCAGGAAAAAATAGCGCACCGCAATACGTAAGTGATTCGGGGCGAGGTTCCCCGTCTCTTCATTTTCGATGCGACACCTGTCCAAGATAATGGCCTAAATAAAACAGACAAAAGCCAAAGATCGCAATGATGAGCATTTGGCCAACGGATATTCTTCCCATGGCTTGCTGCACAATAGCCAAAGGTAAAAATGCCATTCCCAAAAGCTGAA
>Ga0310344_10001486_pt1 | contig 17946 bp, 15 predicted proteins | sample HC15DNA20200_MG_FD_203801 | JGI IMG/M metagenome (GOLD analysis project Ga0310344, IMG submission 203801) | Marine microbial communities from station ALOHA, North Pacific Subtropical Gyre - HC15-DNA-20-200_MG | ecosystem: Environmental > Aquatic > Marine > Oceanic | place: Pacific Ocean: North... | reverse complement strand
TGTTCTAACCACATCTGACCTGTTTGTGGTAGTGGCCAAATATTACCACCGTAATTGTATGATGCTACTGTCTCTGGGTCTTCACAGGCAGCAAGGATACTTAATCTATTCTGTGTATGTACCTCATAGAAATTCTTAGACAAAAAAAATGACCGTAATTCGGTCACCGCATCCGTGAATTCTTTTGGATCAATCAGACTTGTCATTATTTTTAGTCAAACTAAGTTATTTAGTAGGTGGGATTGACTCTCTATAGTTTTGTGTTGGAACCTGCATCCCTTTAACTTGTCCAGTAGTAGTTGGCCATGCATCCCTTAAGGCAGCACGAACTTCTTCTCTGACTATGAGTTGTAACTCTGTCTTCTCTGCTTGTATTCTTTTTTCAGGTCCACCAGTAGCCTGGTCAATGGCAACATTGCCACCGACCACAGTACCAGTTCCTACTACAGCAATTGCTGTGCCATAGGTTGCTATATCCTTTACATCCATTAGTTAGGGATTCCGAATCCACCACCAACAGGAGGTACAGGAGCAGCTGCTTGATCAGCAGGAGGTGCAAGGTCAGGAGTACCTATAGGTAAAGCACCTCCACCTAATGCACCAGCACCCATGCCACCAACTACAGACTCAATTGCTGCATCTTTGATGTCATCTATGATTGCATCCTTGTTTAGATAAACATAGGATCCTACACCAATAATACCAGCAAGTGATACTCCTGATGCAATGCTAATAATATTAGCAATAGAATTGAAACTAATTGGACACTTTTTCTTTTCAGTCATGATTTTAAATCTCGTAAGTTTTCTTCTCTTTACTGTTAGGGTCAACAGCAATGATTTTTAATGGTGCTTGTTCAATTCTAATTGTTTGAACAGGTCCACCGTTTCCACCAGCACCACTACCATTAGTAGCGTTACCATTCTTATCCATCTTCATAGTACCGTCTCCTTTTTTAGAAGCGGTCTGAATTCCGAAGCTAGCTAAAACTCCAGTAAAAACTGAAGCTATAAATGTCGGATCTATTTTCTGTTGAGGGACACCAGGTATGGCGACATAATTTAAAGTTAAGATACCACCAGACCAGGCCAGGACTGTGATTCTGACCATTGTACTAATGATCGCTGCCTGTTCTTCGGGGTCAGGAAGAATAGCATCTTTTGCTTTAGCGAAGAGACCTTTCTTCTTTGGTTCTTCTTCAATTGTTTCCTCTTTCTTCACTTCATCTGTCATTATAGCACACTGTATGTCATTCTATTTATGTTAAGAGTGCCGTAGGTATAATTGTCTCACTTCATCTGTAGATATGTTCCTATTAAAGACTCTTATACTGTCCAAGTTTCCAATAAATCCATAACCATTAGCAGAATGGAACCAGTTACCCCAGTTCCAATCATAAGAACCAGAACTATGCAAACTAGTTGTATTAGTCATATGGAAATCTAACAATCCATCTACGAAAGCATCATAGTCACCAGAACTATTCCTAGACCAAGCAAAGTGATGCCATTCACCTGCTGTAATATTATTCTGATTTCCTCTAGCATCAGTACCACTACCTACATCACCTTTACATATATCCCAGGAACTACCATTACTACTAGCAAAATATTCCATTTGCCAATTAGTTCCGTCTATTTTCCTAAGCCAACATCCAGGTCTATCATGATCATTTCCTCTAGCAGCATGGAAGAATGGAGCATACGCTTGAGCACCAGTAGATCCAATCTTAAACCAAAGAGAAACAGCCCAAGCATTATTTCCTGCTGGATAATCAGATATTAATGGTGAAGCACCTGAAGGACTATAGAAACCTGAATCAGCATCACCTAGGAAACAATTACCATCTATTCCATTAGCATTTCCTGCTGTTGCACCATTAAATGCTATTCCATTAGCAATTCCTGTTGAATCTGAGAAGTCAGACCCAAATTTATAATGTGCCTTACAATTACCATCAGCAAAGGCATCAGTATTCATGAAACCACCCTGAATCCAATCTGCTACCTTATTCAATCTCACTCCATACATAGCGAATCCATTCAGTGCTCCAACATCAGGATATCCTCTAACACCATGATATTCATCACCTTGAGCATCAACAAACTTTAACATGTACCACTTAAATCCCCATGCCTGATGATTAAACCATCCTTTTTTATGAATACCATCATTCTCTGAACCCTGTCCACCCATGTGAACCCTACCTAAGAAAGTATAATTATTCTCATCCCTATAATTAGAAGAAGTTATACTTAAATTGGATCCAAATATATCAACATTACCAACAGCATTCTGGTGTTTGCACCATTCAATTTCATTAATAACTCTAGGAGTAGATGAATCTATTTCAATTGCAAAGTACAGTGGCCACTGAGTACTGTTTCCAGCGTGTCCTGTATGGAATGCGAAATTAGAAGTAGTACTTTCATTAGCATTAAATATTAATGGAGTTCCATTACCACCAGCACTTTTATACCAACTATCAATATGTTGGGTCATACTATTGCTAGTTAATCCAACACCATCTGTGTAGGTTGATACATTATGTTGAGCACCATTACCATTACCTGTATCAGTAGGTTGACTAGTACTTCCTACATTAAGTGCTACCCAAGCATTACCATCATGAACATACAATATACCATTAGTGGTATTAAAATATTGGTCTCCTGCTTTTGGTGATCCAGGAGCAGAGGAGAGCTCTCCATGTATAGTCCTTGCAGTAGCAGTAGTTCCTACTATGAATGGTGACATTAACTTACCTCCGTCAAAGCAATCTTAAACTTTTTACCTGTAAGTCTATTTATTAGATACATGGAATCAGCACCCTCTTGCATTGTCCAATGACCTTCAGTTCCATCAACTTCATTACCACCTGTTCCTATATTATTGAAGTGTGCGTCAGCAGTATATACATTTGCCCATCTCTTAGCAGATGATCCAAGATCATCAGTATTATCTGCAGCTGGTATAACATCAGATTCTGTGGTGATAACACTTCCAACCTTAACACTACAAGTACTTGAATGATTAGCACATGATAGATTTAATTGATTGGTGTAACCATTTATACCACCTTGTGTAATAATAAGACCGTTAATTTTAAGTGCATCTTCAGCAGGATTGTAGAAGAAATTTGGATCAGTGTTTATTGTTTGATTACTACCACTAGCATTAGCATTGAAAGTAACATAATGATTAGAGTTAGTATTTCCAGCATCAGCAACAGTAGCACCACCTCCACCAGTAACTTGTACAGCAGTACCTAGTGTCCAAGTCTGGTTTGTTTCTCCTACTCCACCACCACTGTTAGGTCCAATAGTTCTTGTGTTCTCGTCAGCAATATAGATTCCATTAATAGAATAGTGTCTGTTATCTGCCAGATCCATATGCTCTGAAGATACCCAAGTGTTATAAGTAACACCACCATCCTGATGTTTATATGTAATTGACTTATCTGTAGTACCCTTAACGATAATACCACCACCCTCGGCACTAGTATCAGAAGGACCAAGAGCAGTTATAGTTGCTGTTCCATTACCAGTAATATTTGCAGAAACTACCGCAGTATTATTTGTAATAGAAACAATTGTTGTTCCAGCAGGTATTGTAATGCCACCAGTAGTAGTCTGAATTTCCATACCTGGAATTAATCCAAGTGTAGGAGTTATTGATGTAAGGTTAGAAGTACCGTCTGTTACAGTAGCAGCGAATGTGGTACTAACAACAGCACCCATCTCAAATGTCTTGTCACTGATCTGTACTATGTTTGACTTAACGATACTAGAACTACCATTAACAGTTAAGTTTCCTTTAACAGTAGTGTTACCATCAACAGTAAGATTATGATTAAGTGTTACATCATAGGTAGCATCACCACGGATCCATGCCTCAGTACCAGAACCAATAACTAACTGCCTATCTCCACCAGCACTAGGTGGTTCAAAGGTTGCGTTAGTTTGGTTAGCATCATCAGCAGGACCAATCAGAACATTACCACTACCAGTAGCAGCATAACCTGCATAGTATCCAATACAAACATTAGAATTTCCTCCAGTGAGTGTCTCTAATGCGTTGTTACCAATAGCAACGTTCTTCTCACCAGTAAGTGAGACAAGCATTGTGTCTCTACCAATGGCAATGTTGTCATCTCCAATTCCATTTGCTCGTAATGCACGATGTCCCAATGCCAGGTTCGCTGCACCAGAATTGGTTGTATACTGTGCTTCTGTTCCTATTGCTATGTTCTGAGATCCAGAAGTGTTTGCATTCAAAGCCTCATGGCCTACTGCAATATTTGTATTAACACTACTATTACCACGACCTATCTTGAATGGATCTGTACTAGTACCATACAATGTCAGGTCTGCATTGTCTATATTAACAAGACCATTAAGAGTAATATTATCTGTAATGGATGCACCAACTGTTAGATCTTCATTTACAACTAGGTTCTGATTAATAGTAGTTGTTCCTCCTGCTGCTCCCATTGCAATAGAAGCTGCTGCACCAAAGGCTGTAATAGAAGTAGCACCTGTATTAAAGAGAGCAAAACCAGTTGATGTAGTAATCAAACTGGTAAGGAAGGTAGGGCTTTGTCTGAAGACAAGACGATCAGTACCAGTTGTATCACTAATCAAACCACGAAGCTGTGTGGATGTAGTAGATGCAAAGGTAGCAAGAGTATCAGATGTAAATGCTACATTACCACCTGCTCTAAAGTTAGCAGTAACAGCAGCATTAGCATTGTCGGTAGTAAGGGTAAGATCTCTTTGAACTTCTAATGTCTTAGATGCTGTCATCGTCAGTGTTGCTGACGCTGTTGATGTAATAATCAATCCATTTATAGAAGAAGCACCAGCTGCTCCGAGAGATGGAGTGGTTAGTGTTGGATTAGTAAGAGTCTTGTTAGTAAGTGTCTGTGTCTCATTCTCACTTACAAATCTATTAGCAACAGATCCATCCCATGATCTCCAATAAGCACCTGACTCATACCATTCTAATCTTTGGTATGCAGTTGTGTTACCAGCAGAGTCTGTAGTTCTGTTAAGTTGAATACCACCATCATTACCAACTAAATTATTTCCTTTCCTTAATTCAATAAGATTATCTGCTACTTCAAGTGTGGTTGTATTTAAAATACTCTGTGTACCATTGACAACTAGGTCACCAGTTATAGTTACAGTAGAACCGTTGTCAGAAATTAAACTATTTGCTAACTGATTGTTACCTGAATCCCACTTGATAACTTGGTTACCTGTAAAGTTAGCAGCATTCTTCAACTCAAAGTTAGTACCATCAAGAATTAGACCATCAGATGCTGTCAATGATGCACCAGTGTCATCATTAGCAGAGGTAACTGTTAATGTAGTTACACCTCCAGCAGTATTCTGTGAAATATTAGTAGCACCTGCACCAACAAACTTAAAGTCTCCAGCTAGAACTGCATTGGTTCCACTGGCAAGTCTAGTGATAGTATCTGTATCTACACTAGCAATAGTAACATCCTGCCCTGACTGAGAGACAGTAACATTAGCACCACCTGTGAATGTAACATCTCCAGACACTAAAGATCCTGCTGCTCCACCCTTTATTCTAGTGATGGTATCAACAGAAGTATATGTAATTGTTGGATCACCTGAACCATCTACACCCTGAGTTACTGTGGTTGCACCACCATCCAAGAATGTAAAATCTCCAGCAGCATATACCTGACCAGATGTACCTCTTACTCTAGTAATAGTATCAGTATAGGTAGATGAAATAGTAATAGTATTTCCAGACTGAGCAACAGTAGATGATCCAGATGCAGCAATCGTTACATCACCAGTAACTAAACTACCACCAACTGCTGATTGTAATCTAGTAATAGTATCAGTATCTACATAACTTGAATTGATTGTAATCTCATCAGTAGATCTAGAAAGAGTTACATTGGATCCTGCAACAAGTGTTACATCGTCATCAACAGCAGCACCTGAGGTGGGAGTACCAGTTAATCTAATAATTTTTTTAGCTGCTGTAGCACCATCCTGTGCGGAAACAGCGTAGGTTGTGTTGTCATTTGGTGTTACAACCGTGCCACCAAGAGAGATCGCAATACCATTAATATTAATACTAGAGTTAACAAGAGAGTTGTTTACAATACCAGTAATTGTATTAGCACTTCCGTTAATGGTACATTGTTCAAAAATTTTATTGGTAACTGTCTGAATATTTGTAAGGTAGACATCACCTGGAGAACCCCAGTCTACAGTGGTTCCGTTGCTGGTCAGATATTTTCCAGAACCAGAATCTCCACTGATAACGATACCGTTACCAGTCATCTCTAAATTGTCACCTGCTACAATTTCTTCGATCTTCTTAGAAACTGCATTAACTATTAATGGAAAACGATCAGCCATTTATATTCGTCCAAGTTGATACTATGCTCAATCTTTATTTATAGCTAGGAAACAACTATACTTCCACCCATTCCTGAGTGAAACTGGCACTGATAATAATAAGTACCTGATGTTATGTTTGTTGTATCCCAACTTACAGATCCATAGTCAGTTCCAGCACCACTGATACCAGTAGTAACTACATCACCAGTTCCTGTTGTCGCTGCTGTTTTTATCCAGAAAGGATGCCCAACAGCCTGCACAGTGAAATCTAATATGTCTCCTTGATTGATATTAATTGTTGGATCATTAGCATTGCTATGTGTGGTGTTTCTATCAGGACCAGTGATAGTATAATCTGATGATCCGTTATTACCTACAGAAATATTAAATGTCTTTGGTAATGGTGCATCTAATGGTACACTCAATAGAGATTTCCTTGGATACATCATACCTGCTTTAGTACCTCTAGGTCTAATTGGTGTGTCTAGATATCCAAGAGTACCCCTAATACTCTGAGCTGTAATATAAAGATTAGGACTATCCTTTTGACATGTAGGATCAGCAAAAGTACCAGTACCAGTATTAAAACTCATATCTCCTTCCACATTTGTCCTCTGGAGATATAACTTCAAGTCTTCATTAGTAAACCTATGCTTTCCACCAGCAAGTATGGCAGCAATGCCAGCAACTTGTGGAGATGCCATGCTGGTTCCACTAATAGGGTAGTACCAATTACCAGACCCTACCGAGTACTTACTATCACTCAGTCCACTACTATTATATGAAGAAATAATGTCATCACCTGGAGCAAAGACTGTTATAGGTGATCCAAAATTAGTATAGGTTGATCTTCTAAAGTTATCATAGTTACTAAGAGCACCAACATTAATAACACCTGGAGTATTATTTGGTGAAGATCCTCTATTGAAATAGATTGTACCTGCTCCAACAATAGTAACAGTATTATTCCACTCTATCTCATTGTCCTTAACCATATGGAAATTATTATTTCCTGCTGCACCAACAACAACTACACCATCTTCAATAGCATCTTCTACATCAGCATTAAGAGCTGCATAATGATAATTAAATTTTCTCTTCCATTGTGCAATACCAAAATCTATTTCCAATCCATTCATAGTCCATCCAGATGGATTAGGATTACTTGAATTATATGTTGTACCATTCCAGAATACACTACTAATATCACTAATAGAAATTCCAGATGGAAAATCATTGGTGAAATTAGAACTATATCCCCAACTATGATTTGTTACTGTTGGATTCCTTCTACCTGTATCCTGATTTAATGGTTTATGTCTATGAAATGCTCTCAAATAATCATACAATAAGAATGCACTAAGGTTCTGGCCAGATGGCATTGACCCTAGAATCTGTAGTCCATATATATTTGCTTCCCTTGCCCAACCATAGTATTGTCCAGCAACAGTACCTGCTACATGAACTCCATGATACTCTGGGTTATTATTGTTAGCATAATAAGTAGCAGCACCAGTTGGAAGTGTCTGTCCATCATCATCAATACTACTGACATAACCATTCAGGTTGTTGAACCAATCATACTGAACAAACCTATTCGTATTAGTTGAAGGACTATACCACTCCTCACAATCATATGAAACTGGATCATCACAAATAACTACATCAACATGCTTACCATTACTGAATATTGTTACTGTGTCAGTAACTACTTCATCGGTACTACCAGCTCCCCATGTTCCTTTTCTTCTTTGAACACTAGTGCCAGCACAATGTAACTGACCCCACTGTCTTTCACTAGAGTTGACTGTATTGTTTATTGTATCTTCTTTCCAAAAATCTCCAGTAATAGTCCAAGGTTCTCTATTTACTACAAACTTTTCTGGTGTAGCACCAAGTGCTTCTGGTGTTTGTTCACAAGCTAAGACTCTAGAGTCCTGACGCAACGCAGCTGCTTGTGCATCAGTCATCCAGTAGTGTGTGTTTCTACTAATAGGACGCTTAAGACTAAGACGATACCCACTAGACTTCATCTCCTCATAGAAAGGTTCTAAGTCATCATATCTATGGAGAGTGACAACATATATCTTCTCCATATTAATCCTCTAACTTAACATAGTGAAGAGTAACAGTAATAGTTGCTGCACTACCACTCTTATTAACTACTTTTAAATATACATTATTACTTGCAGTACCATCATTATTAAATCCTACAGTTCCTGGAGTTAATAATTGAGTAGCAGCACTTGATGTTATAACCTCAGCAATAACACCTGATCCTGGTTGAGGGTCTGTAGTTTCATTTCTACTACCATCACCAGTTCTATTAGTTGCATCAGTATATACTGTTACCCATGCTGCATGTGATGTCTGTATCTTATGTAAAAGATAACTCTTTGCTGCTGTAATAGTTATATTTCCTGCTGCACCATCAGCAATACTAGGAGTAGTTGCATTAGCAGTAGTACGATTAGCTGCTGTAGAACCAGTAGAATATCCTGCTTGTGAATGATCTCCCCAACCATATGCTGTGTCCCAGTTGACATGGTTGTCAGTAATTACACTATAAGTACCAGAACCATTTGTTCTACACAAACCAGAGGTTGTAAAATCAGAGTCTACTATTGCTGCTCCAAGATTTAATAAGTATCCAGCAGAAGCATGGTTACCCCAACCATGTGCCGTATCCCAATTAGAAATCTTAGCACTAGTAACATTAGCAGCATCCGAAGCAGTGTATACTGGATCTGTTTCTGAACCTGATCCAGAAATTTTCCATGTTGTACCATCCCATACCCATGTTCTTCCACCAGAGGTATAAGTATCATTTACGCTAGGGGATGCTGGAAAATCTAGAGCCATTCTACTACACTATTTTTAATTATTTATTATAGACACCTCTAGGCCAATAGAGACCAGAACCAGGTCGTCTTCCTTGTAAAGGCCACCTTACAGCAGGACTCAAACCAAGATTAAAATTATCACTAACAGGAGTAGATGTAGTAAAGACTACAGAAGAGAATGTTGGTGTAACAAAAGGTGTTGCTGTTGTTTCTTTAAATTCTTTAGAAGAATCCTGCATATTATCAGGAGAACTTGTAATAAAATTATAGTTTGCCATTAGGTAGTCCTCGCTGCAAATATCATAGCTGTAGAAGTTCCATTAGCAACTCCATCCAAACTGGTTTTATTAATTTCCTGATCAGCTATAATAACTTCATATATCTCAGACCCACTAATAGTAACTGTATCTCCTGTTTGGAACTGTGTTGCACCAGGAGTTACTGCTGCTTGAATCAATACAAAATCATCTGGAACATACCAAGGACATGGTGCTAACTGATTAGTTATTGGAATTCCTTTTATTGGTTTATACCAGTTGGCATTTGATGCAACTGCGTTTATTGAATCTATTTTTATGGGATACTCACCATCTTCACTAGAATTTTGATACCGATCATAAGTACTATCTCTATAATAAGTTACAACTTCATTACTACTATTATCAAATGTAGTATCTATATTACATCTGTACCTTGTTGTTGGTTGAACACTATATGAATTGTTGTTGTACGCACCATTCCTTAACCACCCATAAGAAGCTTCTCTCGCAGTAGTATTACTAGTAGGAGGTTCATCATAAGCATGAACAGTACTCCAATCATATTGTGGTTCTCTATACCTAGTGTAAAGAGAAGGATCTGCACTAGTCTCTGTCTTCCATTCACTCATTGTTCCAATCCAAACATCATCTAAATCAAATACATTAGCACCAAAGTTTGGTCCCTTATGAAGGGTAAAGGTATGGAATGCTTCAGCAACACCATTAATATCCTGACTGAATTGAATAACTGCAAAGTTATCATCTTGTGGATTAGATGCTTTCCACCACCTAATATTCATAGGATAAGCAGTAGGAGTAGATGAAGTAGCAATATCAAACCTACTCCATCCAGTTGTACTAGTTCCTCTGTATAGTTCATTCTGGCCATACATGTAATCCATTCCCATATCACCATTAAATATTCCAAACTGTTTACAGTCATTACCAGTAGAACCAGCAGGTAAATGAGGACCCAATTTATTTAAGTATGTCCATCCTTGTCCAGAACCCATAGAGATTTGATAATTGTTATCCCAAAATCCAAATCCCCAATAGGTTGTTCCGAATTTTTTAGATCCATCATTCTCTAATCGAAGCAGAGCATAATCTCCATCAGGATGCTTCAAAAAGAAATCAGTTCCTGCACCAAGATTAGTCGTAAGAATACTAGGTGTTCCATTAGTACCACTACCCTGAGCATTAACACCAAATGTTATATCATTATCTGGGCTAACACCACCTATATCTGCACCAGAAATAGTAAAGGTATCATTATCACTCCAACCATTACCCTGACTATTAATAGTAATACTAGAAACAGTTCCGAAATAAGAAGTGTTTGCTGAGGTCTGACGATAAACTCTTAACTTCAATTCTGATCTACCACCACTAGCAGGAACAGTAACCTTCCAATAGTTATTGTCTGCCCACCCATAACTATTATTACCACAATAATTACCTATAACTATACTTCCTTTTAGGTTTCCATTAGCTCCATCGTCATTACCATAACCATAAGATCTAACACCAGTATATCCAACATCAGTATTCTTCGTTGGATCATAAACTTCATCTTCAGTTATTGGCCAGTAACTTGTATTCCACAACCAAGGATCTACTCTGGATCCAGTACCAGATAGATTACTTCTCATGGTAGAGTTCTGCACATTAGTTTGATTTAAAACTCTATCTGCTTCATAACCACCAGCAGCATAATCCAAGAACACCCAGTTTCCACTAGCTAAATTCTGTACAACATAAAACTTATCACCACTCTTTATATTAAAAGTAGGGTTAGCACTTGCATCCGTTCTAAAAATTCTTGGGTTACTAATACTAGGGTTATTTGTTAGATCAACTTTGTTTAGATTATTTGTAGCATCACTACCAGTTGGATGAAGAGAAATCTGATTATCAGAAATCTTTCTCATATAATAAACTGTGTTAAGACTAAGACCAGTCAATGCAGCATCAGTTCCTGGTCCACCAGTTGGTGCATATGTTAACTTAGTTGCTGTAGGTAATCTATTGTTCCCAACAGTAATGTAATCATTAGTAGTATCAACACCGAAGTTTTCTGGTATCAATTCTTCTGCTATCTGATAGTCAGTGGTTCCATTATTCGTAACATACAATCTGAAGTCACAATTCGTTTGTTGTGATATAGCAGGACCACCACATCTTCTCCACTGTCCATAAGAATCTGGTAAATTATTTTCATGATCCTCATCATAATCTAGTTCTGTTGCTGTAGTATATCCTGGTTGAATAATAGCAACAGGAACACCACTAACAGAACTACCAGAATTCCATCCAAGATCTGAGAACACCGTCTCCAAAGCAGACATTACATGACTGCGATTCCAGGATACCGCCCCTCCATTTACAGGTGTTACTCCTTTTGTCACTGCCATTTTTTTAATCTCCTATTTGTACTGCTGTTAATGTAACTGTAATTGCTGTTGTAGAATTGCTTCTATTGGTAACAGAAAGATATATCTGATCTGTTCTAGGGTCGTCATTATTACAACCTTGAACACCAGGTATGGTCAAGACTGACTGATTAGCACCAGTCGTTCTTACCTCACAAACAACACCTCCTGATGGAGATGGATCATTACCTTCACTTCTATTAATATCAGCATCTCTGGAAGCATCATCTACATAGACTCTGATCCAAGCTTCAACTGATGATTTAATCTTGAATATAGAATAGGCTTTGTAGCCTGTAATATTTAGTTCTACTGATGAATTAGAAGCAACTACACCTGTGGTTCCTGGAATATCAGTAACAGCAGGTACACTTGATCCTGTACCAGAAGCAATAACTCCATTACCATCAATAGTAATAGAACTACCATCAACTTTTACACCACCAAGAGTTCCAGCAGCACCAACTCCAGCAGTAGGTAATGTATAAGATCCTTGTACAGCATCTAAGACCCCTGTACTAGGATCAATGGTAAGATTATTTCCTATTCTAACACCACCTATAACACCTGCTGTAGCAATAGGTAATGTATATGCTGGTGGTATAGTAGGTTTGTTTAATATCTGTGATAATCCACTAGCAGAATTCCAATCAGAATTTACTGGAGCAGTGCTAGTAATAGTAATTCTTTTGTTAGCATTGTCCCACGAAATGCTAGATCCACCACTACCTGTAAATTCTATACTGTCAGTGGTTCCACTACTAGGAACTAAATCAACAAATGCATTGGTACTAGTTGTATTTCTACCTTGAAGATCGTAAGTAACAGAAGATCCTCCACTACCTACACCTCCTCCAGCAGCATCAACCCACTGAGAAGTATTAGCATCAACATAAAAAATCTTTAACTGACCTTCATCAGATTTCCACCACAAATCTCCACTGTTAGGACCAGATGGTGCAGCATCTGCAACAGTTACAGAAGCACCTCCTCCACCTGTTGCACTACCAGAGGATTTCCAAGTACTGCCATCCCAAGTCCAGGTCAATCCACCCTCTTGGTGAGTGTCGCCTACCGATGGATTGTTAGGGAAATTAAATGCCATTACTACCCTTTCTAAGTATTTAGTGTTGCCTTATGATCATTAAAAAGAGTGACAGCCTGCTGAAAACTCCCAAGTTTTAACAAATCTCTAACAGAAGAATCTGTGTACTCTACATGTGCAATAATTTTACCACTCACAGCATCATCTGCTTTCCATTGTATTGCTCGAACATCAGAAGGAACGAATGACCAATCACCTTGAATGTTAGTATAACATTCACCATCAACACATATACATTTATCTTCAGGAACGATAGATAATTTTTTCATCTACTTCCCTCCAAAGATTTTCTCATAATACCCTCCTGTATAACTTTGACAGATTCATTTCTAAATGACTCAACAGCAGCACCAGTTTGTCTTTGTTGCTGTGAGTTTTCTATTAATAACATAGGCATCCAAGTGACTGCACATCCCCACTCATCAACCTCCTTCCCAGTATTTGAATCAACCCCTCGCACTTGAGTGAACCAAGCACACTGTGTTTGAATACAATCTTTTCCTATTAAAGGACAGAATTTACCAACTTCAAGTTTCATAATTTAATCTTTCGAGGCTATTATAACATCAATATATTGTACAGCAAAATTCATATTGCTACCAGCAAATGCTAAACCTGATACAGTAGTATCATGAGTATGAGAAGTACCACTAAAACTAACACTGTGAGAGTGACTACTTACACCATGACTATGCTGACCTCCACTGAAACTGTGGTTATGAGAGGTACTGCTACCTTCTGCACCAGTTGTTCCACTTACAGATCCACTAAATCCGTGACTGTGAGTATCATTATTAATACTAATGAATGTTGGTGATGGTTCTGTTGGCTCATAACCACTCAAACCAGTACCAGACTCTTCAATAACTCCATCACCAGAATCACTGTTGGAGTAAGCAACATTATGATAATGCTCTGGGTCAGTAACACCATGATTGTGAGTATCATTATCAGTTGTTCCACTAATACTGCCACTGAATGAGTGTTGGTGTGAAGGTATCTGTGAAGTCGTTAAAGTAGTTCCATTAACTGTTCCACTGACAGTTTGATTATCAACACTCAGTGATATAGTACTAGCACTACAACTACCGCCAGCAGTTGCACTATCAACTGATACATTTGCTGAAACAGTACCTGCTGGTGATCGAGTACTAGAAAATGCTTGTAGGAATGTTATATCACCACCAGATCCAACACTTCCACTGACAATTCTCAATGCTCTATTGTTAGTACTGTCAGTAATCTTTGTCCATCCAACTGGAGGTGTTGTTTGTTGAAACAACATCTTAGTTCCACTTGGAAATGCAACACTTGCTTGAGGTTGCCATTCATTTGAAGCAGATACCCAAGCTAAAACTTCTCCTTCATTGGCAGCAGTGTTTGATACATTAGACAATGCTGCAAGAGATTGTCCACCAACACCTGTTAAATATCCTGCTGCTGCATGATTACCCCAACCATATGCACTATTCCAGTTTTGAGAATTATCAGTAACAACAGAGTAAGATCCAGCAGTGGTTCCTCTCTTCATTAAACCATTAAATCCAAAGTCAGCATCTACAATAGCAGTACCAAGGTCAGTCAAATATCCTCCACTGGTATGGTTACCCCAACCATATGCTGTGTCCCAGTTAGCTTGTTTGGTAGTAGTTACAGTAGAAGCTGGATGATTATTTGCTAGATAATTTCCACTATGGTCACCCCAAGTGTGAGCTGTATCCCAGTTGGAAATCTTTTGTGTCGTAACATTAGAAGCAGCATGAGCATTAAATACTGGATCACTCTCAGTTATTATACTAGCAGCAACCCAACTAGTTCCATCCCATGTGAATGTTACTCCACCTGACACATAGGTATCACCATTTGACGGATTACTCGGAAAATCTAATGCCATTTCTTATCCCTCTGTGAGTTCTTGTACACGAGCAGACAACTCTTGAATTGCAGATACTAATGCAGGAATTAATTGCTTCGGATCAATACCCTGATAAGCATCTGGGTTTGAATTATGTAGTCTCCAAGAATTATAACCAGACGCTTCAAGTGCAGCACCAATTTCTTGTGCGATGAAACCTGTCTCTCTCTTACCTGCTTTCTGATCTACACTATCTTTCCAAGTAAAGTCTACAACACGAAGACTATTAACAAAATCCAAACCACCACTAAAGTCTACAATATCTTCCTTTAATCTAATATCAGAAGATGAATCTTCATATATATCACGAATCTTCCTGTCTGCACTACCTATATCATAGGTATTATTTGATGCTGGAAGAAGATGATTGTATAGAACTACTGGACCATCTGGATCTAATCTAAGACAGTCAGCAGTATTACCTAATCCAAGGTTAACAGTACCAAAATCTACAAGGTTAGTACCAGATACTAATGACTGAGCACTAGCAGATGCAAGTGGAGGTGATGCGTCAACCCACTGGGAACTGTTAGCATCTTGATAATAAACTTTAAGTCTACCTTCATCAGATTTCCACCAAAGGTCTCCGTCCTGAGGTCCAGATGGTGCAGCATCATCTGTAGTTACATTAGCACTAGAGTCAGCAGCATTTACCCACCCACTACCATTATACTTAAGTACTTGATCATTAGATGGAGTAGTAATAGTTACATCACTATGATTATTAAGAGCACCAATTGATGTCAAATATCCAGCGGCAGAGTGGTCTCCCCAACCATGTGCAGTATTCCAATCAGTAGAGTTGTCTGTAACAGCAGAGTAAGATCCAGCAGAATCCCTCTTCATCAAACCATTTGATGTAAAGTCACCATCTTCTAAGTATCCAGAAGTAGCATGGTTTCCCCAGTTATAGGCAGTGTTCCAGTTACTTAAGTTTGTAGTCGTGATACTACTAGCAACAGAAGCACTGAACACTGGATCTGTTTCAGTAAATCCTGTAATATATCCAGCATCATTTGCTAGATCACTAACTTGTACAGGGAAATTGAAAAATGTACTACCATCATTAGTGAATGACCACCTATCAGTTCCCTCATTCCATTTGATTTTTGTGTTAGTAAAATCACCACGCTCTACTTCAATACCAGCATCTTCAGATGGTGTTCCAGTTGCATCCTGATTAAGAGTAATCTCATTATCTGTAATCAATAATGTAACTGTGTTAATTGTTGTAGTAGTACCTGTACATTGGATGTTTCCATTAACAACTAGACCACCAACAGTAAGTGTATTAGTTGTAGTATCTCCTCTATCAGTTGTGCTATCAAGTGTATCTGTTTCAGCAGTTAAATATCCAGCAACACCATGATCTCCCCAACCATATGATGTGTCCCAATTAGCAATCTTTTGTGCAGTAACATTAGCAGCATCAGATGCACTGAATATTGGGTCTGTTTCTGTGGTAAGGAATCCACCTAACTGAGGTGGAGTGTATGAAAATATACCGTTACCATTATTATATACTAAGTTACCACCACCAGAAGCAGCAAGAACATTAACAGATAGATCACTGAAAACAATACCGTTATTAGCACCTTGTAAGTCAGCACCAGGAGCCCATTCAGATCCATCCCATTTTAATACTTGTCCTGTAGAAGGAGCAGTGTTAGAAACATTATTCAATTCTCCTAATGTAGTAGCACCTGCTATCTGAGCATCATCAGCTGCCTTCCAATAGTTATTAACAGCATCCCATTTAAGAACCTGATCAGCAGTAGGAGGTGTACTTAAGTTAACATCCTGTAGCGTTCCTATATTACTACCAGTAAGAGATGTTAGATATCCAACAGTACCATGATCTCCCCATCCAAATGTTGTATCCCAATTACCTATCTTACCAGTGGTAATAGTATTAGCAGGAGATGCAACGAAGACAGGATCACTTTCTGTGTATGAAGTTAGAAAAGTTGATAGATCTGGTGGAGTATATGTAAACTCACCATTACTATTATTATATGCTAACGCAGCAGTACCAGCAGAATTAGTAATTACACTAGACTGAGGAGGAATAGTAGGTTTGTTAAGTATCTCTGCTACACCACTACTAGCAGTCCAGTCTGAGTTTACCTGTGCATTAGGAATGACTGGCTTATTAGTAAGATCATTATAATTCCCACTAAAATAAGAGGTACTAGTCCATACTAGACCAGTACCATCTGAAGAAAGAACCTGACCACTCGTACCCGTTGCACCGTTGACCTGCAAGGGTTTACCTGATGGAACATTCAGACCTTCTTTGATCTCAATTGGTCCACCATCTGCATAATTAGCAATCTGATTCGCAAGAATTTTTGACATACTTCTAGTCCAGGAGACACTTTTTCTAAGCTAGAAGTATTTATAAAAGAGTTAGGTGGTCTTTTTATCCTCCTCCTCTTCACCAAAGGTTATTATATCATTCTTACTCCATAAAGAATCAGAACTTAAATCCTGACTAAACTTTACTTCAAATGATGCGTTGTTAGTGCAATCATCATGGAATGAATCACTCCCAGTGTGAATATGGATATGATCTTCTCCTAATGCTCCTACACCTTGACTAGGAAAATTAATAACATTATCACTAAGATGAGGAGAATCTAACTTAAAGTTATGCTCTGCCCTATTCCTATAGTATTCTGCTAGACCATCTTTATTACGAATAGGAGTACACATAAGTATCTCCTTTACTTTACTCAATGCTTCAACAAGTTCACCTAAATTCTCATCATTCTTATCGTTAAGAGATTTAATTAATGCTTGACGAAGTTCTTCTTCTGCTTTCTCTAAGTGCTTTCTGATAAGATCCATTTTTTTAAGAAATAAAGGTTGAAAAATATCCGTATCCAATTAACCAGAGGCATAATCCTCCTAGAACTTTGTAGTACTTACGGATAGGAGTACCAAAGTATTGTTGTCCAATCATCAAACACTTGTGTGCTGGTGATAGTAGGTAACCTGAG
>Ga0310344_10001485_pt1 | contig 17954 bp, 20 predicted proteins | sample HC15DNA20200_MG_FD_203801 | JGI IMG/M metagenome (GOLD analysis project Ga0310344, IMG submission 203801) | Marine microbial communities from station ALOHA, North Pacific Subtropical Gyre - HC15-DNA-20-200_MG | ecosystem: Environmental > Aquatic > Marine > Oceanic | place: Pacific Ocean: North... | reverse complement strand
AAGCCTCACGGGAAAGGATACACAGAATGTGTTCTTGACAACCGTTTCCTCATACAAGGCAATCTTGCGACCTCGAATGGGCGGGATGCCGGCGCGGAGGAGCAGGAGCTCGCTCTTGGGTAGCTGCATCAGCTCCTGCGGCAGCAAGAGTGCGCGGCGCTGGTCGGATTCCGAGATGCTTCGGTTCGCCAGCAGCCCGTGGATGGTGCGGCTGCGGGATTTCACGCTCATCGTGAAAAAGCCGAGCCGTTCGGAAAGTTCGTTCGCGACCTTTAGCTCCTTGGGCGTGAAGACAACCTCGAGCCCGCAATTGGCGATGATCTCGTCGGTGACATCGGGACCATAGATTGCGCGAAGCTGGGATCGGCTCTGAATGACCGGGACCAGACGTAGGCCATAGCCGGCGACATAGGAAAAGCCGCTCGCAATCACCGAGGCTTTGCCGAGCCTGGCGAACTCGTCGAGCAGGACCAGGACCGGGACATTGGTCGCGCCCTCAGGAAGATCGCGGGTGTTGAGATCCACGAGTTGCTGCAGGAACAGGCTGTAGATCGGCGCGATGCGGTCGATATTGTCGGGCGACACGCCAAGGTAAATCGACATGCGCCGACGCCGTACCTCGCGCAGGTCGAAGTCGCTTTCCGAGGTGGCGGCATCCACCATGGGGTTGAGCCAGAGATTGAGCCGCGCGGTGATGGTCTGCTTGATCCCGGAAAAGGTGTTGTCCGAGGCCGAGGTGAAATCCTGGATCGCGGACACGCACGCTTGGCTGAGGCGCTGGCCCACCCTGCGGGCTTCCTGAAGCGTTGCGGGAAGGTCGCTCTTGGGATCCCCGCTCGTGAGGCGGCGGTATATCTCGCCGATGGTGAAGGGCAGGCCCGGGTTGGATGCGACCAGGGCGCCGACGCCGACAAAGGCCGCTCGCGCGGCCTCCGCCCAGAAGGGATCGGATCGCTCGGGCGCGGGGAAAAGCATGCCCGCGATCTTCTGCAGCTCGTTGACGACCTCTATGTCATCAGTCCGTCTGATGTGCGCCAGGGGGTTGTACCGCGCCGTCCGCCCCTCCGCGTCGAGCGGATCGAACAGATGCACGGCCTGGCCGGCCCGTGCACGATACCCCGCGCTTGCGCCCCAGTTCTCCCGTTTCACGTCGAGCACGACCACCGAATCTGGCCAGGTCAGCAGATTGGGAATGACGACGCCCACGCCCTTGCCCGCTCGTGTGGGTGCCTCGAGCAGAACATGCTCGCTCCCGCCGAATATCAGGAAACGTCCAGCCTTGCGGCCGACAACGATGCCGGACGCGGCGCGAAGGCCCTCCCGCCGGATCTCGCCTTCGCGCGCAAACCGGGCGGTGCCGTGCAATGCCGGCCCGCGGCGCAGAATCCCAATCGCGAGGAGCCCGACCACAACTGCGCCCGCCAGCGCCCCGCGCTTAAGCCAAAGAATAAGCAGTGGGTCCGCCCGATAGTACCACAGCCATGCGGGCAAGGCCGTGAGGTCGGTGTGAGAGCCGATCTGGCCCAGCCCAAAGAGGGCAACCAGCACGGCGATGGCGCAGCACAATAAGGTGCCGCCGGCAACGGACAGGCCGATCATCCAGAAGCTACGCTGCACCGGCATCGCCCACCTTCGGGTGGAAGTAGACCTCTTCGACCTCGAAGCGGCCGCCATGGCGCCGGGTCTGGACGACCACATCGATGAGCATTCGCAAAAGTCCGCGGATATCATCGCGCGCGAGATCTCGGCCGCCCTCGGATTCCTTGACCAGTAGCGTCAGCTGCTCGAAGGCACCCGCCGCAGAGCCGGCATGCACCGTGGTGATCGACCCAGGGTGCCCCGAATTGACATTGCGCAGGTAGAAGAACGCGGTGCCGTCGCGCAGCTCCTGCAGCAGGATCCGATCCGGGCGCATGCGCAGCGCGCTCTCGAGAAGTTGCTTGGGACCGACCTTTGCAAGGCCCTGCCCCTCGCTCGAATAGACCATATGAACGACATTGCGATGGGGCACGATGAGTTCGCGTGTGTCCTCGATCGTAAGCAGTCGCTCGTCGGGCGGGATGAGCTGGATGAGCGCTTTCGCCAAGGTCGTCTTGCCGGACCCGGTTGCACCGCTGACCAGGATATTCTTGCGCGCGGCGACCGCGACCTTGAAGAAGGCCGGCCAGTCGCCCGCATCGCGAAGTGCCACCAACTCGGCGTCGGTTTCGGTAAGGCCCCGGGCGCTCGCGCGCGTCGTGTCAAAGAGGCCAGCGCGTGCGAGCTGGTCGATCGGCAGGGTTACGGTCGAGGGCTTGCGTATCGTAAAGGACGGGCAGCCGCTCGGCGTCACCGACGGGATTACGATCTGGCAGCGCTCGCCGCCTGGGAGGACGGTCGAACAGATCGGGGTCTGCCCATCGATGTCCTGGTGCGTGAAGCTTGCCGCGGCGACGGCGAGCGTTCCAAGCCACTCGCTGTCGAGTTCGGACAGCTCATGCCATCGCCACCCCTGCCGGTCCTCGATTCCCGCCTCGCCCGGACGGTTGATGACGAGCTCGGTCACATCATCTGGCTCCAGCAACGGAAGAAGCGGTTCGAGGTAGTGACGAAGGACGGCGGTGTCGCGCATGGCTTACCGCCGCAGCTCTAGATTGTAGACATCGGCGAAGTTGAAGTCCTTGGCGACGAAGATACCGACCTCCTCGCCCTGGTTCTTTTTCAGCACCGGCCGGATATTGATGTTGTTCTGGAGCGCGATCGCGGCCCCTTCGCTCGGCGCACGCGTGACATTGTTGAAATTGCCGTTGCCGCTCGATGCGGCCTGCCCGGCAATATAGGCGGCGTCATCGACGAGCGAGAGCAGGAGCGCGCCGCCGAACCGTGCCCAAAAGAAGCTGTCGACCGCCCCAGCAAGCCCGGCGCGGCCGAGCGCGTCTGACCCAGGCGAGGCAAGGTCGATGCGGACGCCTTGTGGCGTCACCGCCCGGGTCCAAAGCACAAAGAGGCGGTTCTGACCCTGTTGGATACCTCCGCGATACTCGCCGAGCACGCGCGTGCCCTTTTCCATGAGCACGACCCGGCCATTCTCGGAGTAGACATCGCGCGGGATCATGCAGGACGTGTATCCAGGCTGCGCGGAATTGATGGCCGTCTGAAGGGTGCAGGGAATCAATGTCCCCGCAGTGATCAGAAAATTGCGATTGGGGAGCATCGAGGCTCGCGCTTCGCCTACGGCCGAACTTTGCCGCAGAAGATCCAGCGCATTGGGCGCCCCGCCCTCAGCGCTCCCTGGCGTTCCTGAATTTTCGGTCGGTTGCGCGCCCGAGGCCGCCGCCGGACCTTGCGAGGTCTCCCCACCGAGATCGCGCCCGCCATAGGCGATGAGTGTCGACCGTCGCGCCCGGTCGGCGAGGTTGGGCCGGGCGCCCGTCCCTCCTGTCGGTCCTGGCGCCGCACCGGGCTGCATGGCAGGGACGATCTGACCGTCGGGGCCAGGAACCCTTGCTGCGGGATTGAGCACAGGTGCGTTGGGATCGCTCCCGCCTGCGCCCAGCGGTCTCGGCTGCGGAGCGACCGCCGCGTAATCGACGGTTTCCCGCGCCACGATATCGCGCCGCTCTTGGGCCGCCCCGCCCGGTGCAGTGAGGTCACGATTGGAGCCCTGTTGGCTCGTCCCGGAATTAACCCACAGGATGCCCAGTACCATCGCCGTGCCGGCAAAGATGAGGGCGGTATTGCGCTTGGAAGGCGTCATCCCCCCGATCGGCTCGATACCGCGCTCGTGCAGGATCTCGTCTTTCTCCGGCGTGAGATCGGCGCTCGGCAGAAGGCGCGAAACGGAGGATGGATCTTCGGCCATGGCTCATTCCTGCGGATGTGTGATGGTGCGCTCGACATGGGGCGACCCGGTGTTCGTCCCATGATCGACCCCATAGGGTTCTGGCGCCTGATTATAGATGCACAGCACCTCGCCGCCTCGCCGAAGGCGCAGCTGACGCGCCACCAAATGGACGACGACGAATTCGTCGCGGACGTCGAAGGGGACCAGCGTCTCAGATCCGTCCGGTCGCACCAGATATATCGCCGGCACCTCGCGGTTCGCGGGGAAACGCAACACCGTGAACTGCCCGTTATCGGAGACCTCCGACGGCTGAAGCTCGCTGGAGCCCTGCACCTTGTAGTTCATGTTGCGAGGCCCTTCGACGACCGCATGATCGAGAGCGCCGCGAACGGCGCGGCCCTCTAGGGCAGCGGCCTGCATGGCAATCTGCGCGGCCCTGAGACGCGCGGCGCGGTCGGCGTCGTCCCTGGGATATCGGAACCGCACCTGAAAATAGGCTTGGCCGTTGCGGCCCGTGATCGGACCGCTGCGAGCGGTCAACTCGAACGCATAGCTGCGCAATTCGCCTCCGCGCGACGTGGTGACGATGAGATTGGTCGGTCCGGCACGCTCACGCGGCTTGAGGAACAGGATGTGCCCGGCGACGGCGACCTCCCAAGATACGGTGTCGCCCAGCGCGACGTGCTGGATCGTCTCATCGTCGCTCAGGACAATCTGCGTTGCGGTCCGGAACGTGCCGACGATCCGATAGACCTCGGTCTCTTCATATTCGACGAACTTGACGCGCGGGTCGGACGGACCACCTCGCGGAACTTCGACCGCGTGCGCCGCCGTTACAGGCACCAGCGCGCAAATGATGGCGGCGGAGAGTGCCCTCATCGGATCACCTCCGGATCGGCACGATAGTTTTCGACCTGGAATCCCAGCGGGTTCCGGTAGCGATCGCCTTCCGCCATGGGCGCGTTGGCGTAGGCGAACGTGATCGTGGCGATCCAATCGCTGTTCTGAACGTCGGTCTCGGTCTGGACCGTCCGCGTGAACCGCACATTGGCGACGCGATCGTTGATGAAGGCGATGTTGCGCACGCGCGCTTGCACGACGGCATTCTTGCCCCAGACATTTTGGGGACTTGCGCCATTGTTGCTGCTGTAGAAGCGCGCCCAGCGCTGCTGTTCAGTCGGTTGCGAGAGGATCGTCACGAACCGAAAATTTTCTTCGGCCGCTGCCGGGATCCAGCTTTCGCGGGTTCTCACATACTGGGCGAGGAAGTATTTGGTGACCGCCTCATCGTAGCGCATCGGCCGCTGGGTGAGCGCGGTCTGGACATCCACCGCGCCGGTGGTCTGGTTGACGCGAATAACATAGGGCACGACAGTCTTGAGAGGTGTCAGAGCCGCAACTGCGAAGATCGAGGCCGCGGCCAGGAGTGAGGCGATGGCCGCGATGCTCCAAGCGATGCGGGTCGAGCGCAGCGCGTTCCGGATCCTGTCCTGATCCCAGCTTCGTGCGTCCCGGAAATAGCGCTGCAGCCCCGATGCCGGCACGGCCTCCGAGCGGTCATCAGCAGCTCGCATAATGCGATCCCCTTGGTGCGAACGAGACCTTGTCGTCCGAGGTAGACGGCGACGGCACGGCGGGCGGCGGGGGCGGATCGCCGTCTCGAGGATGGGACAGGGGCGGTATGGGCGGCGCAACTCTTGGTGCCGTGGTGGCAGGCACTGGCGAGCCAGGCAGGACGCTTCCGTAGATGTTCACGTCTCGCAGGCGATGACCATTGCAAACCGCGAGCTTCTTGGGTCCGGAAGCACAGCCCGCGACGCCGAGCACAGCTAAGCCACCGACTAGGCAAGCGACGCTGCGGCGGAAGCTCGAGGCGGAAATTCGCGGAAAAAGGAAAGTCATGATGATGCCTCACTACGCCGATTCGATGGTGCCGCCGCGACGAGCGGCGCGCTCCAAGTTGCGACTGTTGCGCATGACGCGACGCTGTCGGAAGGGAGATGCCATCGTCCCCCAAGCCGTTCCGGCGAAGGCACCCACGCCGGCAGCCGCGCCCCCGGCTATTCCCGTCGCGATGGCCGGAGCCTGGAAGAAGAAGATCGTCCCCAAAAATATGTACGCTGCAAACAGGACAGCACCGAAAGCCGTATCCACGACGCCTTCAGATGCTGCTGTTGCAGCCGCTCCGAGGTCTGTGATTAGGGTCGTGATGGCTATGATTACAGCAAGGAGAACGATATAGTTGAATACTTGGCCCAGCCAGCCGTGGAAAAAGCGCCTCGTTGGCTCGAAAAGAGCTAGGGCGATGAAGATGGGGCCAAGCGCGATAATGATCGCCAACGCAACTTTGGCAAATATGGTGATAGCGAATCCAACCGCTGCCGAGAGCCCAACTAATGCCTTCAGCCCCAGGCTCAGCGCATAGAGGACCAGTTTATATGGGTTAATGTCGCTGTAGGTTGCGGCTTCAGTCTCTATCCGCGCAACTATAGCATCACTTTGAGTGTAATAGTCGTCGAATGCCTCTCCTACTGTGTCGATCGTCTTACCGGCGAGAGCTTGGGAGATCGCATCGGGCATTCCGTGGAAGAGCGGCGTCGTGATCCAATCGGAATAGGCGACCGTCGTCGCAGCAACATACAGCAGGCAGAGCTTCACCATCCGATAGAATAGCTCACCCCATGGTTCGCTGATGATGCCCCGCATCACCATGTAGCCGAACAGGGCGATGTAGATAACCAGCCCGACAGCGAGCGGACCACGGACAACCTCTACGACGTTTTGGAGACGCTCGTTGAGGAAAAGATCAAGCTTCCCATCAACGTTCGCGTAAAGTGAATTGAACATGTCCGTGGCCATGCGAGGCTCCAGGGCGCTGGATTATTTCGAAAGCGACCGCATCTTGTTGTCGAGGATCCGGAGGCTTTCAGCGTTGGAACACTCCTGTTCGTTGGGATGTGATCCGTCGGCACAGGCCTTGACGAGTCCTCTGAGCTCTTCCGGGTGAGAGGTTAGATAGTCCTTCCCGCGCGGTGCCCGCTCGCATCCTGCGAGCATTCCCGCTGCGGCAAACCCAAGCAGCAAAGCTCTCGCGGTCATTGCGACAAGCTTTCTAGCTTCGTCGCCAGTATCGCTTCGCTTTCGCGCTGTGATCGCAACTGGACGTCTGCTTCTTGCCGCATTCGCAGCGCCTGCAATTGCAAGGCGTCGTTCTGGATATGGGCATTCTCGACCCCTACCCTCGCCTGGATATCCATGACCTGCTTGGCGTCCGAAGCGGTATCCAGCGAGGTTCTCAGCTCTTCGAGGCCGGCGGTACGCTGGGCCGACACGCCATAGGCCGCCTCCGCGATCGCGGCGTCGCGCGCTGCGAGGTCGCCGTTCCGCAAGAGGTTATCGCGGGACGCGCGCTCATACGCCGACGCACCTGGCCGCAATTCCGGCAAAGCGATGCGGTTGGCGTCCCGGATACGGGTCGCGGAGCTCCCGAGCGAACCCAGGCTGGCATTGTCCGACGACATCAGCCGACTGATGTCACGGGCCTCCCGCGGCAGAAGATGGCGCATGGCATCGGTGGAAAGAGATGATGCGATGCCGTTGACGTCGGTGACCTGGTTGAAGCTGCCATAGAGCTGCTTCGCTTCTGCGATCTGCTCCTTCCCCTGATCGATCATCGACAGGGTGTTTTTCACCGTGGCCAGCGCCTGCAGATAACCGGAGCTGTCGTAGACGGGGATGCCTTGCGCAACTGCAGGCCCCGCCATTCCTAGGGCGATGGCGCCAAGTGCTGCGTATATGCCCTTACCCATAGCTCATCCTTTCCTGATCGATGCAGACCGACGCTGCTGGTGAAAAAGAGGCAGCCATCTCGCCGGGTCGTCGCCGACATCAGCGCGAATGGCATCGAGGAGCGTCACGGTTTCCGTGGTGCCCGAGAGCACCGCGAGCTCGTCGGAGAGGCCGCCCAGGTCCAGTTCCACCACGATCGAGTCATGACCCTGCTTGATGAGGAAGCGGCGAGACTCGGGGTTCAGGTCGTGACGGACGAGCTTGAATTCCGCCTGGGTCAGGCCCAGCCCGTCGATATAATCCGTTTCACGCCCATAGGGGTTGGGCAGCAGGATCTTGGTCGCGACCTGCTCCATGATACTGTGTGAGATATCCGAGCGCAGCGCATCGGCCGGGCTCTGCGTGCCGAAAACCAAGAAGGCGTTCTGCTTGCGGTAGGTCTTCAGGCCATCCTGGGCAAAGGCGCGGAAAGCGTCATCACCCAGCGCCTTCCAGAACTCATCGATGTCGATCACCAGTCGGCGGCCATCCAGAAGGCCGTCGATGCGATGGAACATGTACATCATGATCGGCGTGCGAACTTCCGGATTGTCGAGGAAGTCGGTCATGTCGAAGCCGAGGAACGGCGCATCGAGCGACAAAGCATCGATCTCGTTGTCGAACACCCAACCCAGCGATCCGCCCCGCGACCATTTCTCAAGTCGAGCGCCGATGCCTTCCGGGTCGCGCTGGCCGAGCAGCTGGCGCAGGGCCAGAATGGATCGGTTCTCCGGTGCGAGCCGCCCGAGCGACGCCAAGCCTTCGTCGATCATACGCTCCTGGGTGACGCCCAGCGGGCCGCCCGGCGGCGTCACCAGCTGCCGGATCAGACGACCGAGAAAGACGAGGTTGCGCGGTCCATATTCGAGCGCCCGCAGCGGCGCGAAGCCGGTTGGCTCCCCGTTCTTCAGCGTCAGATAGATCCCGCCAACAGACCGCACGTAGATCTCGGCGCCGCGATCCTTGTCGATGAAGATCTGCTGCGCGCCCGTCTTCTCGAGCTGCGCCATCAGAAAGTTCTGAACGACCGTTTTGCCCGCGCCCGAGGGACCGATAATGAGCGTGTGGCCGAGATCCCCGACATGGAAGTTGAAATAGTAGGGCGATTGCGCGGCCGTCTTCATCAGCGCGATCGCCGGACCCCAATGATTTCCGCTCGGCCGGCCCGCGGGATAGGTATGGAAGGGTGCCAATGCGGCGAAATTCCGCGATGTGATTGCCGCCGGCCGCGCCCGCCACGCGAAGTTACCGGGAAGCTGAGCCCAGAAGGCTGCTTCGAGCGCCGGACCTTCCCTCGCCGACACCAGACCAGCGTCCGCGAGCGCCGCCCGCGCGGCCGACAGATTATCGGCGAGCCGCCTCTGGCTCTCGGCAAACACCCCAAGCGAGAAGTGATGTTCGCCCAGCACGAACCGATTGCTTTGAAGATCGTCGGCGGCGTCTTCAAGGTCGAGCGCCTGGCTTGCTGCCGCGTCCTCGGTCGAGGCCATCTGGTTCTGTCGCCGGCGCAGCCTTTCGGCCGCGCGCGCCTTCCCCATGAAGGTGAAGGATTGCGACACGACGAACGCGAAATCCTGGCCGAGCAGAGCGTTCATCTGACCGGGACGGGTGAGCGCAGGATATTCCCGGATGCCGAAAATTCCCAGCCAGCGGCTCGCATCATGGGCGCGGATCTCGACCGTCTCGCGTCCGAAGATCACCCGCTCGCCGTAGAGTGCGGATCCAAGATGGCCTCGGACCAGCGGCACCTTGGCCTTGGCGCCCATCATGACTTGCTCGAGCACTTCGAGCGGCCTGGAGAATAGGAGGCCATTTTGCTCATAGAGGCCGAGCCGTGCGGGGCTGCACCGCCGGAGGAGCTTTTCGATATCGCGCGCCTTCTCCTCGAAGCGGGCCAGTTCGTCAGGGTCGATTTCTTCATCGGCCGCCCTGGCCTTGGCGATGCGCTTGAGGAGAAGCCCCGTCCGATCGGCCGAGCCGACCGCCGGCCGCATGATCAGCGTCAGATAGTGCTCGTTGACGAACATGCGCTTGGCAGTCACCCGCGCGCGATATTTTTCGTCCAGTTCGGCCGCGAAGTCCGAGCGGAATTGGCCTTCGGGATAGTCATCGACCGGGCGGCGAACGATGTGGGTCCAGAGCGCGAGCCGGTCGTCGGCAATGTTGCGCCAGGTGCCGTTGAGCTTCTCATGCCAGTCGTTGAGGTGGATCGGATCCGCGGTTTCGAAGGCGAGCCCCTCGAGGCGGAACATCATCATGAGGTCGCCGCTATCGAGCGCGATCACCTCCGACGTCACGTGGCGCGCATAGGGCAGATAGCGCCCAGGCTCGGCCTCTTGCCGCAATATGCGCCACGGCGTCTTGCGCGGCGGGAGCTGGGCAGCCGCGCTAGCCACGCGCAAAGCCCTTGCGTTTCAGCCCGGCGACCGGGAGCGGCGAATAGGAACTGCCGCCCCACCAGACGCGGTTCCGGTTGCGCGCCTTGGTCATGGTCCAGAGGCACAGCAGCCGGAAGGCGTTGGCATCATGCCGCACGATGAGCCGTGCAACAGCAAGACAGGCGCCTCCGATGGCGCCGGCATAGAGCGGGTTGCCGCTGACGATCAAAGTGAGACAGGCGGCAAGCGCGATCGGCAACGAGGCTTCGAGCGGCACGCCGAGCCACATCGTCGGGCGCGTGACCGCGAGAAACAACGTCTCCTCGCGCAGCCGCTCGTCCAGCGCGGCGCTCTCCTTCACGCGCCACCCGTGATGGTGTCGACGATCCACTGCGCGCTGAAGACGATGAAGATGCCAACAATGACCGTCACCAGAAGGCCGAGGCTGGCGCGCCCGGTGAAAAACATGAACCCGACGATCACGACCGCGATCACCGCGATGGTCTTGGCGAAGGTCCCGGTGAGCCAGGTCTTGATGTTCTCCGCCATGGACGTGATGCCGTCGGCACCTTGCGCGTGCGCAGGATCGCTCAGCAGTATCGAGACAAGCAGCGCCAATGCCATCACGCCGATGATGCGCAGCAGAAGTCGCGCCCATTGTGGCCGTCCGCCCAGGTGGGCGGTGATTGCTGTCATGGATGCTGTCCTTTCTGAGATGCGGCCCCGTCGCCGAACACCATGAGCGAGGCCTGGCTCGCCCTCGCCGCTGTATTCCACCCGGCTGCGGCCGGGGGCGAAACAGGGGTATCGGGTGGCGGAGCGAAGGCCGGAGCCGCTGGGGCAACGACCGAGTTTCTGGTTGCCGGCGCCGTACTCCGGATCAACGGAATGACGGCCGACGCGCTGGCATAGACCCTGGCGACATAGCCGTTGCGAAAGCCGCGCTGCCGGTCGCCGGTATTGTACAGCGACAGGGCGGTCGCGATCGCGTGATCGCGGCTCGGGGCAAGGCGCGCGACCGCCTGGTAGTTGGTCGCTAGGACACGCGCGGCGGCGGCTAGGTTGGAGCAGGGCTCGAATGCATTTTCCACCGAAAGCCCCAGCCAGCCGAGATTGGCGCTGTTGATCTGCCCCAGGCCGAGATCGATGTTGTAGCCTCGACCAATCAGGCTGCGCGCCGCAGCGATTGCCTGCGCCTTGGTCGCGGGCTTTGGCGCGCGCACGCCGGGACTATTGACCCCGATTGCGAGACTGTTGAACCGGCTCTCCGTGTGGACGATCGAAATGAGCGTCTCAGGCGCCACCGTCGGTGCGCAAGCTCCTGCAAGCGAAAGAAGGGTGGCGACATCGAGGATCATCGGCGGCCGCCGTCCAAACGCTCGATGCCGGCCAGCGAGAAGGTCTGGCTGCGGCCGTCGTTGAACGTGATGACCACCCGGCGGCGAGTTGTGGAATCGCGATCATAGACCTTCGTGCGGGCGACGCCGCCGCTACAGCCGGGAAAGGCGCCGCCGGTGGCCAAGCGTTGCCATAGCTGGGTCATCGGCGACACGCATTGCGCGTATTGGGTCGCGCCACCGGGATTGGAAAGACACAGGAGAACCTGGCAGCCCAGGTCATTCGCCGCTGCCGGTGCGCTTGGAAGGGCTGTGGCGAGGGCGAGCATCGCCATGCCGAATATTGCACGTTGCATCGGGTCTTCCCCCGCGAGAGACAGCTCCCGCGTCGGGAAATGCCGTCAGCTATCCGTTGGATTTCACCTCTCTTTTGTTCCGACCGCGCTCGATTTCGGCAATCCCCCTAGCCGGGGGGGAGTTGATCGGTTTGCTGCCGCAGGAATTCGGACAGAGCGCCTTCCTGGTCGGGCCGGAGAGCATCGATTGCGGCGAGATGGTCTGGCGGATCGCCGCCGAGCAGGATGGACGGGCACTGCCCGTCATAATTGCCGAGATTGGGGCGGTGCTGCTGGTAGCCGACCAGCGCGGCAAGCTCGGGATCGAATGCGCTGGCCACCTCGGGCGGATAGGTCAGCCACTGGTTCTCATAGGGCTTCAGCCAGCCGAGGCAGTAGCTGACGATGATGCCTCGGCGCACCGCGTTTGAACGATTCGCGCCGGCGCCATGGAGGGTCGATCCCAGGAATATGATCGCCGATCCCGGATCCGCTTCGATGGCGACCGGCTCCGCGCCGTCGTCGCCCTGCCCGCCATTGTGGCTCCCCGGCCAGACCAGCGTCGCCCCATTTTCGGCCTTGAACGGCGAAATCGGCCACATGACGTTGACGAGATATTCGAGCTCGCCGGTCGGACCGCGCCACATGTCCTGATCCCGGTGCGGAAATTGCGCTGGCGCCCCCGGGTGCAGCTCGAGCGCTTGCGTGAGGTTGAGCTGGACCGTGTCGCACCAGGGCTCGAGGATAGCGTGGACGAGGCGCATGACGGCAGGGTTTTGGACAAGACTTTCAACCGTCGGCGCGCGCTTCAGCAGGCCACCGAAGCGTTTTGTCCGAGGGCCGTAGAATCCGCCCTGGCAGAAAGGCGTGGCGGCAAAACGCGGATGGAGGGATCGATTGATCTCCTCGATGCGTGACCGAGACTCGACATCCCGCAGGATGCAGAAGCCGTGCTGCCGCAGATTTTCGTCGGCTTTGGTCGCGGCGGAGACGCCGCGCGGTGCGATCGTGGCCATGATCGCCCTCCTCATGCTGCGGCGGGAAGATCGGCAAGGCCGACAGGGCGGAAAATGCCGCTCGCGCGCAGCTGCTCGCGCGTTCGGTCGTCCACATCGATTTGCAAGGCGACGAGACTTCGCCCTTGCTCGGACGTGGGAAGACCCAATGGTCGGCAAGTCCAGCCGAAACCCAGGATCTGCTGGAACCACGGCCACTCGGCGACCCCGGTGAAGCTGTGGATCTGGTTGGCGAGGGCATATTCGACGAGCGCGGTGACCAGCTGATTGCGCAGCTCGAGACGCTCCCGGGCGCGCAATTTTCGCGCAAGGCAAAAGCGGGTGATTTCCAGGATAGCACTGCCGCGCGGCGGCGCTTCCTCGCAAAGATCCGGGAAGATCGTGCCGAGAATATGCTCGTGCGTGGTCGGCAGAAGCCGTGCGGATGCCCGGTGTTCCCCGTCGTCCCCGGTAACAACGATGTAGACGGCGCGATCATTGTCGAACTGATCGATCTCGTAGCGACCGGCGATGACCGGAACGTCCCAGCGAAGAAGATCGACGAAGACCCGCTTGCGCTCCTCGAACATGGAGCGAAACAGGCGGTGTTCCATGGCTTGCGAAAAGCCGGTCCCGATGTGCATGACAGCCTCCTTTTGGTGAGGCCTGTCAGTCGATCAGAGGCGGCTTTCTTGCGTTATCCCCAGTTCTGGGGAGATCATCGGCCGAACACATCGGCAAAGCTGATTTGCCCGTCGAACAAGGCGCGAATGGCGAGGAGGGTGCGCTTGGTGACGCCATAGCGGTCGCGCGCATCCTTCACATGCTGGATCACCGTTTCCTGGCCGATGCCGAGGATCTGGCTGATCTCCCAATCGGTCTTGCCCCGCGCGACCAGCGCCACGCATTCGGCCTGCCTTTCGGTCAGGCTCGGGCATTCGGATTGCGGCGCGTGGATCCGGGAAATCTTGCGTGCCGCTTCGAACGCGAAGCTGCCGACGAGCTGCACGAACGGCAGCTGCCGATGGTCGAGCATCTCGCCCGCCGCCATCGCGAAGGAACAGGATCCATTGAGCTCGCCAGGAATATGGGCCGGAACGGTGAAGCCGTCGCCCAGCCCGGCCTCGTAGGCTTCTGCCAGGATCGAGCGATCGGCGGCCGTCAGAGAGATGATCGACTGAACCGCCGACCAGGCAAAGCCCACATTGGTGCGATGGCTGGCGCGGTGGATCGGGTCGCTCGCATAGAGGCGTCTCGCCTGGAAGCGCTCCACCCAGTCTTGCGGATAGTCGACGATGTGGACCGAGCGAACCGCAGGCTTCAGGTCGACATGATGGACCAGGGCATAGTGCCGAAAGCCCATGGCCTTCGTGATTTCGGCCATCAGGTCAGACAAGGCCGTAGCGTCCTTGATCGCGCCAGCGACAGCGCAGAAATCCTGAACTTGCCCAAGCCCGATCATCATATGGCCGGCGAGATCAGAGCAGCGCTTCCATGTTGAGATGACCATCGCGAACCGCGCGCAGCACCAGCTGCGTGCGTCGTCGCACGCCATAACGCCTGCGGGCCGATTCAACATATTCGTGCACGGTGTCGCGGCTGAGGCCGAGGATCTGGCCGATCTCCCAGTCGCTTTTGCCTTGCGCGACGAGCGCGATGCATTCGACCTGGCGAGGGCTGAGAGGGACGCAGGCCAATGGCCCTGCCCTTTCGCCAAGCAGCTCGCGCGCCCGATCATAAGCGACCGAGCCGAGCAGACGGGCGGTCAGAACCTCTTCTGCACTCAGCGGCTCGTCGCGTGATCGGGCCGCAGTGAAGATCGCCTCGGGCTCGCCCGGAGTCCGGATCGGCAAACTGTAGCCCGATGCAAGGTCATGATCCCGGGCGCGGTCAAGGATGCCTCGCTGGCGCGGCGTGAGCTCCAGCACGTCGCCGACACGGTCCCAGGCCAGTCCAGAGGGCGTACGTGCGCAGGCCGCATGAATGGGATCTTCGATATAGTGGCGTTCTTCTAGAACTTCCTCGAGCCAGGCCGACGGATAGGTTGTGAGGAACAGGCTTTGCTCGTCGCCGCGCCGAAGGTCGATATTGTGAAGCAGCGTGAACCAGCGGAAGCCAAGATCGCGCACGGCGGCATCGATCGTGCCATGCAGATCGCCAAGGGTTTCAGCACGCTGACAGTCCGTCGCAAAGCGCGTGAGATCATCAAGGCGGCCGCAGTCTTTTATCCTGTTCGCCATAGGCGACGGAAGCTCGTTCGCGAGGAGACGGCTCGTCCACACCTAAGCGGCGAGCGCCATGATTATCAGGATGAGTTGAGAACGATTCGCAACAATCTACGATTAGAATGGATCGCCTATGACACTTTATCCGCCGGCAAAGTGTCATAGCTGACAACCCGTCTGTGGCCACCGATTTGGGATTCACATTGATCCTGCTTTGTGCTTGATTCCATCATGTTATGTTTCATGCAGGCAAGCCTCTTGAACCCTCCATTGGCTGTGATGTCGCGGCCGTGCTCGAGACGCTGGCGACCGTATCGAGCCGGCCCCGTTATGCCTTCATGCTGCTCAACCTGATCGCCCAGGTGGCGGGGCCAGATGGAAGCGCCGGTCCCTGGGTCAGGCGGAACGATGGGCTCGTTTCCCTGCGCGATTGGCTATGCGACGCATTGACCCCGATGGCCCAGCGTGGTCCGCGCAGCATTACGCTGGCCGAGCGGGTCGAGAGCGACCTCGCTAGAAACGGACTGCTCCCCGGCGATCCGGAGAAAAGGCGCGGCGTGATCGCGGAGGAAATGCGGGCACGCATTCGCACAGCCGGCAAGAGTAATCTCAGTCGCGCCGTTTCCGAACTGGTGAATGCAGGCCTGCTCCGCCGACATTATCAGGGCTATCGCGTCGACCATCGGAACCGTGGCGGCCAGCGCCACGCCGTCTATACCTTGATCGGCGATGCTCTGCGTCTAGTGCCGGGCATCAGCTCCACACCGAATCTGCCCGTGCAAGGCGAACTTGCCCTCCCAAGATGATTGCGCAGTCGAACCGGGGTTGCTGCAGTAGTGTGCTGTGAGGTCGGGTAACGATGTCCGAATAATAAGGCCAGTCAGAACGTCAGCATTGACCTTGCCGGCAATTACATCAGCCATTCCCGTCAAAGGATCGCCATGGCCTTCTTCGACGCGAATGGATTGTCAGATTCGGAATGAAGCCGGGCACGCGAGCCATATAATCGCGGTAAACCTCGCCGAAGTTGGCTAGCGCCTCCTTTTCCTCATGCCGAGCCAGCCGAATATACATCACGACGAGCACCGGAAACATAGCAAGGGTCAAAAGGGTCGGCCATTGTAGCAAAAAGCCGAGCATGACGAGAATGAAGCCGACATATTGCGGGTGCCGGATCCGGGCATAAATCCCAGTAAGGGCCAATTGGTGTTTGCGCTGACTCAAGTGAAGGGCCGTCCATGCAACCGAGATCAGCCAGTAACCCACGCCGATCAGCACAAAGCTGGCGATGTGGAATGGACCGTAATGGGGATTAACTCGCCAGCCGAACATCATCTCCAGGAGATGTCCAGCATCGTGGCTCCACCAGTCGACAGCGGGGAAATACGACTGGAGCCACCCCGAAAGCACGAAGATCGTGAGCGGGAAGCCATACATTTCCGCGAAGAGCGCTATGATGAAAGCGCTGAACGCCCCCAAACTGCGCCAGTCTCGTTTAGTTGCCGGCTTGAGGAAGCTGAACGCAAAGAGGATGAAAACGGCGGCGTTAACCAGCGCGAGCCCCCACAGACCATAGCCATAGTCGGCGTGCGTCATCGCGACTCTCCTTCGATGCGGCCGTTGGGATTGGCCGGTAAGCCGGCGGGTGCCTGACCGGGCTCATGGCCATGCTGATGCCCACCATGGCCGCGGTGCATGAACAGGTGCATGAGCGGGCAGGCGAGCAGGATGAGATAGGGCAGCACACCCAGGAAGTGCGCGGTATGCTCGGTGAGGAGGAAGAAGCTAGCGACGAGCAGGAAGCCGATCAGAACGATCTTGCCGCGCTTGCGCATGCGATGGTCATGTTCGCCCATATGCCGTCCTCTTCTGGTCAACGTCCGGGCAGCATAGGCTCGAGTCCAAGGAGCAAGGTATAAGTAGAGACCGAAGTCCCCCGGGCATCGCGCAGGCATGGGTAAGGCGATCGATGGGATCGGCCATCGGCGTTCGGGCGACGCAGCTGTCGGGGAGCAGCAGTCGTGCTGCGGATTTTGCGTATAGGCGTGCGGCGTCCGCGAACCAATGCTGCGCTCACGAACATAATCGTGAGAGGCAGGCCCGCGTCCATGCAAAAGAGAAAGAAACGGCACCATTCCCGCGTGACCATCTTCGAGCGTGAAGCAAGGATCGATCTGGCCAAGCGCCCGGCCGATGGTCTCGGCGTTGCCTTTCTCGGCGCATCGGGAACGGTCACAGGGTCGCGTTATCTGGTGGACGATGGTGAAACTCAGATCGTGGTCGATTCCGGCCTGTTTCAGGGACCCAGGGATCTGCGCCGCCTTAATTGGGCATCGATCCCACCCGAAGTCGCGGATGTCGGCCAGGTGCTGCTGACCCACGCCCATCTCGATCACTCGGGCGCACTACCGCGCATGGCGCGCCTGGGCTGGGACGGGACCGTCCTTGCCACGCGGGCGACCGCGGCCCTGTGCGAGCTCCTTCTTCCCGACAGCGGCCATCTGCAGGAAAAGGATGCGGAGTTCGCCAACCAGCACGGCTTCTCCAGGCACCAGCCGGCGCTGCCCCTCTACACCCAGGCCGACGCGCGTCTGGCATTGCAGCTCTTCCGCCCGATCGAGTTCGGAGCGTGGCATGCAGTCACGGACGGCATCAGGGTGCGCTACCATCGCGCCGGCCACATCCTCGGCGCGGCGTCGATCGAGATCGACTGGAAGGGGCGGACAATCCTCTTCTCAGGCGACATCGGCCGTTACGGCGATGCGGTGATGAAGGATCCCGAGCCGCCCGCGCGCGCCGACTATGTCCTAGTGGAATCGACCTATGGCGATCGGCGCCACGAGCAGGTCGATCCGACAAAGACGCTTGGAGATCATGTCGAACGATGCGTCGAGAGAGGCGGGACGGTGGTGATTCCGGCCTTCGCCGTGGGACGGGTTCAGTCGCTTCTCTATCATTTCTCGCGTCTGCGCGCGCAGGGACGCCTCCGCGACATCCCGATCTTCCTCGACAGCCCGATGGCGATCAACGCGA
>Ga0310344_10001484_pt1 | contig 17954 bp, 14 predicted proteins | sample HC15DNA20200_MG_FD_203801 | JGI IMG/M metagenome (GOLD analysis project Ga0310344, IMG submission 203801) | Marine microbial communities from station ALOHA, North Pacific Subtropical Gyre - HC15-DNA-20-200_MG | ecosystem: Environmental > Aquatic > Marine > Oceanic | place: Pacific Ocean: North... | reverse complement strand
TCTATTCCTTGCAGGCTGGGGTGGATACTTTGAAACATTCTGGTCGGTTAATCCTCATTGGAAAGCGTTGATAAAGAGGTTGCCCACTCACCCGCTTACCCGTGGTGTACGGCCGTTTTCAATCCAAGATGAATGGTATTATCACATGCGTTTTAGACCCCAGATGGAAGGTCTGGTTCCGATTCTGATCGCTACGCCTCCGGAGTCGACCCGGCTGCGAGGAATCGGGGCTCGCGGGAGCAACGAACACGTACGTGAGCGTACAGGCGTAGCGGAATACTTAATGTGGGCATATCAGCGTGCTGGAGGAGGACGCGGGTTCGGATTTACGGGAGGACATGTTCATTGGAACTGGGCTCATGACTCATACCGTAAGCTCGTACTTAATGCAATTGTCTGGACGGTCGGGATGGAGGTTCCGGAAGAAGGAATTCCTTCAGAGACTCCGTCTCTAGAGGAATTAATCAGATATCAGGATGAACCGGTTCCTGAGGGATTTGATTTTTCTCAAATAGAGAGGTTATTACAGGGTTGGCCTAGGTGAATTAGTTTCTAATGAGGAGTGTTTACGAATGAATGATGTAAAGAAACGTCGCATTTTTTTACGCGAAATATGTTTACTCGGTTCCGGTGTTGGAGGTGGAATGCTTCTTTCATCGATAAGTGACGCATTGCCGAAAGGCCGTGCATCGACACCGTTGGAGAGGGAAGATAAATCTGCGCAGTCTCCGGAAGATCGTTTACGCGAACTGAATATCACCTTACCTCCTTCCCCTCAACCCGTTGCTGTGTATGTACCGGCTGTACGTGTAGGAGAGATGCTTTTTACTTCAGGACACGGCCCCCGGCGTGCAGATGGGACGTTCATTCAGGGGAAGGTCGGTCGAGATTTATCTATCCAGGAGGGATATGATGCTGCAAGACTGGTGGGACTGAACACGCTTGCGACCATTCGTTCGAAACTAGGGTCTCTTGACCGTGTTGTTCGGCTTGTAAAGGTTCTGGGAATGGTAAACAGCGACTCAGATTTCGGAAAACAACCTCAAGTGATCAATGGTTTCAGTGAATTAATGGTAAGTATTTTTGGAGAGATGTCTGGCAAGGCAGCGCGTAGTGCTGTCGGGATGGGATCTCTTCCTAGCAATATCCCCGTAGAAATTGAAGCGATTTTCCAAGTGCGATAACTTCAATTGTGTGGTTTTCAGGGTATGTGTTCAGTCGTCAGACCGAAAGACGGAGGTGTGTTATGAAAGGATTGATTACGCGTAGAGCAGCACTGAAAACAGCGGGCGCCGGAAGTTTCTACAGCAGCTTATCTGCCGGCAATCGAACTGAAATGCAAGACACAGAAAATGTCCGGGATGTATACCAGATGCTGGGTGTCCCTCGAATTATCAATGCGGCAGGTACGATTACGACTCTTGGAGGATCACTAATGCCTCCGGAAGTGACGGCTGCGTGGAAACAGGCATCTCAGAGTTTTGTTCCACTGCTTCAACTGCAGGATAGAATAGGAGAGGCAATTTCCAAACTGCTGCAGGTTGATGCGGCGCTGGTTACAACCGGTGCCGCCGGTGGAATTTTACTAGGGACTGCCGCAGCGATTACCTACCGGGATCACAACCTTATTGAAGCACTGCCCGTGGCTCCCGAAGAAGGCTGGGAAGTGATTCGACAAAAATCACATCAAGCCTGCTATGACCATCAAATAACTGCGTGTGGTGTTCGTCTTGTCGAAGTGGAGACGGTGGAGGAGTTGTACCGTTCGATTCACAAAAAAACTGTGATGATGATGGCCTATAATGTTCATGAGGAAAACAGCACTATCCGCCGTTCAGACTGGCTAGCTGCTGCAAAAAAGAGAGGTGTTCCCACGCTTCTTGACGCGGCAGCCGACACGCCCCCTCTTGATCGTATGTGGAAGTACAACCACATGGGATACGATATGGTGGTATTCAGTGGCGGTAAAGGATTGCGAGGTCCGCAGGGAACGGGTCTGTTGCTGGGACGTAAGGAGTTAATAGAGGCGGCAAAACGGAACACCTCTCCATATTGCAGTAATCTTGGGCGTGGCATGAAAGTCAGTAAGGAAGATATGGTCGCGATGTGGGCAGCGTTGGATCGCTTTGTTCATCTGGATCATCGTGCCGAATGGGATCGCTGGCTTCAGCAGATTCGGGAAATCGAAACGTTTGTGGAGGCGTTACCCACGGTCACTACAAAGACGGTCATACCACCCATCGCCAATCATGTCCCTCACCTGGTGATTGACTGGGATCAGAAACGTATACCGTTGACTCCAGCTCAGATGAAGATCCAGCTTTCTGAGGGTGATCCCTCGATTTCCATCGCTCGGGTTCACGGAACCGGTCAGGAGGGATTTCTAGTATCGGTATTTGTACTGCAACCGGGTGAATCAGCGATTGTTGGCGGCCGCATTAAGTCGATTTTTGAAACGGCCATGGACGGAAAGAAATGAAGGGACAGCTAGAGGAGGTTTCTATTTGTGTTACACCGCGGTATGTTGTTTCTCAAGAGTCAGTTCAGGTAAATCATCGCAATCGAGTGTGAGTAGAAGGGGCGGGAATTCCACAAGAAAATATGAGTAAACGTATGTTACCTCAGGATCGTATGGGCCAAAGAATATTGTTTACTCCAGGTCCGTTAACTACGACCGATACAGTTCGGGAAGCAATGCGCGTAGATATCGGATCTTGGGATCGCGACTGTATTACAGTGACTCAGGAAATTCGTCAGGGTTTGGTTGCACTAGTAAAAGGAAGAACGGATCTTCAGTGTACTCCCATGCAGGGTAGCGGGACCTTTGCTGTCGAAGCGGTCCTGGGTTCTGCCGTCCCTGCTTCAGGAAAGTTACTGGTCCTTTCAAATGGAGCTTACGGTAAACGAATGAAATTGATGGCTGATGCGTTACGTATCCCTTGTGTGTTCTTGGAAGATCCCGAAGATCAGCCTCATCGACCCGGCAGGTTAGACGCTGTTTTGAAAAAAGATAGCGAGATTACACATGTGGCGTGCGTACACTGTGAAACAACAACTGGACTTTTGAATCCCATACGGGACCTGGGCCACGTAGTGAGCCAGCACCAGAGGCATTTTATAGTTGATGCGATATCCACTTTCGGAGCTTACTCAATGGGCAGCGGAGAGGAAATTGATTTTGATGTGGGGCCCATCGATCATTTGATTCTTTCTGCGAACAAAGGTCTTGAAGGGGTGCCCGGATGTGCCTTTGTATTGTCCTCCAGTCAGGCTATTCAGCAAACCAAAGGGATTGCTCGTAGTCTAAGTATGGATCTTCATGACCAGTGGAATTATATGGAGCAGTGTGGGCGATTTCGTTTTACGCCGCCCACGCATGTCCTTTTGGCCATGCGTCAGGCTTTACGTGAACTTGTTGAAGAAGGTGGTATTGAAAAACGGGAGGCTCGCTATCGTGCGAATCATCGTGTTCTGGTCGATGGGATGAGGCACCTGGGATTCGAGCCTCTCATTGCACCTGATTATCAAAGTCATATTATCACGGCATTTCTGGAACCAGACGGTTCTTTTGAGTTTGAGGAATTTTATGAGTATCTTCATCGAGTGGGGTTTATTGTTTACCCCGGAAAATTGACAGATGTGCCAACTTTTAGAATCGCCAATATTGGCAGCATTGATACTTCTGAAATACAGGGCTTATTGCAAGCTATAAAGACTTATTGTGAATTGAGATAGGACAATGATACAGACAAAGTTAAGAGGGGCCCTGATAGTGGGCTCCATTTCGTGTATCATAAACCGCCATAAAAGTGATGATCTGAAACTGTTTTTTAGAACGGAATCGAGAATGTAAGTCCTGATGGATATACATTGCTCATGAAAGGGAAGGACACAGAAAGTGACCAATACTTACCGACTAGTCTTGATCGGTTTTGGTAATGTTGGCATGGGACTGGCACAGACCTTAGTCACTCGGAATGACTGGCTGATCTCTCGGTTGAATGTGGATTTAAGAATTGTAGCGGTGGTGGATTTGTTGCGCGGCAGCGTTTACGATCCAGAGGGGATTGCTCCGGAAAAGCTAATCAAAGCTGTCCAGGATGGACAGAAGTTGTATGAAACAGGCAGCCCGCAATATGAAGGTGACGCCCAGCACGCCATTCGTGAAATTCCTTGTGATATTGTTGTGGAGATAACGCCTACCAATTTAAAAACCGGAGAACCATCCCTAACTCATATGCGTCTGGCCATGGAAAGTGGAAAGCATGTTGTCACAACAAATAAAGGTGCTGTTGCACTTCATTTTTCTGATCTCGCCGAGCTGGCAGATGAACAGATGGTTCAGATGGGACTGGAAGGCACGGTTCTGAGTGGTACTCCTGCCGTACACTTAGGACAGGAAGTTCTTGAGGCCGCTGGAATTCAACGTCTGGAAGGTATTTTCAACGGGACCTGTAACTATATTCTCGAGAAAATGCATGAAGGAGTGGATTATCAGCAAGCGCTGCATCAAGCACAGGATCTAGGCTATGCAGAAACTGATCCGACGGGAGATGTCGAAGGACACGATGTGGTTGGTAAGCTGGTGATTCTTGCTCATTTGCTATTTGATGTGGCTTTATCACCTGAGGATATTACATGCGAAGGGATTTCCAGGTTAACCCCTGGACAAATCCATGAGGCGTCGGAAAAGAGTAAGCAATGGAAACTCATAGGCAAACTCGAATTGGAAAACGGTCGGGTTCGAGGCTCTGTGGAGCCCGTTGCGTTACCGCTGTCCCACCCTCTGTCTTCCATCAAGGGTGCGACGAATGCAATTACCTATGTAACAGATTTGCTTGGAGCCGTGACACTGGCAGGGCCCGGTGCAGGAAGAATGGAAACAGGATTCGCAATTCTTTCTGACATTTTGGCAATTGATCGCACTCAACGTATGTTGCAGTTCTATGGGCGGAGTGTGTCGGAAGCAGAGTCTCGTACCGAAAGAGCTCATCACTGGCAAGGACGCAACCGCCGTAAGGTACGATAACGCCGGTCGGTAGTTTTCATACCCAGGCCATGGCAACCAAGCCAGCGACCATTGCCACACTGGCCAGGATTCTTCGTGTGCGTTCTTTTTCGCCCAGAAAATAGCTTCCCATCCAAGCGCCGATCACAATACTAATTTCCCTTGCCGGTGCAATGTAGCTCAAATCTGTGAAGGTGAGTGCAGTGAGGACCAGGATATAAGAAAGGGGGGCAAGGAGCGATATGCAAAGTATCTCCCAGTGATGGCGTTGCCACAGTTTTGTAACCTGATTCCAGTTTCGAACTGCATAAGGAGTTAACATGAAACTGACTCCAAATGCGGAGAAAACCTCGAGAACAACTGGTGGAATAGATTGTGCGTCTACGGCGTACTTGTCCCAGACACTGTATGCGGAAATGCAAAGGCCACAAGCGAATCCATAGCTCAGAGTACGTTGGATCTTTTTACTGCGTTTAACGGAAGTTTGAACCGTGAGAAGAAAAACCCCTACGATAATGCATCCCAGTCCCGTCAATCCAGCGAAGGTTGGACGTTCTTTGAGAACGAGGATAGCGAGTAAGGTGGACAGTAGCGGACCTGTCCCACGGGCAAGCGGGTATACCAGGGATAGATCACCTGTTTGATAACCTCGTTGCAGAACCAGGAAATAAACGAGATGGAGAATCGCAGTACCTGTCAGAAAGAAAAGGTCGACATGATCCATTCGATTTTCCTGTTGTGCCAGGATGACGATTGCAACTGGCAAAAAACAAAGAAATCCAATGGTATTAAACAACCAGACAAGCAGGCCACCACCACCAACACGTTTTGCCAAAAAGTTCCACGTTGCGTGGACCCATGCTGCCGTCAGGATTAATCCAAAAGAGAATGTACTCACACGCCATTCCTGTGTTTTTAGTGAAAGAGGGTAGAGCGATAGGAATACGGCCATCAATGATGGTTTGTAAAGGATATCTTTCTGGGTAAAAATCTGACGGTGGTTCTGGAAATCGTCTCAAAGAACTCGAGAATAGTGTGGCGGGAGGGGGTGGAACGCAGGAAAGGTGCAGCCGTATGCGTATTCGGTCTGTGTTGGGATAAATCTGGTTACGTACACTGAATATCTCAAACAAAGGTCAAGAATAGATACGAAGTCAGATGATGTAGGTTCCTGTTCCCCGACAATTCATCATCAGCTCAACATGCTTAGCGGGTGTTGGCGGTTGTTAAGCGGAAGAGATACGGGTTTTCCCATACGGTGAGAGTCAAAAATAGCCAAAATCATTTCTGTTGCATTTCTGGCGTCGTAGACGCTTCCTTTTGGTTGGCAGTCGTTTTCGATGGCATGAATTAATTCTTTTATGCCTAGATAATGGCGGGAGGAAATCGGAGCTTTCAAAGGTTCCGGCACTCCAATTCCAGCAGACGAAATATTTTGCCAATGCGCGTTACTGCGTCCTGGTGACCAGCTGGGATCAGCCAGATATTTCACAGATGGTAGAGGGCCTTCCAGTAATTCGATGACCCCGCGGGATCCAAAAATCTGAAGGCCATATCGTGATGGTCTGCCTCTCATATGTCGTTTGGATGCAAAGTAAGCAGTTGATCCGTCCGGCATCCCATACATGGATCGAACCGTGTCTCCAGCAAGCAGGCCGATTCCCTCTTTCCCTTCAGTCACATGATTTTCTCTAACCGCTACTCCTCCTTCGGTTACGGTTGCAAAACACCATTGTGGCTGACCTCCCAAAGCGAGAATCATGTCCATCACATGCGTGCCTAACACCCAAAGGTCCTCACCACCTCCCCGTCGATCTTCTTTGCCACGGCCGCGATATTCAAGTACATCTCCAATCACGCCGTTACCAATTAACTCTTTCAGGGTTTCGAGTGTTGGACTAAAACGAGTGGGATGGGCAATGCACAGTTTGACATGCGCCTGTTCACAGGATCGAACGATTTCATCGGCTTCCAGCAAAGTTCGGCAAAAAGGTTTCTCCATGTATACATGAGCTCCGACTGCTGTCGAAGCAAGAATCATGTCGCGATGCTGGTCAAGCCAGCGTGTGCATATGGCGACAATGTCCGGTTTCTCTTTCTGGAGCATCACGCGATAGTCGGGATAGAGCTTTGTAACTCCCAGTCGTTCGGAGGCCGTTTTTAAGCCATCGGCATCGTCGTCAGCTACTGCGACAATGGAAGTTTCCGGAATTTCTAACCAGGCTTCATCCAGTGCATGTCCATAATTTCCACGTCCGGTACTGCCAATGACAGCGACTCGATAATGATTTGTCATGAGATAAAACCCTTCAACCGTGAACGGACAGCTCTACGTGAATGATCATCCTGAGATGTATCAAGGATCTAGCTGCTTAGAATTCTGATCTTCGTGTAATGAGAACGCAAGAAAAACGTTAAGATCTTCAAGTTTAGACAGAAGGATAGCAATGAAAAGGATGTTAAGTGTCTGGCGCACTCAATATTAAGATGTCCTGTCTATCGTTGATTAACCTGTTGGTCCAGGGATCGGTTAATAGCTGCCCTGAGCAGTTGTCGGTGCAGTCTGGTTTTGTCGGCAGAAGTAACGCTTCGGACTTGGCAGCCTGAGAGAAGTGAGCCAATCGCTACCATCAGGTCGTTTGATCCAGTACGGAGAGAAGTGCTTTCATATACCCAACGGTGTAAGCACGTCCTCGGTGGCACCATGGCGTGTCGCCTGTCATCCGTGGTACATGGTCAGGAATCATAAATCCCTTAAATCCTGTTCTTTTTAAAGTTTGAAGGACCTGAAGTATGTTGGAATTTCCCTCGCCAATCCAGCATTCAGTGAAGTTGTCAACGGTGCCCTGGACGTCTCTGAGGTGTACATAGAAGATCTGGTCACGTTGAGCAAAATACTCAATAGCTTCAATGACTCCTTTCCCTCCCCGCATTTCAGACCAGCATCCGTGACAGAAATCCAGACCATGCATGGGACTGTCATGAACTTCGAGTGCCCGTTTGAAATTTTCAAAATTGCGGAACAGACGAGCGATTCCACCTATAGCGGGGACAGGAGGATCGTCTGGGTGTAAAGCGAGTCGCACATTGGCTTCCTCACAGACCGGAAGAATCCGCTCAAGATACCAATCATAATGGTCCCACATTTCTTCTTCTGTATAGCTGCGTTCGGCGATCAGTGGCGCATTGGCGACCCGAGTCATTTCAAATGAAGTCGCCAATGCACCGCCGCGTACTGGGGTGGAGTCTGACGTTCGCCATACCCCGCCAGGCATGAAGTGGTATCCAAGAATTGGAATTCCCGCTTTCCCCATATTACGTATCGTCTCCGACATATTCGTCAACTGGGCATCACGACCTTCCAGGCCCAGCATAATTTTGTCGTAAAAACACATGGGAACATTTTCAAGTGACATCAGACGCAGTCCTGCATTTTCAGCCCTAGTGCGTAATTGGAGGAGATCTTGAAATTCCCAGCGTTCCTTTCCGGGTAATTTGGGGGTGTTAAGTAAAAAGTCATCCACACCGCACTGTTTGACGAAAGACAGTTGTTCGTCTGAGGCATCGTCAAACTGTCCAAGGCCGACACGCATGTTCAGATCGGTCAAAGTGTTTTCAGTCACTGATCAAACTCACTTTTCACGGTAGTTATTAACGGAAATGAAACAGTGTAATAAAGGTTGGTAGTTCTTGAAAAGTATTTCATACGGATACACCAAGTCAGTATAGAATAATTGGTGTTCCGGGTAGTGATGTATTTGTTTGATGACGAAGGATGGAAAAGTACTGGAGGAAGTCATTGTAGGATCCGGTTAGCGGATGGGTGTGTCATGGTAGGGGAAAAAGTGCTTCACTTAGTTTAATTTCAGTGATGGATAGAATGAGAGTGTAAAGAATGGCAGCGATTCTTTATTACCCTGTTCCTGAAATGGTACTCACAGAGTCGGATCATCTAACGAGCGATATATTCACTAGATTACTTGAAAAACATTGCAGAATTCGTGGCAAAGAGATGCCTAGATCAGTTCATGGATAGGATCTGTGTTTTCAAGATGCGAGAGGATTTCTCGAGGCAGGTTCGGTTGAAGACGCAGTTGAGCCACGTCAAAAAGAACGTGGATAACAGTTGCCAAAACATTATCCAACGAAATTGGAGTGCTGCGAGGTGACTCCCCTTTAGGAGTGGAACTGCCTATGACGGTACCCATCTGAAGTCCACCCCCTGCAAGCATAAGAGGTGTCAGTTGTGGCCAATGATCACGTCCGCCATGTTTGTTCAATTTGGGTGTTCGTCCAAATTCACCGGAAATAATCAGTAGGATATTGTCTTTCAATCCACGATCTGCAACATCTTCCAAAAAAGCCGAAACAGCGTGATCGACCGGTGTTCCGAGTTCGTCCATCCCTGACGCCATGGCATGTTGAGTGGGACCTCCGTGCATGTCCCATCCAGGATTATGTATCGTGACAAATCCACAGCCTGATTCACATAAACGTCGTGCAAGCAGGAGTTGCTTTCCAAGGGTGGATTGACGGTATTTGGACAGACCAGTCTGAAAACGGCCCGTGTCATAGCGTTCAACAAGTCGAGGATCTTCCTTAGACAGATCAAAGGCTTCTTTAGACTTCCCGAGAATCAGTTCCAGCGCCTGTTGTTCAAATCGGTCTATACCTGACATAACACCACGCGTGTCCAGTGATCGCGCCAGGCGATCAAGGGATTGTTGCAGGTGGCGACGGTCACTCAGTCGGTCAGGAGAAACGGACAAGGTAAGATTCTGGTTTATCGGCCCGTTGCCTCCAGGTTCGAAAGGATGATAGGCTTTGCCTAATGTGCCGGGACCATCTGCTTCGAGCAGACGACGTTTTTCTTTTAGAAATTGCCGATCTACTTCATTGGCACCCAGGTAAATGTGATTTGGAATACCTGTTTCCTGATTCGCCATCCCCCTGATACGTGAAAGGATAGCCCCCATTCCGGCTTCCATCCTGTTGCCTCCACGTATAACCTGCTGCACAGCTTTTGTGTGATCGGAGATATTGTGGGTGAAGGAACGAATCAACGCCATATGGTGAGTCCATCGGCTGAGTCGTGAAAAAGTACCTCCAATGGTGACTCCGGGCAGAGCGGTTGCGAGTTCACCATGAACGCTTCGGTAGTCCTGGGGGACATGAATTTTGGGGTCGAATGTTTCAAATTGACTGGGACCGCCAGTCAAAAACAAGAAAACGACAGAAGTATCTTTGCTGGCCTGAGAAGCAACCGTGCGCGTCGCAAGCAGAGAAGAAAGTCCTAGTCCACCCAGCCCCAATGTCCCTATTTCAAGGAGATCACGTCTATTCGAACGTGAACGGAGCCAGGAGTTGTCACCGTTTGAAAGTTGAAACATTTGATGTATCTCCGCATACCATCGCTTATATTTGTACGAGGCACGCCACAATGGACCATCTTACCATCGTCTGGACTCTTAATAAAACCCGTATCATGAAACTTACCACAAGACGAAAAAATTATAGAGAAGTAACGGAAGCTGTTGTGGCTTCAAACCGTTGATTGAAATGCAGGTAATCGGGACAATGATGGTGAGATCATATGATCCTGAACACACATTCTGAAAAGAGAATTGTCGCCATGCGAGAGTGCATTTTCTGCTGGATGAGCGTTTTAGCCATCTTTGTTTCGGAGCAGAGGTCTGTGGCTCAGAATACACCTGGGCGCTCCGAGTCCAAGGCACCTGAAAAAATCAACTTCAATCTCCATATTCGTCCGATTCTTGTTCAGAGATGTTTTACTTGCCACGGTCCGGATAAAGAAAAGGAGAAACCTCCGCTGCGTTTGGATCGTCAAGAATCGGTATTTGCACCTTCTCAGAAAGGGACTCGTATTGTTGTACCGGGGTCACCTGAGACAAGTGAACTTTGGATACGGGTTATGCACTCTGATGCCAGCAAGCGTATGCCGCCTTCGGAATCAGACCGTCAATTAACACCGGATCAACTTATATTACTACGTTTATGGATAGAGCAAGGGGCAGTTTGGGGAGACCATTGGTCTTTTGCACGTCTGGAAAGACCTGATGTTCCAGTCGTAAAGGACGAAAACTGGGTATCGAGTGACATCGATCGTTTTGTACTTGCAAGGATGGAACCATTAAAAATAACACCTTCATTAGAGGCGGATCGAGTGACACTGATTCGCCGTTTGTCGTTTGATTTAACCGGTTTGCCTCCTGGCTCGAGGGCGGTACAAGACTTTGTATCTGACCGTCATCCCATGGCATATGAAAAATTGGTCGATCGTCTTATGGCTTCGTTACATTTCGGGGAGCGAATGGCCATCCATTGGCTTGATTTGGTACGTTACGCTGATTCGGTCGGTTACCATGGTGATCAGGAACGATCGGTTTCTCCATATCGGGACTATGTGATCAATGCATTTAATGACGATCTTCCATTCGATCAGTTCACGGTGGAGCAAATTGCAGGTGATCTTTTGCCTCGGGCAACGGTACAGCAAAAAGTTGCTTCCGGTTATAACATGCTTGGGATGACGTCGATTGAGGGAGGGGTGCAGCCGGAGGAGTACTTGGCGAAATATGCAGCGGATCGTGTAAGAACAACATCGCTTGTCTGGATGGGAGCAACGCTGGGTTGTGCTGAATGCCATGATCACAAATTCGATCCCTATACCACGCGGGATTTTTATCGCTTTGCGGCATTTTTTTCCGATATTCAGCAAAAAGGGAATGGCAATCCGGAAGGTAATCTGAATGTTCCTGGCAAAGAACAAAGTAAGTTGCTAGTGCAACACGAAGAGATGGTAGAGACTTTGAAATCACGTATAGAAGAGACGGGAGAACCTGAAAAACTAAAGTTAGTAGAAGAATTGAAAAGACTGACTGAAAATCAAAACAGGTTGAACAAAATGATTCGTCAGACGATCAGTCCAGTTTCAGGTGAACCTCGAATCACGCGTGTTCTGGAACGTGGCGACTGGATGGATCAATCTGGTGAAGTTGTGTTACCTGGTGTACCTGATTTTATGGAGGGAAGTCTTGATGAGAACCGTCGACTTTCCAGAATGGATCTGTCGCAATGGCTGGTTTCTCGGGATCATCCTCAGACAGCACGTGTGTGGATCAATCGCTTGTGGCGTCTATTTTACGGTCGAGGCCTTTCACCGATTGTGGATGATACGGGTTTACAGGGAGGGTGGCCTACTCATCCTGCCTTGCTGGACTGGCTGGCCGTTGAATTAATTGAGAGTGGCTGGGATGTGAAACATATAGTGCGGTTAATGGTGACATCACGGACTTATCGTCAAACATCGAATCCGCAGGTGGAATCAGAACTGGCAGACCCCGAAAATAGATGGTTTTCTAGGCAGTCAAGATTTCGAATCGAAGCGGAATTGATTCGTGATTATGCTCTGGCTGTAAGTGGTCTTTTAGTGAAAACGATTGGCGGAAACAGTATCAAACCATACCAGCCTGAGGGATATTATTCGTACCTTAATTTTCCTAAACGTGTTTACCAGACGAGTTCTGGTGTGTCCCAATATAAACGGGGACTCTATATGCATTGGCAGCGAACCTTCCTGCATCCGATGCTGCTTGCTTTTGATGCGCCAAGTCGAGAACAATGTGTTGCTCAGCGACCAATTTCGAATACCCCATTGGCCGCACTGACCTTGTTGAACGATCCCACCTTTGTAGAGTCTGCTCGGTCGCTGGCTGTCCGGGTGATTCAGGAAGGCGGAGCGACTGACAGGGATCGTGTAGCCTGGCTTTATGTTCATGTGCTTTCACGCAATCCTGATCAGCGAGAAAGAGAAGTTTTGCGGAATCTGGTTCGAGTTCATCGGGGCCATTATGACAAGAACCCTCAGGAAGCAGACCGGTTGCTGGTAATAGGCAACTATCGTGTGCCTTCCAGCTTGAACCGTATGGAAGTGGCAGCTTGGATTTCCGCATGCCGTGTCGTGTTAAATCTCAATGAAACGATAATGAGGAACTAGGTTGTGGAAAAACCTTATTGGACAAAACAATCATGGGCTAGACGCCTTTTCCTACAGCGTGCTTCTTCGGGATTGGGCGCTATGGCATTAGGAATACTGCTGAACAAACAGCGAGCTATACCAGCGAATGAAGAGCCCTTAGAACGGTTTCGTTATCCGATGTCCTATTGGCGTCCCAAGGCAAAACGCGTCATTTTTTTGTGTATGGCTGGCGGTCCTTCTCATCTTGAGACATTTGATTATCGGCCTAAACTGAAAGCAATGGATGGACAGCCTATGCCTTCTGCTTTTACGCAGGGACAGCCTATTGCCCAACTGCAGGGGCAAACCTTGAGGTGCCTCGGGCCGCTTGTCAAATTTCGAAAACATGGACAATCCGGCCAGGAGATCAGTGATTTTTTACCTCATATTTCAAAAATGGCAGACGAAATCTGTATTGTCCGATCGTTGCAGACGGATCAAATTAACCATGATCCGGCCCACACGGTGATGAACACGGGGACTTCCATCCCGGGGAATCCGAGTATGGGATCCTGGGTTACGTATGGTCTTGGATCGGAAAGCGATAACCTACCAGGTTTTGTCGTACTGACTTCCGAAGGAGGTCGTAATCCACAGCCGATATCATCTCGACAATGGCATAGTGGCTTTTTGCCCAGCCGATTTCAGGGGGTGGAGTTTCGATCTAAAGGATCTGCTGTCCATTATGTTAACAGTCCTGATGGTGTGGATCGTATTCGACAGCGTGATGTAGTTGACGCGATCAACGCACTCAACAGAAATCGTAATAAGGACGTAACGAACCCAGAAATTGACACTCGAATCAGTCAATATGAACTGGCTTTTCAAATGCAGACCAGTGTACCCGGACTCATGGATCTTTCAGATGAAACAGAGGAAAATCTGAGGCTCTATGGTGTCAGGAATGTCGATGGATCCTATGCGGCCAATTGTCTTCTGGCGCGTCGTTTGGCAGAACGAGGTGTCCGATTTATTCAACTCTATCATCGAGGCTGGGATCACCATGGTGATCTGGTTTCTTACATGAACACCTGTTGTGGTCTTACTGACCGTCCTACGGCAGCACTGCTTCAGGATTTAAACAGGCGTGGAATGCTGGAAGACACTTTAATTGTTTGGGGTGGGGAATTTGGCCGTACACCAATGTTTCAGGGAAAGGGAAAACAACCCGGAAGAGATCATCACATACGTGGATTTTCCATGTGGCTTGCAGGTGGAGGAGTGCGTGGTGGATTAACTTATGGTTCTACGGATGAGTTAGGATACAACGCCATTGAGAAAGTGGTGCATGTTAATGACTTACATGCAACCATGCTTCATCTTCTGGGTATTGATCATGAGAGGTTTACATATCCCTATCAAGGACGGAACTTCCGGTTGACGGATGTAGGAGGAAGAGTGGTACATGATATTCTTGCGTAAGCTGCGTAATATATGATTGTGTTGAATGGACAGCGCCTATCATCCTGGTTTTGTCGACGGTTGTCCGGCCAAGAAGGACTGAGGTATTGAGGTGTTTACTTTTCAAGACTGACACAGACCAGTTCTTTGTCATTGCGCGCAAACACATGGCGATTAGAGAAGGCGGGATGAGACCAGCAGACCGGCTCCTGTGGGCGGAACCGCATTTGCGTTGTGGGTTCAATCAGTTTCGCACGACTTAACTCCTGATATCCAGAGGGTGAAAGTCGACAGATTATCAATTCACCTCGATCTGTAAACATCCAGATATTTTTCCCATTCCGAATCATATGGATGGTGCCGTAACGGAGCCTAGGTAAGGCCGAAAGATCCTCCCAGACCCGGTCTCCGGTACGTGCGTCAAGGCAACGAAGCTCGGCATAGGCGTCGACTCCGTAGATATAGTTGCCTTCTAGGTAGGGGGTTGAGATAAGGGAATGCAGCGCATCTGTTTTCCGTTCATTCTCCCCTTTTCGTTGCCATAATTTGGTGGCAGAGGGTTGAGACGGGTCGAGTTGCAGCATGAGTGATCCGTCATTACAGCTGGTAAGAAACAATCGGTCGTTGTGTACAACGGGTGTTGCGATACCAATGATCCATAGATGAGGCGGGAATGATTGACTCCAGAACACCATTCCTGTTTTGGGATCGATCCCGATAACATTTTGTCCGGTCCAACAGACAAGAACCCGTTTGCCTGCCTGTGTGATAATTATGGGAGAAGCATAAGAAGTATCATCGCTTACATTGCGCCAGCGTTCCTCGCCAGTTGTTTTGTCAAATGCAACAACGCATGCATTTTGTGCACCACCGATTTGAACAATGACAAGGTCATCCTCCACTACCGGTGATCCGGCAATTCCCCAGGTTGGCATGCGAATCTGAAAGTCGGAGTTGAGATCACGATTCCATAGTACGCTGCCATTTACAGCGTCCATACATACCAGGTGCCCCATTGATCCGAGTGAGTAAGCTTTACCGGATTCAATGGAAACAGAAGATCGAGGGCCTGCTTCATAACTGATATTTCGATATTCACAGTTGTAGGCATGTGTCCATAGACGTCGACCTGTTTCCGCATCAAAACAGTGTACGCGTTCTTGTTGATTGGGTTGAACGATCCGGTCCATTACATAGACGCGCCCCCGCGCTACGGTAGGCCCGGAATAGCCGCTTGAAACAGGAGCTTTCCATCGATGCTTAAGCTGTTCGGTATCAAAAGATTCAATTATCCCACTTTCATGCCAAACACCATCACGATGTAGACCTCGCCATTGTGGCCAGTCGTCACTGTAAACCATTTCGCTACTGGTGATCAGAAAAACAGTAACCGCTATGCAGCTGTTCCAGAAAGAAGAGGGCATGATTAATCTTGTGGGAAAGTTCTGTTCAGGAAAAAGGGTTCACAACGGTTCGATGGGTTATTGTGGAAAGCGGACAGGAATACCGGTATCCGAACACAGCCCGGAAATTGGCGTGGAGATAATAGAAGTGTTTCCAATATTAATTCTTTGTTTTTTTCCCTTTACGTTTGTTTTTGGTGGTATTTTTCTTCGCTTTTTTTGTGGTTTTGGAATTTCCGAATATACGGATAAAGCCTTCCTCAAAGGCTTTCGTTGACCCCGTGTGCAAGACGGTCATGATTTGATATTCCTTTGGTTGAGATCGAGAACAGGCAGTTGGATGAACAACTGTTTGAACAACAATGACTTATTTTACGGACTTTTACCATAATGGTTGACATGGAGTTAGACTAGATAACTTGGCTTGATTTTCCAGAGTACGATTATTAATACGATTCACGACATGGTGAATGAGCAGATACCCGGTTATATTGTGTTTTTCTGAGATCTGTTCTCTTTGTTATTTGAGTAGGGCCATGATTGATCGACCAGGTACTTTGGGTGAACTTCGAGAAAGCGGGTATGTCGTTGTTTCTGTAAAGGATGAGATGCGGCGTAATCTCGTTCACAACCTCAGGGAGGGCCGGAACCTTTTTCCCGGTATTCTGGGCTATGATGAAACGGTGATTCCACAGATTCAGAATGCGATTCTTTCTCGCCATGACATGCTTTTTCTGGGACTTCGAGGCCAGGGAAAAACATCCATGTTGCGACTAATGGTTAATCTTTTGGATGATGAGATTCCCATTGTTTCCGGGTCTGACATCAATGATGATCCTTTTTATCCGATCTCTCGAGAAGCGCGCGATCGTGTTCACAGAGATGGTGACAGTTGCGAGATTCAATGGATTGGCCGGGAACAGCGATATCATGAAAAACTGGCTACGCCCGATGTTACCATCGCTGATCTGATTGGCGAAGTAGATCTTATGAAGCACGCACAGGGCCATGCTCTTTCCAGTGAACAGGTCATGCATTTCGGTCTCATTCCCAGGACGAATCGAGGAATATTCTGCATGAACGAGCTTCCCGATCTGAGTCCCAAAATTCAGGTAGGATTGTTTAATGTTCTTGAAGAGCGGGATATTCAGATTCGTGGTTTTCCGATTCAGCTTCCATTGGATCTTTGCCTGGTATTCAGCGCGAATCCGGAAGATTACACAAACAGAGGACGTATTGTGACTCCCCTTAAAGACCGAATAGGATCGGTAATCAAGACCCACTATCCGGTCACGCGTTCTTTAGGAATTCAGATTTCCGATGCCCATGCATGGGTACAGCGTGAATCCGAAACGGTTGTTCATGTTCCCCAATTTATGAAAGAGATCATAGAAGAGATTTCTCGTCTGGCGCGTAAAAGTTCTCATGTCAATCAGCAATCGGGAGTAAGTGTGCGTATGTCGGTATGTAACATGGAAAATATGATTTCCAGTGCAGAGCGACGTGCGCTTCAATACAAAGAAAATGAAACGGTTGCCCGGATATGCGATCTGGTTCATCTGGCGGCGAGTTCCCGAGGGAAATTAGAATTGACGATGAGCGAAGAGGAAGGGCAGGAAGACAAACTAGTCACTTCGTTGATAGAGGAAGCGATACGCCAGTTGTTCAAGGAAAAATTCCGTATTTCACAGTTTCACGATACGGTGGACGGTTTTGAGGAAGACCTGACTTTCGAAACGGGCAGTCAATTACCGGTGTCCCGTTATTCTGATCAACTGGACTCTTTTCCGGAGATGAAGGAAGAGGTAATTCGTTTTGCTGAAAAGAACGAACCTGAGTGGAGTGGTGGATCGATGCGGCAATCACTGCTTGCAAGTATTGCAGAATTTGTTCTTGAAGGGCTACATGTGCATAATCGGCTTAACAAGAACACTCAGTCAGGACAAGCTAGCTTCGGCGGTTGAAGATTGATTTTCAGAGATCGGGATCGTCTACTCTTTATAACAGATTTTCAGGGTCAGTTCCGCGAGGTCGTCTGGTGTGGACAGAGTGTTCCGCAGGAAAAGATCTCCAATTCGAATCGGGGTGCGTGCCCGGTAGGATT
>Ga0310344_10001482_pt1 | contig 17964 bp, 12 predicted proteins | sample HC15DNA20200_MG_FD_203801 | JGI IMG/M metagenome (GOLD analysis project Ga0310344, IMG submission 203801) | Marine microbial communities from station ALOHA, North Pacific Subtropical Gyre - HC15-DNA-20-200_MG | ecosystem: Environmental > Aquatic > Marine > Oceanic | place: Pacific Ocean: North... | reverse complement strand
GACGTTTCCGTGAGAGTTCAAGATCTTTTTTGAAAGACTCCGGGTTCAGGGATTCACTTCTCTTTGCCGCTAAAACTAAACCAAAAGCTGCCGCGCAACCTATCGCCGGCGCTCCCCTCACGACTAGCTTCTCAATCGCCTCAGCCACAGCGTCAGCTGTCTTGAGTCGAAGGTATTCTTCTCGCCTCGGCAAGAATCGCTGATCGATAAGCTCAAGCGCATCATCCCGCCATCGTAGAGTGAACCATTGGTCAGTGGGCGCATTCTCCATCAGCGATCTCCGCCGCCAAGGAGACCTTCTAAAGCTTTAAAGACTTTCTTACCTGAGTCTCCACCCAATTTTTCCTCTAGCTTGTCAGAAAGATTTCGAAGCTTTCCGCTAAAAACTGTTCGGGTTATAGCGAGCGCTTGCTTCGCATTTACCCTCACCTTTGGGTCTTCAACCGTTCCGCCAACATGAGCAAGAGGAATCACGCGTTTGGGAACTAGCTCCTTCTCCTCACTAGAGATCATCTCCTGAGCTTTCCCGCTTAAAGAAATATTTCCTTGCATATCCAACGCAAGAGTTTCCAGGACTATATTTCCAACAAGCGATACCTCGTAATCCCGGTAAACCAAACGAAGATTTTTTGTGTCAGCAATCCCGTCCTGAATCTTAAAACTTCCCGATAGGACTTCGAACTCATCGCTATACAGTTTTTCCAGATCCGTTGCTTGTTCGCTAACGGAAGAAATCCCTAGAACTGCAGAGCCGATAAACCCCAGCTGACTCAAGGTGTCCTCCAGCAGCGAGACTCCCCTGAGCTTCCCCGGTCGAATCTCAAATCCTAACTCTCCAGCCAGGTTGGTAAGCAAATTTTCGTCCATGGAAGTCGCTAAATCTGCACTCAACATCAGAGGTCCGCTCAGGACATCTCCAGGCTGACCCATTTCAATCAATAAGGCTCGGCTATCAATATCCTCACCTCCTCCTCTCAAAGATAACCTCGGTACTGCACTATTTAATCTATCGAGCTTGAAATCCAGAGACAGAGTTTCATTGGCAACCTCGAGTACTACTGGACTCCCGGTAAGGCTGTCAGGACCGCCTTGTATAACGGCGTTGATGGAGATCGGTGAAGCCCCTTCGAAGAGAGAAAAACTGACGTCATGAAGCCTCGCCTGACCTCCGAATCTAAACTTCGAGCCCGCTAGTACGCTAAATTTTTGTAAGGACCCTCCACCTTTGATTCCAAGTTGTTTGTGGTCAGGAAATAAATCCAACAAAGGATCTATGGAGAACCTCTCAGCGTCTACTTGGACGCTTGCGTCCTCGTCGATAAGGGCTGACACCTCAGCTTCCAAGGATGAGATCTTAAGTTTTGTCTCCTCTAGATTCAAAACCCCATCGCGATTACTAAGCCTTCCGGCAGCCGTTGCGGGGGTCCCTACAGATTTTCTAAAGATGGTTCCGTACTCGAGCCTTGCCTCAGTAGCATCGATCTTGAAATCTCCGCTCCCTGAACTTCTAGTCCCCGACAGCTCGCCCTCTGCCGATAAAAAACCACTCATTTTTATATCTTCTATTTGAAGCTTTCCGCTTTCCAGATCGAGATCAAATTCGATTCGGTCTTCGCTCTCCCGAAAGAAACTCACTCCTCCCGAAAGGAGACCCTCCAAAGCACTTAATTCCGAGGGAGCGTACGGCGAGAAGGTAGCCATTTCAACCTTCTCAAAAACAGAGTAAATCTCGACAAGTGAGTCGTGAGTTAATTCTCCATTGATGGAGACTTCACCGCCTGAGCCCAATCTACCCTCGACTTCAAAGCTTAAATTATTCGCAAATAAATCACCCTCCGCATCTGCAGAGATATCTAGGATGCTGATGATGAAGTCAGGTTCCTTCGTGCGATCTTCGAATTTCAGACGTGAGTTCCGTAGAGAAACATATTGTACTGCAACCTTAAGAGCCGGGGGATCCGAAAGATCATTGTTGAATGAAGCCCCAGATTCCAGATCGACGACTGAGGACGACTCAGAGTTTGATTCAGCCAGTTCAGACAAATCGGGTGACGAAAGATCGCTATTGGATAATTGGTTTTTTTCTTGGCCAGTTACTCTTTGGGAGCCGGGGAAAAGTATCCCCTTCGGGGTTTTAATCAGATGGACTTCCGCTCCATCAACCAACAATGAATCAACCACGGGAGCAAGCGCGAGGATAGAGAGCAGAGAGAACTTAAGTTCAATCTTTCGGCATTTAAGAAAAGGAGCTGCGTCCGCACCTTCCCCAGCTATATATACATCGTCTATCTGCAGTTTTGGTGGTGAAAAGCTGAAACTAAGTTCCCCGAACTTCACTTCTCGACCCGTGGCTTGAGCACCTGCCGCCATGAGCTCAGAACGAACGGTCTCACTCCCGACCAAGCTCGGTAAAAGGGCTACGCCCAACCCAAGGAGAACAAATATCAAAAGCGTTGCAACGAAAAACGTCCGTTTTAGTTTAGTCATGTCGGCCCGACTTTGAGTTTTTCTATCAAAAATGTTCGTACGGTAGATGCCTCAGCTTTGCCTTTTGTTTTTCTCATAACCTGCCCCATCAAAAAATTCAAAGATTTTTCTTCCCCGGCGTGGTAACTAGAAATTGCATCGGGATTCTCCGAAACCACCTCCTGAATTACGGTATCTAGAATTGAGGAATCTGATACTGCCTCAAGGCCTCTTTGTTCAACAAGATCTTCAGGATTGCCTCCTGAGACCACAAGTTCACAGATAAGATCTCGAGCACTCTTTACGGTCACACGCCTCACTTCGACCATGCGAAGTAACTCCACTAAAGCATCGGGCGTTAAAGAAGATGTCTCGATATCCAAGTCTCTATCTCGGAGGGCACCCAGGACATCCCGCTGAATCCAGTTAGAAACGGTCTTCGCGAAATCTGCTGTTTCTCCACCTATTGCCAGAACGTCTTCAAAAAAATCCGCGAGAGGGCGCGAGCTAGTAATTACCTCCGCATCGTAAGTTGAAAGTCCAAACAGATTGCAAAATCGATCTCGTCTTTCGATGGGAAGCTCGGGGAGGGAATCACGTATTTCATCAATTCGCGTAGGTGACAGCCTAAGAGGAATCAAATCCGGATCCGGAAAATATCGATAGTCGTCCGCATTCTCTTTGAGACGCATTACAAACACCCTATCGCGGTCCGCGTCATAGCCCATGGTCGCTTGCACCACTTCCCCCCCGCCTTCAAGAAGCTCGGCTTGTCGTATTATTTCTGCGTGAAGAGCCGATTGTACTGAACGAAACGAGTTCAAATTTTTTAGCTCGGTACGGGTTCCAAATCGGACCTCACCATGGGGGCGTAAGGATATATTGGCGTCACAGCGAAACTGTCCCTTTTCCATATCAACATTTGAAACGTCTACGTAACGAAGAATACGATGCAAAGTCCTGAGATATGTTACTGCCTCTTCCGGAGACCGTAAGTCCGGCTCGGATACAATTTCGATAAGAGGAACCCCTGCGCGATTAAGATCGATCAAAGTTACTTCCGATCCTGCAAGTGCCTGGTCATGAATTGATTTCCCTGCATCCTCTTCTATATGTATTCGAGTAAGGCCTATTCTGAGATGGCGAGAGGCGTCCTCGGGGTCAGAAATCTCTATGTGACCACCAGTGGCAAGAGGCTCTTCGAATTGAGAAATCTGATAGCCCTTAGGAAGATCCGGATAGAAATAATGTTTTCTCGCAAACACGGAGATTGGATGGACCTTGCATTGTGTAACCAATGCAGCTCGAACTGCACGATCCACAGCACGCTCTGATATCACGGGCAACGTTCCAGGCAATGCGAGACAAACTTCAGAGACTCTAGTATTTGGTTCAGCACCGTAACTTACAGGGCAAGAAGTAAAGAGCTTGGCCTCGGTGTCGAGATGAACGTGAACCTCCAGACCAATCACGACTTCGTAGTCAGAAAAAATTCTCTGGGTATTCATGGCGCCACCCCGGGTGGCACTGCGCAATGAAAGTTTGTCGTCTTTTGATACTCGTGCGCGATTCGCAGAGGCATCGCATCATCTCCTGCCTGACCTAAAAGTTGAAGGCCAATGGGCAGGCCTTCCTTGAAACCACACGGAAGTGATACTCCCGGGACGCCAACCAAATTCGCGGACACGGTAAAAACATCGGAAAGATACATTGCTAGAGGATCTAACTTAGACCCTAAAGGGAAGGCTACCTCTGGGCAAGTCGGGGTCGCGATTACATCACATTCTAGAAATGCCTCCTCGAAGTCCCGTCGTAGGAGCGTTCGAACCTTTTGAGCCTTCCGGTAATAGGCATCGTAGTATCCGGCTGACAAAACATAAGTCCCAAGAAAAATGCGACGTTTCACCTCTTCTCCAAAACCCTCCGAACGGGACCCTTCGTACATACCCACGAGCGAACGGGCCGCATCGGACCGTTTTCCATATCGCGCACCGTCATAACGAGCCAAATTGCTAGATGCCTCAGCAGTGGCAACGAGGTAATAGGTCGAAACCGCGTACTCTGTGTGCGGCAAGGAAATTTCACGCAGCTCTGCTCCTGCCTCTTCTAGATGCTTCACAGCGTCATATACCTTTTCAAGGACTTCTGCATCGACTCCAGTGCTCTGGAAATACTCTTTCGGTAATCCGATTACGAGATTCTCTAACCCGGCGTTTAATGCTCCATAGCAATCGGTACTGCCCGAGGGAAGGCAGGTAGAGTCTCGAGAATCGCTCCCCCCAATGCAATCAAGGACCAACGCGCAATCCTCCGCGGTATGCGCAATGGGACCTATCTGGTCTAGGGAAGAAGCGAAAGCGACAAGACCCCAGCGTGAAATTCTTCCGTAGGTCGGCTTCATCCCAACAACACCACAGAAAGAAGCCGGTTGGCGAATCGAGCCCCCCGTATCGCTGCCAAGTGCAATCGGAACGACCCCCGCGGCCACAGCAGCTGCAGATCCGCCAGAAGACCCCCCGGGCACGCGGTCTCTCTGCCAAGGGTTACGCGTCGAGCCATGTATGGAATGCTCGGTAGACGAGCCCATTGCGAACTCATCCATGTTCGTTGCCCCAATTGGGATTGCACCAAATGCCCTCAGGCGCTCAACCGCTGTTGAAGAAAACGGGGAGATATAGCCGTCTAAGATTTTTGACCCGCAACCCAGTGGCTCTCCCGCGATAGCAATATTGTCCTTTATTGCGACCGGTATGCCTTCCAAACGCGAACGGGCCTTCTTTTCGCTTCGAAACCGATCCGACGCCTGAGCTTCCTTGATCGCACTATCTTCTCGTAAAGAGACGAAGATTCCGAGATCGTCAGAGACCTTTGCCCGGGAAAGAGCGTCTTCAACTAGTTGAGCCGAAGTCGTTTCGCCCTCCGCAAGCATATTCTGCAACTCCATCGCGGTTGGGGGTCTGTTTCCCGGATCATCCCTCATCGTCGGCCTCGATCACCTTGGGAACCGCAAAAGCGCTCCCTCTACGGTCTGGAGCATTCCCAAGAGCATATTCAGACGAGAGTGGTTGTCCCGGTAAGTCCGATCTCATTGGTGTTTCTAAAGAAGTTACATGGTAGGTCGGATCTACATCATCAGTCTGAAGCGCCTCCAACTGATCTACGTAGTCAAGGAAAATCTCTAATTCCGCTATTAGTTTCTCCCTTTCTGTTTCACTCAACCGCAGCCTCGCCAGCTTGGCAAGATGCTCGATTTCCTCAATAGTAATTCTAGGCATGTAGTCAGGATAGCGACTGCTGAAAGGCTACCTACCATTGAAGTACAGCAGGGGCTCGAATTCTTTAACATTTGCAAGTCGGTCGCTGGACGGATAGGCTCCGTCTACCTCAAGACCTTAGAAAGTTCCATGGCAGAACAATTTGCTGCAATTTGCGACCTCCCGGAAGAGATCAACATCGGCATTGCCAAGCTAGGCTGGAAGCGGCCAATGCCTGTTCAGGCTCAAGTAATTCCCATTATGTTGGGAGGTGGAGATCTAATCGTTCAGGCTCAGACTGGCAGCGGTAAAACCGGTGCATTTGGCATACCGATTGTTAGCTCTGCAGACCCCAAGGCAAACGATACGCAGGCTATTGTTCTGGCCCCTACTAGAGAACTCGCCAATCAGGTTTGCTCAGAGCTAACCACGCTCGCGGAACCACGCGGTGTTCGCTGTCTCGCAGTTTACGGGGGCGTCGGTTACGGCCCTCAGATCGATGGCTTGAAAAAGGGAGCCCACATCATCGTAGGGACGCCCGGGAGAATTCTGGACCATCTCGGTAACGGTCGCCTCTCTCTCAAAAAGGTGCGTCAAGTCGTATTTGATGAAGCGGACGAAATGCTCTCTCTTGGGTTCTGGCCCGACATGAAAGAAATCCGTGAGTATTTACCTAAGAAGCGACAGTCGTGTTTGTTTTCAGCAACGATGCCAGAAAAAGTCCTGGCATTATCAAGAGCCTTTCTCTCCGAACCTAAATTTATCTCTCTAGTCGGAGGACACTCGTCACCTTCTGAAATCGAACACGTTTATTACCTCACAAGTGCCCAGGAGAAGGAAAAAAACCTCCGAATAATCTTAGAAACAGAGAATCCGGATAGCGCGATCGTTTTTTGCAACACTAAGGATGACGTACGATATGTGACGGCGTTCCTCCAACGACATGGCTTCGATGCTGACCAAATAAGCGGGGACCTCAACCAAGGAGCCCGTGAGCGGGCGATGTCACGCATTAAGGCTGGCGAACTGCGCATCCTTGTTGCAACAGACGTCGCCGCTCGCGGTATTGATATCAGCGGACTTTCGCACGTGATAAGCTACACGGCTCCCGAAACGCCCGAGACCTACGTCCACCGGACTGGCAGAACAGGACGAGCAGGAAAAGCAGGTATGGCGATTTCACTTGTCTCTGGGCTCGATATCGGAAATTTTCAATATCTTCAAAAAGTCAACAAGATCACTGCTCAAGAGCGACAGCTTCCCACTGAAAAGGATCTAGTTGATCATCGACGCGAGCTACTTATCGTAAAGATTAATCAAGAAATCCGAAAAATACCGGAACCAGACCGGGCGGCGCACCTCGAGCCTTGGATACCAGTAGTCGAAGCGCTCGCAAGCTCAGAAACGGGCCTTCGTGACTTGGCTGCAATCTGCGTCAATTTTTTACAGGATCACCTACCCGAGACAAGAATCGAAGAGGACTCAAGCATTACAACCGAGGCGGAGACGAGTGACTCGGAAAAGCAACCGTTTAAAAGAAAACGACGCCGAAGACCAAGCTCAAATTCACGGACAAAAAATCGAGACGCGAAGTCTTGAAAATCACAGTCTATGCAGGCTCGAGCAACAGCTCAGCAACTGCCTTCGTCTCTCTAGCAAAGAAACTTGGTCAAGAAATTGCAGAACGAAAACATACCCTGGTGTACGGAGGTGGAAAGACTGGCTTAATGGGAGCCGTAGCAGATGGTGCCTTAAGTCGGGGTGGAAGAGTTGAAGGGATCATCCTCGATATATTTGTTAAGAAGGATGTTCATCATACGGGTTTGTCGGAACTCTCTACGACAAAGACAATGCGCGAACGTAAAGCAGAACTCGACCGAAACGGTGACGCATTTATTGCGTTACCTGGAGGCTATGGAACATTTGAAGAGGTCACGGAAATTTTATCTTTTCGAAAGCTAGGCTTCCACCGCAGACCTCTAATCCTGCTAGATTGCGAAACTCCTGAAGGGCGGTCATTTTGGAGACCTTTCAAAGACCTCTTCGATGGGGCAGTGTCCGGGGGGGTTGAGAAAAGACAAAGGGAAAGTTTTTTTTCTATAACAAGCGATCCGGAAAAAGCAGTTTCTGCATGTGAGGCCGATATCTAAAACAAATAGGACCTCTCTAAATCGCGACCCTTGTAAATCAATCCGGAAGTAAGGACAGTAAGTTCAGAACCGCTCCCTTTTAACAAATATTCCTTACATGAAACAATTTCTCGATCCGTGCCACTGATATTGAGCTGTTGCCTTGAGCCAGACGAATCAACAAATGCCAAAACTCCATTGCCGCAAAGTGGCCGGCCAGCGCACCAGGTCACTGCCGAAAAAGCACTATCAAACCTTGAGAGCGCCTCGTTCAAGATCCATCGAGCCGGAGCGAAGTCAGGTCTAAAAATTACTGGGGACATAAAAACGCTTATACAAGCCAACCCTCTAGAGTTTAGACCGAGGACAGGGGTTATTCCATCAGCCTGAATCCACTCGATAGTCTCGATGCCACTATCAGGTCGGTTTTTGAGAAGCTGTCCTCCAGATGAAACATCAGCGGAGAAGCCACCTTTCACATGAAACCAGTTAAACCGACTAGAGCATTTGTCCTCAAGAATTAAAAGATCAGTCTTATTAATTCCGGTCGCTGATGATATCCCACGAAGTCGATCGTGCTGTTGTGGTAAAAAACGTTTCAGCCCTAGATCAGTAAAGCCACCCAGAAGCCGTGATTCCCATCGATCCAATTTCGACAAACTCTTGAGCTTATTACGTAATTCAACCTTTTGAGATGCTCCCTGATCCTGCCCTTGGTCCCATGGAGTCCCCGTGCAATTCAGTGCGGGCTGGGTACCTCTCACAAACAAAATCCCGATAAATACATAAAATGCCTCAGGGACTCGCGACATCGCCTAGAAAAGGCGGATCGTTCCTCCAAAACTCAACTTAGCGATACCCGTCATTTGAAAATCCTTTCCGAGCCCAAGCAGAGGCCACCTCAACCGATTATCCTTATGTTGAGGAAAAAAGTGTCGAAAACACGTATCGGAGTCATCTGCGGCGGTCAGTCCGTAGAACACGAAATCTCTTTAAGATCTGCGGCTTCCATAGCTCAGGCTCTGGATCCGTCCAAATACTCCGTTGAAATTTTACTCATTGACCTCGAAGGTCAGTGGTATCGGCTGGGAAGGAAAATGCCAGAAGATATCGCTCATGCAAAGGTTCCCTTCAATTTTCCTGTGTCTCCGAAGCAAGGGGGAAAACACCATTTCGACGTCTTATTTCCAATTGTCCACGGCACAGGAGGAGAAGACGGTTGCCTACAAGGTGTTATCGAACTCTCGGGTATCCCCTATATAGGATCGGGGGTTCTCGGTTCTGCTTTGCAAATGGACAAAGACATCGCCAAAACCCTTTTGCAATCTGCGGGTCTCCCGGTTGTTCCTTGGATAACTCTTAATTCCAAATCGGCTTCTCATGAACTTCCCGGCGAGCTCGAGTTCCCCTGCTTTGTAAAACCCGCGTCTCTTGGATCTTCAGTAGGTACCCACAAAGTCATTGATGAAACCGAATTAAGGAGCGCACTCGAAGACTCTTTTCGTTTTGACGAGAAAGTTCTTATAGAAACTGCAATCGATGCTCGGGAAATAGAAGTATCCGTAATTGGGAACGAAACACCCGAAGCGTCTTTGCCTGGAGAGATAATCCCACGGGCCGATTTTTATGACTATGACTCCAAGTATCTCAACAAAGACACCGAACTCCTTGTACCGGCCCCACTAGAAATCGCCATCGTGGAACGTCTACAAGATTTAGCAAAGCAAGCGTTCCTCACTTTACAGGCTTCTGGACTCGCCAGGGTTGATTTTTTTGTTTCGAAGCATGACGACTCAGTTTGGATTAACGAACTCAATAGTCTACCCGGGTTCACAGACATCTCGATGTACCCGAAACTGTGGGAAGTGAGTGGGCTTCCATACCCCAAACTCCTCGATCGACTCGTTGCCCTTGCCTTGGAAAGGCACAACCGCCGAGCTCTCTTAATGCGTTCATATACTCTTTGAGAGAACTAGAGCCAACGGCAGGAAGGTGTAAGCATCAGAAGAATTCGAGATTGGCGAACTTCGTCACCACTGTCTTCACACCTGCTCGATCAAATCGAATTCGCAATTTTTGTTTAGGACCTGAGCCAATCGATTTCAAAATGACACCTTCCCCGAAAATAGCGTGACGTACCCTGACACCTGCAGATGCCCCAGCATCAGGTTCGAGTTGACCATATTCATAATCGAGACTTCGTTCACCACCATATGCGGCTGCAGGACCCCGAAAGGAGTCTTCTGGAGAAGGACCGTCATGTAAGTGGTCCGGTACTTCTGATAAAAAGCGTGAAGGTATGGCAATCTCTCTACCTCCGAAACGCCGACGTTCTTCCGCCCAAGTTAAGGTGAGATGCTCCATTGCTCGAGTCATCCCTACGTAGCAAAGGCGACGTTCCTCCTCAATTGCTTCATGGTCTCGCGATGATGCTGCGTGAGGAAACAATCCTTCTTCCATACCAACTAGATGAACCACAGGAAACTCCAAACCCTTTGCAGAGTGAGCGCTCATGAGCGACACCCTCTCAGTAAGACCATCAACGTTGTCAAGATCAGTCACCAGTGCCACTTGATCCAAGAACAACTCCAGTACAGGTCGCTCGATTCCTTCCTCCAGATTCGTAAACTCAAAATCCCCGGCCCCCGCGACAAGTTCGCGGAGGTTTTCTATTCGCATTTCTGACTCGGGGGTATTTGCACGCTCCAGGTGTCGGATGTATCCAGTTTTGTCGAGTACAAGCCCGAGAGCCTCCTCGGGGCCAACATCATGAATGCTTTCTGACATACTCTCGAGCAATTGAAAAAAAGTTCGGACGTTCTTCCCTGTACGATTCTCCTGATCAGAATAAAGTCGTAACGCCTCCAGAAGACTAATCTCATCTCGTTGGGCAATAGCCTCAGCCCGAAGAATGGTGGTCTTTCCTATTCCGCGCGGTGGCTTATTGATAATGCGTCGAAGAGCCATCGAATCGGCCGGATTTACCAATAAACGTAGATATGCCAAAATATCTTTTACTTCAGCGCGGTCGTAAAAACGCGTCCCCCCCACCACCACGTAGGGCACGTCATATTTCAACAATTCTTCTTCGAGGGGTCTAGACTGAGCGTTGGTTCGATAGAAAATCGCGAAATCAGAAAGTACACGATCGTTCTCGCGTGACATCGAAATAATATTACCGATCACATGAGCAGCCTCATCGCGTTCGTTTTCCGCCCTATAGAAATGAATCTGTTCGCCTTTACCGCGTTCTGCCTTCATTTCTTTTTCGGGACGATCAACATTATTTGCAACCACTGCTCCGGCGCCCGATAGAATTGCTTGGGTGGAACGATAGTTCCTATCCAGAACCACCACATTTGCATCCGCATAGTCACGTTCAAAATCGAGAATGTTCCGGATATCCGCGCCTCTCCATGCATAGACACTCTGATCGGGATCCCCGACTACGCAAAGGTTTCTGTGCTTGCTAGTTAAAGCATTTACTAATTCATACTGGACTCTATTCGTATCCTGGTATTCATCAATCAATACGTATGCCCATCGATCTTGATAATGTCCTAAAACCTCAGGATGGTTTCGGAAAAGCATCGCCGTCAACAATAAGAGATCACCGAAATCAAGCGCATTCGCATCCAAGAGCAGACGCTGGTAAGACGCGTAAACTTCGGCGCTCTGCTCTGCTTCCAGGTCCGTAGCACTCTCGGCCGCCTGGTGAGGGAGTTCTCCGGCGTTCTTCCACTGATCTATTCTCCAACGCAAACGCCTAGCGTCATGACCTTTAGGGTCTAAACCATGAAGTTTTAATGACTCCTTCAAGGTCCCCAGCGAATCAGCTTCATCGTAAATAACGAACCCGCGCGCTCGGCCTAAGTGATTAATTTCCCTTCTTAATATCCTTACGCATGTCGAGTGAAAGGTGGAAACCCACGTGCCCTTGGAATCCGGTCCAAGTAAATTAACGACCCGCTCCTGCATTTCTCTTGCTGCTTTATTTGTAAAAGTCACCGCTAGAATTTGCTCTGGAGGAATACCGCAAACTCCCACCAAATAGGCAATCCGGTAGGTGAGAACTCGGGTCTTTCCGCTCCCCGCGCCAGCTACGACCAGAAGGGGACCCTCCGTGGTTTTTACAGCTTTAAGTTGTTCCGGATTTAAATCTTTGAAAATTTCCGGCGTAGACACTTCGCTTCCCCACGTTGCTTCCGATAACCCCAGAATAGCGAAAGTTCCTGGCCACAGAACGGAAGGTCCTGAAAACAACAAAATCCATTACTAAATGAGAAATTGATAAGCCTGCCTAAATATATGTCTCATTCTCTCGCCCAAAGTTCTCGAGCAAAACTATTTCCCAAGGTCCCTCAACGACGCAAAAAAAACGAACCATGATAGTCTTATGCGCGCCCAAAGACCCGATCTAGTCCTCAAACGATCATATTCCGCAAGACCACATTCGGTTTTAATAAAATTGCTGAATTTATATTTTCTCAATTGCGCACCTAGATCTATTTGGAAACCGGAGGTTTCTACCACCCATGAGTATAATAGCCTTCTAGTACATAGGACAGACGATTGGCGTTTGATCCGGGACAACTCTGTTCTTGTAGAAAGAGAGCAACCATTGTGGAAAGAGTGTTCGATGTAATCATCGTAGGCGCGGGCCTATCGGGAGTGGGTGCCGCTAGACAAATTCGTTCAAATTGCCCCGAAATTCAGTTTTGTATCCTGGAATCCCGAAAAACAATGGGAGGCACCTGGGATCTGTTCCGATACCCAGGCATACGATCAGACAGCGATATGTATACAATGGCCTATGAATCGAAGCCTTGGAACAGGCCGAAGGCCATTGCTGACGGGGCATCTATCTTAAATTACATAAAGGAAGCTGCATTGGAGGATGCTATCGATCAAGATATCTACTTTGATCACCGAGTAACTTCCGCAAAGTGGAGCTCGGAGAACTGCACCTGGACTCTAGGTGTGGAAAATTCGAGAAAAGAAGCTGAACAGTCCTTTTCTTGCCGTGTTTTATACATTTGTAGCGGTTACTTCAACTACGAAACCGGACATAATCCAGAGCTTCAAAATCAGTCTCAATTTTCTGGTCAGATTGTACATCCTCAATTTTGGCCTTCAGATCTGGATTATGGAGAGAAAACAGTCACGATTCTTGGAAGTGGTGCCACCGCAATAACATTGGCGCCGGCATTAGCCCAAAACGCAAAAAAAGTATTCCTGCTTCAACGCTCGCCCTCCTACATTCTCGCACTTCCTTCATTCGACCCAATAGGAAAATTCACGAACTTAATACTTCCGAAAAAATTAGCCCACTCCCTAAACCGCAAGCGATACATTTCGCTTCAAAGCTTTTTCTACAAAAGAGCGAGAAAACACCCGAATCAAACCAAACGTTTCCTTCTGAAACTGTTGAGAGCACGTCTAGATTCCGAATATGACATAGGAGAACATTTTCTCCCAAAGTATGATCCCTGGGATCAGCGACTCTGCCTAGCACCGGACGGAGATTTTTTTGACGCGATTAATTCTGGTAAGGTTGAGGTCATCACCGATGAAATTGAGACTCTCACTCCTGAGGGTATTAAACTCAAGTCCGGGCCCACGTTTGACACTGATATAATTATTACGGCTACCGGATTAAAACTTAAGCTTCTCGGCGGTATCGAATTCTACAAAGATGGCGATCCCATAGAACTCTCAGACACATTCTCGTACAAAGGTCTGATGTTTTCAAACGTACCGAACCTCTTTTCTACTATGGGTTATGTGAATGCTTCCTGGACGTTGAGATCAGAATTAGCATCTGAATTTATCTGCCGAGTTCTTAATAAAATGAAAACTTTACACGCAAACGAAGTCGTTCCGACACTAAAAGATTCGAGTCGATTGAAAGCCGAGAAATTCTTCGGTGAAAACTTCTCTCCAGGGTACATAATGAGGGATCTTAATTTATTTCCCAAGCAAGCCGATGTAGATCCTTGGAGATTTATTCAAAATTACAAAATCGACAGAAAATCGATCCGAAGAGGACCATTAGAAGACGGAGTTCTGCAATTTAAATCGACGCCACGATAGTAAGATATAAAGCGGAGAGAGTTTTAATCGAAGACACTAACGCTGCGATCGCGTCGTCAGAACAAAAAACCCTAACAAAAGTGAATAAACAAAGACGATCCCGCCAACCGTGAGTAACAAGGTCGAAAGGCTAACCGTCTTTATCAGATTTGAATCACTGATTAGACCAAAATCTAAGCTCATCCAGTAATTAAGGGCGTTATACCCCAGGTAACCTCCTAGAGAGGAAATAAAAATCCCAAAAATCGCCCCAGCCTCTAGGATGGGAAAACGATTGAGGGTATTTAGTAAAGCGTGCTCCGACAGCAAATTTTCACGCGCCCCAAAGATTCGAATCGCGATCGCGACAAAAACAGCACTCAGACCAATTACAATCGAGGCTTGCGTGAAAAACAACGTATGGATGCCAAACTCTACTCCGTCTAAAGGATGAAAATTCAAGTAAACAGATGCATAAGCAAAAATACTAAGAATAGTCAGTATCAGACCCGGCACTAGAAACAGCCATCTTGGACTATAAATGAGCATGAAGCGAAGATGCCTCCAGCCATCACGCCCTGGGCGCAGATGAGGAGGCCTGGACCTACCATCTTTATCTAACGTCGTAGGAACCTCTACTATTCTTAGAGACATGATGGTTGCTTTTATGACCATTTCGGAGGCAAACTCCATTCCAGTTGTTCGTAAATCTAACCGAAAGAATGCGTCTTTCGTGATGCCACGGAGTCCGCAATGAAAGTCATTTACGACCGAGCGAAAGAGCAACTTGCCAATAAAGGTCAAGATGGGGTTACCGATGTACCTGTTCTTCCAGGGCATAGCACCAGGGTGGATCCCTCCAAGAAATCTATTCCCCATCACTAGCTCCGCGCCAGCTTCGTAGGCCTCGACAAATGGCGTTAGATTGCTGAAATCATAGGAGTCATCAGAATCTGCCATAATGACAAAATCCCCGCGGGCGGCCTCTATACCATAGTAGAGAGCATTCCCATAACCTCTCTCGGCAACGTCTACAATACGTGCCCCTAAAGAACGGGCCGCCTCTTGGGAACCATCCGTGCTTCCGTTATCGGCCACTAGTATTTCGACTTCTCTACCTGACGCTTCGGCCCATTTTTTAGCCTTGCCAATGCAAGTTGCAAGCGTTTCGATTTCATTCAGACAAGGCATAAGGATCGTAACAGCCGGAGTTTCGGTTTCTTTCCTTCTCACCGACTCTCTTCGGAGATCTTCGAACTCTATCTGACCGCGCGGTGCCTCAGACTCCATGTAGATCCTTTTGATAATTCTTCATTCTTCAAGAAGAAAGCTAGCATAATCACTTGCAGCGTTTACATTCCCGACTACGAGCAGGTAAACTCAAATGCGCTTACAGTCTGAAACCTAATGAGTTTTTTAAATCTGAAAAAACTGTTGCTTTCTGGTCAGCTCAAACAGTCTCTTTCTAACCTTTCACTGGATAACAGGATTTCGGGCCTTTATATCGCGATGTTTACGGCCTTCCTAATATCCGTGTCATTTTTTCGTGCTGACGGAAGCCTTGGCTACGATGGCGACACACTAATCCTGGCCAGCCAATTTATAAAATTGGTCAACCCAGAAATCTTCGGCACTTTTGACCTCGGAACAAACCCGAAACCGCTTATTATGCTAATAGGCGGTGTTAGTTATCTTTGCTTTGACAACCTAATTTTATTAAATCTAACTTTCTTTATTTCTTTCTTATATATGATTAATCGCGTTGGGACTCGCTTTGGCGATCATCTCTTTGTTTCAATAGGCATGCTTTTATTGGCATCGAATCCGTTTATCTTGACCCCTTTATTCGGCGCCGATGGTTCCCTTCTATATCTAATATTCGTAACTTTAGCGACAGACTCGTTAATTTTTGAAAATAAGTTCGGAAAGTTTCTATCAATAATGTTTTTAGCCTGGCTAGCACGCCCTGGTGTTGAAACCGTTCTTTTCGGAGCCGTTATTCTTTTCTTCATAAACCGAAACCAAAAACGAGCCCTAATTACTCTCATCTGTGCATTATTCTGTCTCTTATTGTCTACCAATGTGTGGCGATTATCGTATCAAAGTTACCCCGAATTTCAGACTGCTGTCTTTGGAGGAGTGCACGGCTCTCTCGCGGACACTTTCGGCGCACCGTTTTTCTCACGACTAAATCTCACTTTAACAAGTTTTTTTAATGGCATATACGATTACTATCGAATACCCACGAATCTATTAGTGCTCGCATTAGCTACTTTTTCTCTGTTTAATCTCAGGCCAAACACTACCAAAATGTTGTTCCTCATCGGATCTAGCCTCGGAACTGCAATCCTCGCGACTTTTATATCGGGTGTTAATTTAGTCACGACTCATAAACTTCCCGAACTAGCATTCGTTGCACTAATAGCGATTCTCGGTTCTCGAATAATCCAAACATTAGAGTCTTTTTTTTCGTCACGAAGTCTAAGGTTTTTTTGCGCTGTATCGATTGTGTTTTCCATACTCGGGATATCGTTTTATGGCTATTTATCACAAGGAAAATATGAAATCGCTCTCGATGGCAGTGGTGCTGGAAATCTCGGCTGGAGAAGTCTAGAAAGCAGCCGCACTTTAGTTTTAGATCATTTCCCCATAGAAACACAATTAACGATTTGCGCGGATAGCGATTCTATAACTTTTGCTACTTTAGACTATGGTCTATCAGCAAAACGTATCGATGTAGTAAATAGCCCAGTCGTTACCCTTCACGATTCATACGATTTGTATATACTGAGAAACCAATCAATTGACACGAAATCCAGTAGTTGGACGCACTTAAAGGATAAAGACATTCATTACTACTTGCGGAAACAAAGTTTTGAAAACTAAGCTGACACCCATTTGCCGATAATTATGCTCTGAGAGTTTTTATTTGATGATTTTTAAGTCTTTCCTTTGGTCGCATCGTTATTTAATCGGCATTTTTACTCTGTTCGTAATAGTACTAGGTATTCGAATAGATCTATACGATGAGCCGCTTTTCTATGACTATGCCAGAAATGCTTTAGCGACTATCAGAATAACTGAAGACTTTTTTCATAGCATCATTTTTCAACCTCATCCCCAAGCAGGTCCATTTTTCGCGATTCTCGCTCAACCTTTTAACATTTTAACCGACCACAACGATAAATACGTTCTTTTCGGTACGCAGGCTAGTTTCGTTTTAATTTTGTTTCTCTCTTTATACAAATTGGTAGAAAGGTTGCATAGTCAAAAAGCAGCGGTGTTGTCAGTGTTAATTCTGACATGTTTCCCGATCTTTTTTGGCCAATCAATGGTTTGGCTTCATGATATTCCGCATGCAGCAATGGTTACCGCAGCGATGTACCTTGCACTCGTTCCTGAAACATTTAGGTCTAAACTCCGTGCCTCATTTTTTGGGATAACCGTTGCCTGCGGTATTTTGACTCGATTTACTTATCCAGTGTTTGTGCTAGCAGGATTCACGATCATTGGTATCGATTTAATAATTAGCACCAAACCTCAGCGATTCTTTAAAACTAGAGAGTTCAAGAATATTTGCATCGCATTCGGAATCGTTCTCTTAATTGCTGCACCATGGATAGCCCGTAACTCGTATCATATTCTTATTAATTTGTACCAGGAAATTTTACACACCGATAAAGATGTTAATGCCTATCAGAAATCTGGACTTGAAGCATTGCTATATTATCCAAGCGTTCTCTGGGTTGCTATTGGCGCTCATTGGACCTTACCCTTCCTTGTTTCTTGTTATTCTGCATTTAAACTAAATGCCGCAACCCTTTGCATCATTGCCACGATCGCATTCCCATTAGTAGTAATGGGATTTATGCCCGTAACCGGCATGAGATACATCATGCCGGTATTACCGTTCATCGCGGCCATAACAGCAATAGGGTTTTCGACGTTACTTGATTATAATAAGTACTCAAAGGTTTTTGCTTCCTGTCTTTTAAGTGTCCTAATAGTTTTTAGTTTTTACCAACACTACAAACAGGCATTTC
>Ga0310344_10001481_pt1 | contig 17974 bp, 11 predicted proteins | sample HC15DNA20200_MG_FD_203801 | JGI IMG/M metagenome (GOLD analysis project Ga0310344, IMG submission 203801) | Marine microbial communities from station ALOHA, North Pacific Subtropical Gyre - HC15-DNA-20-200_MG | ecosystem: Environmental > Aquatic > Marine > Oceanic | place: Pacific Ocean: North... | reverse complement strand
CTCGAAGACACGTCGACCTTCTTGTATCAGGCCAGCGTACGCATTCTCTGCCAAGATTGCTGGATCGTGGTCGAAACAGACCCATGCAGGGGTCATCACATCAGTGTTGATATCATCCAGAAGATCATCTACTTCGAGATCCTCCATCTGTAGATTCAGTCCTTCGTAGAGTTGCTTCCGGATGAGTTCCAGATCCTTTGTTAGGAATAGCACCCTCTTCCCATGAGTCAGAGAAACCTGCTCGGGAGGCCAACTTTCCGACATTCACACACACCGTCCTCAATCTATGTCAATACAGGGCTCTATTTCATTATTCTCAATGCTCATTTCTGAGTATATTGGCTCCCAGTCTAACGATTTAACCACTTTTTATTATACTGTCACGCTTAAATAACATGGTCTTTCGGGTTTTATTACCTTTGCTAGCGAAGGTAAGGTGATGGAATGGCAAATGATGATGGCTATTTGGTTGAAGACACAGTGAAGTGCAATGAATGTGGAAGCAGGAACCTGAACAGAGACGAGACCCGCGGAGAGGTCGTCTGTGAGGATTGTGGACTGGTTCTAGAAGACAATGTAATCGATCAGGGCGCCGAATGGCGCGTGTTCAGCCCCGAGCAGGGCGATCAACGCGCTCGTACTGGCGCACCGATGACCGTCATGCTACACGACAAGGGACTGTCAACCGACATAGACTGGCAGAACAAGGATTACTCAGGCAAAGCAATCTCTAGCCGTTACCGAAGCCAATTCTACAGAATGAGAAAGTGGCAGAAGCGTTCTCGCGTCAGTAACGCTACAGAAAGAAACCTCGCAATGGCCCTTGCTGAACTAGACCGCATGGCAAGCCGACTCGACCTTCCTAAGTCGATTCGCGAGTCAGCTGCTGTCAACTACAAGAAAGCAGTCGAAGCCAGACTTATTCGCGGCCGCTCGATTGAAGGCGTCGCTGCTGCAAGCCTATACGCTGCCTGCAGACAGTGCAACAACCCACGCACTCTAGATGAGATTGGAGAAGCTAGCAGGACCGGCCGCAAGGAAATCGGTCGAACCTACCGGTTCATGGTTCGCGAACTCAAGATGAAAATCCCTCCCACCAAGCCGGAGGACTACATACCGAGATTCTGCTCCGGCCTGCACTTGGACGCTGAAGTCCAGTCGAAGGCATACGAGCTAATCGCCGCTGCCCAAGAGAAGGAACTGACCAGCGGGCGGGGCCCAACTGGAATCGCTGCCTCAATCATCTATATCGCTAGCGTTCTTTGCGGCAAGCGTAGAACCCAGCGCGAAGTTGCTGAGGTTGCTGGAGTGACTGAGGTTACAATCAGAAACCGATACAAGGAACTGATTCAGAACCTGAACATCGAACTTGAGATTTGAGAGTTCAAAGACTCAAGAGCAGCCTGTGGTTGAACCACAGTCATTGCACTTCAGACAGGTGCCGTTGCGGACCATCTGACTGCTACCACAGTCATCACAAATATCTCCGGTGAATCCTCTCTCCCGGGCCGCTTGTATTGCAAGGGCCTCTGAATCTTGTTCCTGAAGAGGAGCAACTGCTGCATCAAGCGTCATCTGAACTTCCATCTTCTCCCCCTCAGATCTTACCACTCCAGCTTCAGTCAACTCAGGCTTGCTAATTGAGAACTGATCAAAGTCTTCTGCGGCTACATGAGCCAAATCGTCTCTTCCGGCGTACTCGATAGCGAGTTCTCTAAAGATCCAGTCAACTAGACTTGACGCCATCTTGACTCTTCCACTTCCTCCCTCGACCATACCACTAGGCTCGAATTTTTGGAATGTGAAGACCTTGATGAAAGCCTCCAGAGGCACGCCGTGCTGCAAAGCAATTGATACTGCAATGGCGAACTGGTTTAGCATGGCTCTCCAAGCAGCTCCTTCCTTTGATGTCACTAGGATGATTTCCCCTAGTTTTCCATCAGGGTACTCGCCAGTGATTAACCTCACACTGTGCCCCCCAATTCTTGCCTTAGTCGAGGTCGCCCTCTTCTTGTCAGGTAGAGACCTTCTGGTGGCGACGAAGTCAACGAACGACTGAGCAACAGGCTGAGCTACTGGTTCGGGTACTGGCAAAACCTCCACAACTTCCTGAACCATCTTCTGCTTGACATCCTCTTCCGATGATTCATCATCCTCAAGTTCACTCGCATCTACCAACTGGTTCATCAGCGGCTGAGATAGTTTGGAACAGTCACGATAAACTGCACAGGCCTTGTTCATTGTAGTGTGACTGAGGTTGTATGCCTCGCGCACATCATCCACGGTTGAGTTGGATGGCATGTTAATCGTCTTAGAAATCGCACCGGAGATGAACGGCTGAGCAGCAGCCATCATCTTCACATGTGCCGGCCAAGCGATTGATCGAGTCCCCTTCGCTCCACAGGGTGTAGCGCAGTCGAACACTGGCAGGTGCTCTTCCTTGAGTCCAGGCGCCCCCTCAATCGTGAGGTTGCCGAAGATGTGATCTTGAGCCGCCGTAATTTCATCAGGAGTGAATCCTAGGAATCCGAGCGTGTCGAAGAATGGATCTTCAAATTGAACATCACTCATTCCTAGGTCTGTGCATACATCCTTTCCGAGTAGGGAGGGTGCGAAGGCCGAGCGTAGATCAAAGACATCTGCTAGACTTCCTTCAACAGTATCCAAGCTAGCCTTGCTGAAACCAACACCCATTAGACGATCCATCGTAATATGTGGGCACCCACCAAGCCGACCGGTACCGATGATATACTCCTCGATTGCCTTACACTCACTGTCCGAGTAGCCAAGTCTGCGTAGTGCACTAGGAACTCCCTTGTTGACAATTCTCAACGAACCTCCTCCTGCTAGAGTCTTGAACTGGACAAGCGAGAATTGTGGCTCGACACCAGTCGTATCTGCACCCATGATTAGGCCGATTGTGCCGGTTGGAGCAATTACAGTAGTCTGAGCATTTCTGTATCCATTCTCCTCGCCGTCTCTGAGGGCACGGTCCCAAGCCTCTCTTGCAGCCTCAAGCAAATCCTTTGGACACTTGCTGGCATTGATTCCCATGGGTGGAACCGTGAGTCCTTCGTACTCTTCTTCAGGAGCATCATAAGCGGCTCTCCTATGGTTCCTCATCACTCTGAGCATGTGTTCTGAGTTTCTCTCATAGTCGTCGAATGGTCCCAGAACCGAGGCCATCTCAGCGCTGGTAGCATAAGTCTCGCCGCACATTATCGAAGTAATAGCACCGCAAATTGAGTAGGCCCGCTCATCATCATAGGGTATTCCCATATGCATAAGCAGCGAGCCGATGTTACAGTAACCTAGACCCAATGTCCTGTATTCATACGACTTTCGTGCAATCTCCTGAGATGGGAACTGAGCCATCAGTACGCTAATTTCTAGAGTCATCGTCCACAATCTTACACTATGTCTGAAATCATCAACCTGGAATGTCTGAGTATCCTTATCGTAGTAGTGAAGGAGATTGATACTCGCAAGATTGCACGCAGTATCGTCTAGGAACATGTACTCGGAGCACGGATTGGACCCGTTGATTCTCCCGCCCTCGGGACAGGTGTGCCACTCGTTGATGGTGGTATCGAACTGAACCCCCGGATCAGCACATGCCCAAGCAGTGTAGGCGACTTTGCCCCAGAGATCCTGAGCATCAAGAGTCTTGCAAGGTTCCGGATCTCTGTTCTGAGCCTCGGCCTTATCCAATTCAGTTCTGAAGTACAAGTTCCAGTCAGTTCCATTGTTGACTGCCTCCATGAATTCATTTGGAACGCGAACCGAGTTGTTGCTATTTTGACCCGAGACAGTGAGATAAGCCTCTCCCTGCCAATCGGTATCGAAGACCTCGAAGTCTACGCCCTTCCATCCTTGTTTTGCGAGGTCAACAATCCTCTGGATATGAGGCTGAGGAACATGCTCCTTGATGGCACCCACCATCGCTCTGCGAAGTCCAAGATTGGTACTCTGATCGAATCTCCCCTCATCATCTCCGAAATCCCAAATCGCATCCATCAATGAGTTGGCATGCTTCTGCAAAATGGTACTTCCAATCACGAGTGAGGACACCTTCTCCTCTTCACTCGACTTCCAATCGATGTATTCCTCAATGTCAGGATGGTCGAGATCTAGTGTAACCATCTTGGCGGCCCTGCGAGTGGTTCCACCAGACTTGATTGCGCCAGCAGCCCTATCTCCAATCTTCAAGAAAGACAACAGACCACTTGAAGTTCCTCCGCCAGACAATGGCTCCCCTGCCCCTCTGATTCTTGAGAAGTTTGAGCCTGTTCCTGAACCATACTTAAACAACAAAGCCTCCCTATTCCAAAGACCCATTATAGACTCAGTTCCTCCGACTAAGGAATCTGAAACAGACTGAATGAAACAAGCATGTGGCTGCGGATGCTCGTAAGCATTTGTGGAGTATTCTAACTCGCCAGTATCGGGGTTGACGAATGAGTGACCTTGAGCTGGCCCCTCTATGCCGTATGCCCAATGCAGGCCTGTGTTGAACCACTGGGGACTGTTAGGTGCAGATCGCTGACTTGCAATCACATAGCACATCTCATCGAAGTACGCGCGGGCATCGGCCTCGCCGGCGAAGTATCCGTACTTCCAGCCCCAGTAGGTCCAGGTCCCTGCGAGCCGCCGGAAGAGTTCTCTTCCATCGGTCTCCCCACCCATTCTGTCATCAGCCTCAAGCGTCTGAAGTTTCTCATGATCCGGCTCACTTCGCTGTAGCCAGACTGGAACATCATCCTCAGGCACCTTTCTCAGGTACTTCGGAACTCCTGCCTTTCGCAGATATTTCTGAGCGCAAACTTTGCCCGGAACTCCCGTGAATCCCGATGGCAGTTTGACGCCCTCGATAGAATCAGCCATTGACCCATCTGGGTTTCTGATTTCAACATCCATTTCGATCCATTCGAATGCATCGAATGGGTCATCACCGGAGGTGGTGAATCTTCTCTCAACGACCATGCCGGTTTCTGCATCTCCGGTTTCCGCGTCGCCTTTGATTCTGGTCTGCATCCAATTCCTCCTAATTTTGGCCTCGCCTTTCGCCTTGCGCGACGCAAGGGATTCCGTCTTCTGGATGGGGGGTGTTTAATGATTGAGGACGAGAGGGGTTTCATGGTCGACCAAATGACAAATAATCACCAATCGACAAACTGACAAAATTGTTAGATTTCCCTAGGGATTCATTTCCAAAGTCCAACCAAGTGTCGCCCCAGATCTGGTAATCATTATTCCAACACTACAGAGTTTCTCATGGCTATTCTCGATAATTCTGCGAACCAACTTCTCAGGAACATCTCCTCTCACAATGTATCTCATATTGACACTGGTGAATATCTTAGGACTCTCCGCCGCCCTCTCGGCTTCAACTTCCACAACCAATTCCTCAAGGTTGTCAACTCTATCTTTGAGCCCTCCAACAACATCAATCATCGAACAGGCGGCATGACCATACATCACCATCTCCATAGGGCTGGGAGAAGACTCGTCATAGATGCCGAAACGCTTTCCCCCGGAGGTGGTTCCAACATATCCTTCTGCATGGGTCCAACTGACTTCGCCCTTCATGCACCCCGACTCGGGTCATCATGCTTCAAGGGTTGTCTTGAAAGAGGGGCGGCAGGTCGCCCGTATGAGAGCCATGGGAGCAGGCAGTAAAATCACAATGGACGACGGCCGACTTAATGTCCCAGACGATCCAATAATTCACTACATCGAGGGAGATGGAATCGGTATTGACATCACTCCCGTAATGATTGCAGTTGTAGACGCTGCAGTGGAGCGCGCATATGGCGGCGAGCGAAGGATTCACTGGAGCGAAACTCTAGCCGGCCAGAAAGCGTTCGACAATACAGGTGAATGGCTTCCGGAGGAAACCAAACAATCTATGCGCGAGGGATTGGTTTCAATCAAGGGGCCATTGACAACTCCAGTTGGCGGAGGAATCCGTAGCCTGAATGTAGCACTACGACAGCAACTAGATCTCTTCGCGTGCGTGAGGCCAGTTCGTTGGTACGCCGGAACTCCCAGCCCGGTCAGGGATCCGGGAGCCGTCGACATGATCATCTTCAGAGAGAACAGCGAGGATGTCTATGCAGGAATTGAGTGGGAATCAGGCAGCGAAGAAGTTCGCAAGGTAATCGACTTCCTTCACAATGAGATGGGCGTCGATAAAATTCGATTTCCAGACACCAGTGGAATTGGAATCAAACCGATTAGCAAGGAGGGAACAGCTAGAATTGTGCGTGCGGCTATCAATCATGCAATTGAGAACGATTGTGACAGCGTCACCATCGTTCACAAGGGCAACATCATGAAGTTCACAGAAGGGGGCTTCCGAGACTGGGGTTACCAACTGGCAAAGGACGAGTTTGGTGCAACCGAACTTGACGGAGGGCCCTGGTGCACAATGACCAACCCAAAGACTGGCAACCAAATCACCATCAAAGATGTCATCGCCGATGCAATGCTCCAACAAGTCCTCACGCGCCCGAGAGAATATGGGGTACTGACTACGATGAATCTCAATGGCGACTACATCTCAGATGCTTTGGCAGCCCAGGTTGGTGGTATCGGAATTGCCCCGGGAGCCAACATCAACTACGACACAGGGGTCGCCATCTTCGAGGCCACCCACGGCACCGCTCCGAAGTATACTGGCCAAGACAAGGTCAACCCTGGCAGCCTCATCCTATCTGCGGAGATGATGCTTAGACACATCGGCTGGTCCGAGGCTGCAAATCTAATCGTCAAGGGAATGGAGGGCGCAATTAGCGCCGGTACCGTGACCTACGACTTTGAGCGTCTGATGGAAGATGCTACTCTCCTAAAGTGCAGTGAGTTCGGTACTGCCATTATCACACACATGTGAGTTGAATCCATGGATTTCACTTCACTTAATCTATGCCAGCCCTTGCAGGATGCTCTTGATGAGATTGGGTATTTATCGCCGACGCCTATTCAGGCCCAAGCCATACCCGATCTAATTGAGGGCCGTGACATGCTCGGTTGTGCCCAAACTGGCACGGGAAAGACGGCAGCATTCACCCTACCAATTCTCAATTCTATGTCTCAAGATTCGCAGGACGGCCCGCGCCGCATCCGCACTCTGATCATGTGCCCAACCCGCGAGCTTGCAGCCCAGATTAACGACAATATCGAGCAATACGCTAGATACCTCAATATTCACTCTATGGCTATGTTTGGTGGAGTATCGCAACGCCCTCAGGAAAGGAAACTACGTCGCGGTGTTGACATCTTGGTAGCCACCCCTGGTCGCTTGCTTGACCTCATCTCGCAGGGATATGTTGACCTCTCCCATGTGCGATTCCTTGTTCTCGACGAGGCAGACCGAATGCTCGACATGGGTTTCATCCGAGACATTCGTAAAATTCTAGCACAAATCCCAAAGAAACGCCAGAGTATGCTGTTCAGTGCTACAATACCTCCCTCAATTGTCGATTTGTCTAACGATATGCTCCACAACCCAGTAAGTGTCTCAATCACTCCCGAATCAGCTACCGTAGAGGTTATTGAACAATCTCTTATGTTTGTCATGAGGAGTGATAAGAGAAATCTATTGACTTACATTATCGAAGAAGAGAGCCCCGAAAAGGTGCTCGTATTCTGTCGCACTAAACACGGTTGTAATCGCATTTCTAGACAACTTGGTCAAGACGGCATTGATGCTCTCCCGATCCACGGCAACAAGAGTCAGGGCGCGCGGGAGAACGCACTCCGACGTTTCCGCAATGGAACTCTTCAGGTACTTGTCGCCACCGATGTGGCGAGCCGCGGTATCGATGTCTCCGACATCAGTCATGTCATCAATCTAGACTTGCCTAACGAGCCCGAGGTCTATGTGCACCGCATTGGGCGTACTGGGCGTGCAGGCCGAGGAGGAACCACCATCGCTTTTTGTGATGAGAACGAAGGTGAGTATCTGCGTGGTATCGAGAAGATGATTCGTCAGGATATTCCAGTGGATGAAAACCACCCCTTCCACTCTGAGAAGGCCCGGTCACGCAAGGGTAACAAGGCACCTAAGAGGCATCAGAATCGAGGCCACGGCCGGCGCAACCATCGCCATCACAAATCCAATGGCAACCGCTCGAATGTGAAATCAAATCAACAATCCAAAGGTGGTCGTAATGGCCGACGCCGGGGCCGGGGCCGGGGCCGTAAACAACAGAAGCATAGGAACAACAAATCTTCAAGAAGAGGGAATAGAACTGCTTGAAGAGCTTGAACAACTGATTAGACTACCAAATTCATTCGCCTAGTTAGTACTGTAATTTCACACCGCAGGTGTGATTATTCACACTTTAGATTTAATTATGGAAACTACAAGTCGAGAACATGCCCGCAATAATCGCAGGTTATACCCGCTCACCATTTACTCCAGCCAAGAAGGGAGCACTGGCTAAGTCTAGACCCGACGACATTGCTGCAGCAGTAGTTGATGAGTTGCTATCTGATACTGGCATCGATCCTTCATTAGTTGATGATCTGGTGGTCGGTTGCGCCTTCCCTGAGGCCGAACAGGGATACAACCTAGCTAGAATCATCACCTTCCTAAGTGAACTTCCAGAAACCGTTCCAGGCGTTACAATCAACCGCTTCTGCGGCTCCTCAATGCAAGCAATCCACGACGCTGCTGCTAGGATAAACGCCGGCCATGGTGACGCATTCATTGCAGGCGGTGTTGAGAGTATGACCCGAATCCCGATGACAGGATTCAATCCCATGCCTAATCCAAACCTTCCCTCTGAGACAATGACTTCAATGGGAGTTACTGCCGAGAATCTATCTAAACTCCATAAGATTGGAAGAGACGAGCAGGAACAATTCGCTATCGAAAGCCACGCTAGAGCCAGCGCTGCAAGGGAGTCGGGTTCCTTCGCAGAAGAAATCGTACCAATCGAGACTCCTAATGGTACCGTTGCCCAAGACGGATGCATCAGGCCTGGCACAGATTCCGAGGCATTGGCCAGACTACGTCCTGCCTTCGATTCCAAAGGCACCGTAACCGCCGGCACATCATCTCCTTTGACGGACGGAGCAGCATTCGTCTTCGTTTGCTCAGAAGAGTTCGCTGCTGAGCACGGTCTTGAGCCAATGGCCCGTATCAAGAGCGCAGCCGTATCTGGATGTGCACCGGAGATTATGGGAATCGGACCAGTCGAGGCCAGCAAGATTGCACTTGACAGGGCCGGATTGTCTATGGAAGACATTGATATCGTTGAGTTGAATGAGGCCTTTGCTGCCCAATCTCTTGCAGTTATTGGTGAGTTAGGTCTAGACCATGACAAGGTCAACCTTGAGGGCGGAGCAATTGCACTCGGCCATCCATTAGGTGCAAGCGGGGCTAGAATCACTGGCAAAGCCGCTCAACTACTCAAGAGGAACGGCGGCAAGCATGCACTAGCGACTCTCTGTGTGGGTGGCGGAATGGGAATGGCGACGGTATTGGAACAAATTTAGGTGAGAGTATGTCGGCCAGCATAGATCGCGTAGCCGTTATTGGTAGTGGAGTGATGGGTGCGGGTATAGCTGCACACTGTGCAAACGCTGGTTGCGAAGTTCTGTTGCTTGACATTGTCAGAGAGGATAACGATCGAAATTCTGTAGCCAACTCTGCAATTCAGCAGATGATGAAGTCGAACCCCGAGATGCTGATGCACAAGCGAAATGCAAAACTAATCTCCGCCGGCAACATCGAAGATGACTTGTCAAAACTTTCCGAAGTTGACTGGGTAGTTGAGGTAGTAATTGAGAATCTCGACATCAAGAGAAATCTCTACACAAACATGGCTGAACACATCGGCCCAAACACCATCGTCTCGTCAAACACCTCAACACTCCCACGCTCCGAGTTGGTAGGAGGTATGCCCGAAGACATGGCATCTCGGTTCCTGATTACGCATTTCTTCAACCCGCCGCGATATCTACCACTCCTCGAAGTTGTCACCGCCCCTGAGGTCGACGAATCCGTAACCGAGAGACTTTGTTCATTTGCAGATCAAAGACTGGGTAAGAGAGTTACAATGTGTAACGATACTCCAGGATTCATCGGAAACAGACTCGGGATTTATTTTATCCAGAGAGCACTCAAAGCAACCCTTGATCATGGCCTTACCGTTGAGCAAGCAGACGCCATGTTGGGGCGACCAATTGGTGTGCCCAAGACCGCAGTCTTCGGATTGATGGACCTAGTCGGAATCGATCTCGTTCCTCATGTCACCTCTAGTATGCTCGAACATCTCCCTTCCGATGATCCATTCCACGATATTGCCGGGTCTGGAGGCGACATTATCGAGGCGATGATTGACGAGGGATACACCGGTAGGAAAGGCAAGGGAGGATTCTACCGCCTCAATACCGAAGACGGCAAGCGAGTCAAAGAGGCTCGCAACCTTTCCACCGGTGAATATGCTCCTGCCAATCGAAGGGCAGCATTCTCATCCGCGAAGATGGGCAAGCAAGGTCTTGCACATCTGATGGATTATCCCGACGAGGGCGCCCCCTTCGTTGCCGATGTCCTGCTAGACACACTTTCTTACGCCGCGCACATAGCACCACAAGTTAGTGACGATATCTACTCTATTGACGGTGCTATGAAAGTTGGATATAACTGGAAGAAAGGGCCGTTTGAGATGATGGACTCAATTGGAGCTAGCAACATGGTCGAGCGATTAGAAACATCCGGGCGACCTGTTCCCGATATGCTGGCTAAGGCCGCTGCCACTGGTTCATTCTACTCTATAGAAGAAGGAGAAATCAATCGTCTTACTTCAGACGGGACTATGGTCACAGTTGATCGACCTGAATCCACACTTACAGTAGCGGATCTGAAGAGGAGAGGTAAACCTCTGAAACGCAATGGTTCTGCAAGTATTTGGGATATGGGTGACGATGTTCTCCTCGTCGAATATCATTCGAAGATGAACGCAGTTGACCCCTTTATTATCGAAATGTTGGTAGATGCAGTTGATATGGCTGAGTCAGGCGATTGGAAAGGAATCGTAATCGGTAACGACGGTTCAAACTTCTCTGCCGGAGCAAATCTAGGATTGGTTTTATTCGCCGTCAATTTAGCCGCATGGAAAGATGTCGAGGACTTCATTTCTGCAGGTCAAGATGCCTATCAGGCTCTGAAATATTGCGAAATCCCAGTTGTCGCAGCTTCTGCTGGTATGTGCCTTGGCGGCGGCTGCGAAGTTCTCATGCATTGTGATGCAATCCAAGCCCATTCCGAATCATATATCGGTCTCGTCGAAGTTGGTGTTGGTATCATTCCTGCATGGGGGGGATGCAAGGAACTACTCGGCCGCCTGCGGGAATTCGGACTAGTTCCAGAAGGCCCTATGGGGGCGGTGATGAAGGCCTTTGAGACCATCGGAACTGCCCAAGTGGCTAAGTCCGCTGAACAGGCTCGATCCATGGGATTCCTCAGTCCAAAAGATAAGATTACTATGAACAGAGACAGACTACTATCTGATGCCAAGCAGAGAGTTTTGGGAATGTCAGATGACTACGAGCCGCCAGAACCACGCACCTACAATCTACCAGGTGAAACCGGATTTACCGCGCTTGAGTTAGCGGTCAAAGACCTCGCAATGTCGGGTCAGGCAACCCCGCACGATGTGGTAGTAACCAGGGAGCTGGCACGAATCCTAACCGGTGGAGAAACCGACATGACAGAGTCAGTTGAGGAAGACGATATCCTCGAGATGGAGAGGTCAGCCATCAGTTGGCTCGGGCGCCAGCCCGATACACTGGCACGAATGGAGCATATGCTGGAGACGGGTAAGCCGTTGAGGAACTGAGGTGAAATGATGGTAGAATGGGACCCTCCAGTGCGCGAATACGATTTCTTGTTCAACGAGGTTTTCGATGCTATGGGCTCTATTGAAGGACTAGGCTTCGAGGATTTTGATTCAGACTTCCTAGCCATGCTAGTTGATGGTTGGGCTACACACGCAAAAGAAGTCTGGTTGCCAATCAATGAACTCGGCGATAAGGAAGGCCTCAATTTCCAGGATGGCAAAATCACCATGCCTCAGGAATTCAAGGATGCATACAAGAGAGGAATAGACGAGGGATGGCTAGGAACAGCATGTAAGCCCGAGCATGGAGGAATGGGAGTCCCAACTTTCTTCCAAACAGTACCATGGGCAGAATTCGGGACCTCATCTTGTATGGCTCTCAGCGTTCTCCCAGCATTGTCCATAGGCGTGTATGAGGTTCTAGATTCCCATGGTCGTCAGGACCTAATCGATTACTTCGCTTCAAACTTAGCAACTGGAGCATGGGCTGGAACAATGTGTCTAACAGAGCCCCATGCTGGAACTGATTTGGGGATCATCAATACTAGAGCAGATCCCCAATCGGATGGAACATACAAAATCTCAGGAACCAAGATTTTCATCACCTACGGAGAGCATGATATGTCTGACAATATCGTTCATCTGGTTCTTGCCAAAGTACCGGGCGGCCCAGAGGGCACCAAAGGAATCTCTCTCTTCCTCGTGCCCAAGTACATGCCTTCAGAGTGGGAAGGGGACTTGGAAGGGATTTCTAATGACCTCAAGTCCGACCACAACGGAGTCACCTGCTCTGGGGCCGAGGAGAAGATGGGGCTACACGCAAGTCCCACTTGCGTGATGAATTTCGATGATAGTACTGGCTGGTTAGTGGGGCCACTACATGGCGGAATGCCTCTGATGTTCGAGATGATGAATAGAGAAAGAGTCGCCACAGGAATGATGGGTCTAGGACTCGCTGAGATTGCATATCAAAATGCTCTTGCATGGTCTCTAGATCGCAGACAGGGCAGAGATCTCAAGGGAATCAGAGACCCCAACGAGACTGCAGACAATATACTGGTTCATCCAGATGTAAGACGCATGCTCCTTGAGGCCAAGGTCAACAACGAGGGCTGTAGGGCACTAGCTGCTTGGACAGGAATTCTTCTCGATCAGATGCACAGCGACGATCCCTCAGTCTCCGAGCCAGCGACAGCGCTCGTTGCACTATTCACTCCAATAATCAAGGCACACTTCACCGATTTGGCTTGCGAAACTGCCAGTACCTGTATGCAAGTAATGGGCGGTGCTGGATATTGCAGTGAGTACGGTGTCGAACAGTTCTATCGTGATGTCAGAATCTCTAAGATTTGGGAAGGGACCAATGGAATACAAGCCCTCGATCTAGCCGGCCGAAAGATTACTCAGGACTTCGGGAAGAATCTTCGACATCTCATGTGGCCACTATCCGAATTTATCGAGGAAAACAGGGCCGATCCTGAGATGGCGGAATTCAACAAACCACTACACCAAGGTGCCAGGGGCCTTCAACAAATCACCTTGCTAATGATTGCTGAGGGTATGGCCAACCCACATTTCCTAGCTGCTGGCGCTACAGACTACTGCCGATACTTCGGCAATGTTCTACTCGCCTACATGTGGGCTAGAATGGCTAAGATTTGCCTACAGAAGAAAGGCGACCCATTCTATGATGCAAAGCTCGCAAGTGCCCGATTCTTCTTCAAGCGCATCTATCCTGAAACAATCAGTCTAGCTGCCAAGATTCAGTCAGGGCCAAAGCCCCTGATGGACTACCCTTTGGAGATGTTCTGATGTCAGAAGGAACTGCCAGCAGGAGTCTGAGAATGAGATTCGATAGAGCCACCAAGAAGGCCTGGGAATTACCTACTCGGCCATCCAATGAACAACTCCTTGAGTTGTACGCGCTGTATAAGCAGGCTACCGAGGGAGACTGCGAGGGCAAGGCCAGAGGAGGCCTCAAGGAGCGAGCTAAGTGGAAGGCATGGAACAAAATCTCTGGTACTTCCCAGACCGACGCCATGCAGAGCTACTGCGAGTTAGTTGACTCTTTGATGGAGTGAATCATGCCAATCGATCAAGGCAAATTGAAATCCGAGTTCAAAAGCCTACTCGGCCCGGTTAAGTTCAGGCTTTTCTCTCTAGTATCTATGCCAACCGCTAGATTCGCAGGACTACGTATGGACCATCTTGATGATTCATCGTGTATGACTTCAATCCCCGGGGGCTGGCGGTCTCAGAATCCATTCAAGACGATGTACTGGGCAGTACAGGGAATGGGAGCCGAACTGGCTACTGGAGCAGCACCATTCGCAATGTCAAGAGCGATGCGGGAGAAACTCAGAATGTTCGTAGTCGGCACTGATGCTACTTTCACCAAGCGAGCCAAGGGAAGAATTTCATTCACTTGTGAGGATGTTTCTGCTGCTAGGGAAGCGATTGAGTTGAGCGCCTCGACAGGAGAATCAGTCGAGTGCGATATGAAATCAGTCGGAACCGATTCGTCAGGCGACATTGTCTCCGAATGGATATTCAAGTGGAACTTCCTAGTGGTGGATTGAGGTGAGTTGATGGTAAGAACACATCTAACCGAGGACGCCGGTGTGGAACACCCAATCATTTGTGGGGCTATGTACCCCTGTTCAAATCCAGAACTTGTAGCTGCAGCCGCCGAGGGAGGCGGTCTCGCAATACTCCAACCAGTCTCTATGACGATGGTTCACGGATACGACGAACCGAATACGATAGAAGGACTGAGAAAAGGAATCAGATACATCAGAGAAATGACCGACAAACCAATCGGATTCAACGCGTTGATTGAGAAAGGTAGTGAGAAGTATTTCGAGAGAATGTCTCAATGGATAGATGTAGCACTGGAAGAAGGCATCCGCTTCTTTGTCACTTCTCTGGGCAAGCCTGATTGGGTTTGTGAGAAGGTCCACGCGTACGGTGGTGTTGTCTATCACGATGTTACGAACAGATTCCATGCAGAGAAAGGAATTCAATGCGGTGCAGATGGGTTGATTTGTGTAAACAATCGAGCCGGAGGACACCTTGGAGATCAGACAATGGAAGATATGTTCGAGGAACTATCAGATTTGGGAGTGCCACTGATTTGCGCTGGTGGAATTGGTAGTGAGGAGGAGTTGAATGCAGCGCTTGAACTAGGTTATGATGGAGTACAGATGGGCACCAGATTCATCGCTACTGATGAGTGTACAACACCTCAGGATTACAAGGATGCTATAGTGAGTGCATCAGAAGAAGATATCACCTGGACAACCAAGTTGACAGGAGTGCCAATAGCAATAATTGATGGCAAAGGTGTCAAACAGCATAGTAACTGGCTAGTCAGAAGGCTCTTGAATAGCCGATTCAAATACCGTATAAGGGCCTTAATTACAGGAATTTCATTCTGGAGGATGAGGTCCCTTGCTCGTGGCAAGAAGAGTTCAGCCAAGGATCTCTGGTCAGCCGGGAAGAGTGTCGAGACCGTTCATAGTATAGAATCAGCGACCGTAATAATGAGCAGATTAGGGGAATCACTGGACAACAATCCGAATCTCAAAGATCGGTTGGATTAGTATGTCTAATGAATCGGCATCACTTGTACAGAGACTAACCTCCAGTCCCCTGTTCAGGACATTTCTGATATTCTCAATCTTCAGGGCAATTTACGGAGCAGGCATCTTAGTGGTGACTTGGTTCCTAGCCACCAGTGGCGAGACTCCTTGGTGGTCCTCGATCATCTTTCTGATATTCTCAATGGTATTCTCAAGAGTACTATTCAAGAGAATCAAACAAAGATTGCCGCACCTGTTTGAGAGTTCACAAGACCCGGTCGTTTAGTTGCTGAGCATCACCAACTACGCCGAAGCCAAACTCTTCTTCCAACGCTCTAGATACCAGTCTAAAATCAGAATCTCTTGTCGCCACGAGCACACTACCAATGTCAGCATGACAGTTTGCTGCTATACTGGCAGCATCAGACATGATGTCCCTGTCTCCCTTTTCAGGATAAATCTCATCACCATTTATTGTAGTCCTCGCCGGCGCCCTACCAATCTTCCTCTTCTGCTCGTCAATCAGGAAGAATACTTCCTTGTGCTTGACTAGAAACTCATCTAGTGCAATAACATCAGCGTTGCTTGAACCCTTGTTCCAATTATCGAATGTGGATAGCACCTTTCTAGCACGATTCAAGAGAAATTCTTCATCGATTATATCCTCCCATACTGATCTATCGATGTAAATATCCGAGAATAATCCTAGGACCGATTGCGAGGATTTTGTCTTATGCATAAACTCGCCTTCTGCTGCAGGAGGGACATGCAGAACGACTCTCCCCTCCTCTGCTCTACGGCGTAACATCCAGTGGAAAGCCCTCTCCACAGTCCAATCTAGACTGCCCAGATTGTCGACAGAGAGTTCACGCAACAAATCGTCCTTGAGAGCCTCAATCAGTATGTTGGTATCTACGATAATCAAAGGCTTGAGAGAAAGACCCTTCAGAGTTCTCCTATCCTTTACCGGGATTATCCCACTATGACTTGTGAATAAGGCTCTCTGACTTTTCTTTAGGGCCCCTGACTGACTTTCTTCGAGCAGACCGGAATAAATTGCCTTCTCGAGAATCCTCAATCCTCCAAGTGGATCACTCTCAGCAACACCCATTGCCATCTCGAGAACAACTTTTGGATCACGCCTTCCTCTGAGTTCAAGCAGAACACTTCTCTCAATGTCACTTTGTCTGCCGGACTCAACTGACTCGAGATCCTTCATCGCTGTTCTTACTCTGCCAACAAATGGCTCCGAAGGAAGCCCATATTCTTCTGGATATCTCAGTAGACCCTCTAGGACATCGCCCCTACTCTCCGCAAGAGACGAACCATCGTCATTGACCACTCCGCGCGCTCTCGCGAAAGCAAGCAATTCAGAGCTGGACTGCTCTCTTCTCCCGGCATCGTGATGATCACTAGTTCTGAGGTATAGTTTGAACCGACTAGTGACGGTACTTGCCAGAGCAGGATTGGAGTCAATAATCGATACAGCCTCCTTCCATCCACCAGAATGAGCGAACTCAATCAATGACTTACGCATAACCAATGAGGATTTCTCGAAATCTTCACTGAGTTTTCCAGCAGCATCCTTGTATGCCCTAGCAGCATTCAGACGATCCCCTTTCTCTCGTAGTATCGCTGCGCGAACAATCTGTAGTTCAGGCGAAAACTTCGCATGCTTCCTATACCAATCCTCTAAAGATGGAACTCCGATGTTATATTCTACTACCAAGTCAGTAACAGTCCCAACAGTCTTCATCGACACGCCGTTGTGCCATGATAGATCACTCAGTGATTGAATTGCTTCCTCGACCCTCTCTTTAGTGCCGATTTGCAAATCCATAGCTGATCTGTTCAACTGCAAGGAAACAAGTAGTGCCTCAAATAATCGCCTCTCAATAGTAGACAGATTCGCCTTGCTAACAGATTCACTGAGATTATTGATACTGGTCTCACGTACAACACGATTACCCTCAACGGATAAGGCCCTTCTGACCTCATTCAGTGAGCGCAAACCATCAGAGTCTAGTTTCTCATGTATGGACTCAACTTCCAGAGCCAATCCATCCAGCAGAGAAATCAATGCGATTGAAGTATCACTCAGGTGCAAGTCCTTAGTCGATCCTTCAATTGAAGACAGAGCAACACCCCTCAACTCAGTAAGCCCTTGGTTTTCGGCTAATTCGCTGCCGGAATACAAGTGCCAGCAGAGTAGAACCCTCTGGGGGTAAACTTCGGCGAGAGAAGGCGACTCCTCGAATACTGCCAGCATTCCATCTATGTCAGCAGCCTCGATGAATGTATTGAGCACCACATCTGTATGCCTGATTGAATCTATCTTGAGCAACTCTCTTGCAGCCTCTAACCTAGTATCAATCGAAACACCCTCTCCGTTGATTACCGAGACAACCCCTTCTTCATCCATCTCATGAATAGATGACAGGATTGCTCGCGATATTGATTCAGAATCACTATCAGACAACAATTCTAGTGCGATTGAGACATGCCCAAGATTCTCAATATCTGCTTCTTCGATAATCTTGATAG
>Ga0310344_10001480_pt1 | contig 17976 bp, 21 predicted proteins | sample HC15DNA20200_MG_FD_203801 | JGI IMG/M metagenome (GOLD analysis project Ga0310344, IMG submission 203801) | Marine microbial communities from station ALOHA, North Pacific Subtropical Gyre - HC15-DNA-20-200_MG | ecosystem: Environmental > Aquatic > Marine > Oceanic | place: Pacific Ocean: North... | reverse complement strand
CAGTGAACGTTTAATATACTCCTCATTATTGGAATCAATAAGTGAAATAAATGTCCGTAGATATGGCAGTAAAAGTACTCGATGAAAGTATCAACAAGAACGTATTGATAAAACTAAAAGGTGGAAAAACCCTCACAGGTACTCTACAAGGTTTTGATCAACACATGAACCTGCTACTCGACCAATCAGAAGAGATCCCTTCTGAAGGCGATTCTAAAAGTCTTGGATCCATTGTAGTACGTGGAGATAATGTTGTTATGATTTCTCCACCAGCAGAATAGGTGTTTTCTAATGACTAGAGGCACACCATCAATGGGTAAGCATTCTAAGGCACATACACATATCAGATGTAGAAGATGTGGAAATAATGCATTTCACAGACGTCTAGATCGTTGTGCAAGTTGTGGATATCCTGATGCAAAAAGACGAAAATATAATTGGATAAAACGGAGCGTCCCTGCGTTATAATTAATTTTGAAGCAATTTTTCAAATCAAAACACAAACTCCAAACTCCAACTATTGGTGCAAATTCACAAATTATTAGTCAATTAAACTCATTAGAAATTGAAAAAGATATTCTTACAAAAACAATTGCTCGATTATATGAAAATGAATCAGAATTAACAAAAATTCAGAAAGATCGATTATTACTCAGATACCAGCATCAATTAGGCGTAGTAATCGCTAGAATTGAGAAATTAGAAAATGCAAGTAAACATCCTGACCTAGGACCATTAGGTGATGGATTGATTACATTGATGGACCAAAAGTTATCACAGATTGACCAACGATTATACGAATTAACATCAAAAATGGAAAATACACAATCTCAACCGATTATAGAGAAAAAATCCATAAAATCAAAAAAGATAGAAGAGAAATCTAAACCAATATTTGAGAAACCGATTGAAGATTTTGTTGATGAAGGGTCTAGAAAAATTGAGATCACAACATTAACGCCATTACCAAAACTGGATCCAGTAAAACAAACAAAATATGATCAAATGCTATCACAACTAAGTAGTGACGTTATTCCACCTGCACCAAAGAAACCAAATATTCAAGAAAAACCAAAGATGGATACACCAAAAATAATAGAACAAAATACTGTTCCATTATTTGAGGATAAACCGGAACCAGTTGTGGAACAAATAACAAAACCAGTCACAACTGAGATGCCTAAACCAATTGTCGAATTACCTGAAGAATCAGATATTGATGATGATGATGATGACATCGAACAAATTAAATCTAAGATTCTTAAAACATTATCAAAGATTGAACAAGCTGAGGTCGATTAATGACATACGATGATGCCATTAAGGCATTGTCTTTGGATGCGTTAAAAAATGTTAAAGATGGTTATGTCTTAGGTTTAGGAAGTGGTCGTGCTGCAACTGCACTAGTGAAATCATTATCAAAATATATCAAAACTAAAAAAATTTTAGTCACCTGCATACCGACATCTATGCAAATAAAATTAATTGCTGAAAATGGAGGTTTACAATTAGTTGATGCAGATCAAATTGATAAAATAGATATAGTTTTTGATGGTGCAGATCAAATTGATAAAAATAAATTTTTAATCAAAGGTGGAGGAGGTGCATTACTAAAAGAAAATATTCTGATTAGTGCTGCAAAAAAAGTTATCATTATGGCGGATAGTTCAAAATTTGTTAAAGATTTTAACAGAATGATTCCAGTTGAAGTGCATCCAACTGCAAGACAAATTGTTTGGAAACAAATTGAAAAATTAGGCGGAAAACCAAAATTAAGAGTTTTAGATAGAGGTTATCCATTTGTTACTGAAAATTCAAATATCATACTAGATTGTGATTTTGGTACTATCAAGAATCCAAAAATACTTCAGCAGAAGATACTCAATATTGCAGGCGTGATAGAAGTTGGAATATTTACAAGAAAACCAAACATTATCTACAAAGCAAAATCTAATGGAAAATTTGATATTCTAACTTAGTGATCGTGGTACAAGGTTTCCGTATCCAGGCTTACCAATTACTTCAAAATCTTCAGCAACCGCTGTACCTCTAACAATTGTTTTTACAGGCCAACCTTTCAAATTCCATCCATCATATACAAGGTAATCTGAAAATCCACCAAAAAGTTCAGGTGAGACTTTTGCTTCTTTTTTTAGATCAATTAAAGTAATATCTGCATCAAATCCAGGTTGTATCGAACCCTTGTTAGATAAACCAAAGATTTGTGATGCATTCCTACTTGTAAGATTTACAAGTTGATTGAGATTGATTTTATTTTTGTTTATTCCTTCGCTAAGTAAGATAGGTAGTGAAGTTCCAATTCCAGGAAATCCTGCTAAAGCTCCCCAAATATCATCCCCGTCTAGTTTTAGTTTTAGTTGATTGGCTACGTGATCAGTTCCAATAGTATCAATTTCATTTTTTTGTATCGATTCCCAGACAGATTGTACATCATTTTTTGTTCTAATTGGTGGCATTACTTTTGCAAGATAACCAGTTTGGTTTTCATGAGATAAAGTTAGATAATGAGGGCAAGTTTCAACGAAGATTTTTGTTCCTTTCTGTTTTTCTTTTTGGATTTGCTCAAGTGCTAATTTGGAACCAATATGTACAAAATAGATTGTGCAGTCATATTTTCTGCCATACTCAGAGATTGTTTGGATTGATTTAACTTCAAATTCAGGTGAACGACTATGAGACCAAGAATTAAGACCATCATGTTTTTTCTCCTTTTCAGTTTTCATTCCACAAGAGCATTCTTGATAGTCTTCTGCATGAACTAATACAGGACATTTCAATATGGCAGCATTTTTAACAATTTTTTCAACAAGCTCATTTGTTATATTGACTTTTGATGAAATTAATTTTTGTTCACCAGGATTCATCTCCATGTATACATGACCAACATCACCACCAAGATTCATGTAAATCTTAAAAGAAAGAATTTGATTTTCAGTACAATATTTCATTTCTTCAATTTGTAAAGTATCAAAAATTGAAGCATGAAGTGTGTAATCAATATAATGTGTATTTTGGCTCGCTAAGAGATGTTTTTGGAGAGAATCTTTGTAAGAACCTTCTAATCTAAACATCCTCATCATTGTAGTTACACCACCTATTGCAGCAGCATGTGATTCAGTGGTAGCAGCTTGGTCTATTGGTGAATAAACACCATAATGAACATGTGTATCTATAAGACCAGGAATACTAACTAAACCTGAACCATCAATTTTTTTATCACAGTTAGGTGTTTCATTAGTAATCAGTTTTATTTTTCCACCATCTACAACGATGTTTTTTTCAACCATTCCATTAGAAGCCATCACATGTGAATTTGTAATGATTAAATCATATGTCATTGATTTATCTATAATTTCCATCTATATTAGTAGAGTAAAATGAATATACGTTATTGAAAAATCCAATCAATAGGGCCGATAGTTTAGGGGTATAGCGCCACGTTCGCAACGTGGAAGTCGAGGGTTCGATTCCCTCTCGGTCCACTTCACGAAAACATTATACAGTGAAAAGTAAAATCCTCATCATGAAAGTATTCAATGGTAAACAGGCAGCAAATGATTACATGTCTGCACACACATTAGCATTTTCAACACCAGAGCTTACTTTGATGCGATTTTCATTTTGGTTAGGAGACATGGTACCAGATCCTGAAAAAAAAGAAGAAAGTATTCCAAGACTTTACACTTATGTTGAGGAAAAAGACTATGCACCAGTAGAAATAATTGATGATGAAAAATATGTTCCAACAGGAGCTGTTTTGGGTTCATCTATGTACGGAAGTGCAAATGCAGAATCATCTGGTGAAGAACAATTTTGTTCTGAATGTGGTGCAAAAAATTCAGCTATTGCAAAATTTTGTAGGGAATGTGGAGTTAATTTAGTATAGAGATTATTGTTTTGCTCCACACTTTGTGCAAAACTTTGCATTTGGTCTTAAACCTACTCCACACGAAGTACAATTTCCTCCACTTTGTTTTGGAGGAAGTAGTGAAGGATCAGGGGAAGGTAAAGTTCCAGCTTGACTAAATGCTTCAGGAGCAGACATTACAGAAGGAGGACCACCAGCAGGATTTTCTGCTGTTCCAACACGAGTACCAGGATTCATGCCAGGCATCATTCCAGGTTGTCCCATTCCAGGCATTAATCCTGGTGATTGTGTACCACCAGCTCCTGAACCAGATGAAATTCTATCAAGTGTTTTTTTCATTTCCATTAATGATTTGATTGCCAAAAATTCTAATGCAGAGTATGCTACAGTATAATCACCTAATTTTTGAAAAAATTCTTTATCTGAAAGTTTTCCAGCTTTGTACAAATTATTTGCGTCTAGAAATGTTTCATAGTATCCTTGAGATTCATCAAATAATGCTTGTAACTTATCGAAAGTGAGATTTAATGTATCAATTTCTCCTAATGACATAATTCAATAAAGAAGAATCTAATATTAATAGTTTAGAATAAAAAGAGAAAAATTAGTAGAGCCTAAATTTTTTCGAGTGCTCTATCAATCATGTTTTGATATGTTTCTTTTGAGCCTGCACCTATTTGTTGAGCTATGATTTCACCTCTGTTCAACAGAATTAATGTTGGAATACTAAATACATTATATTTTTGTGCTATTTCTTGTGCATTATCAACATTAACTTTTACAAAGTTAACTTTTCCATCATAATCCCCAGCAAGTTCTTCTACAACAGGTCCAACCATTCTGCATGGACCACACCATGCAGCCCAAAAGTCAACAAAGACTGGTTTATCTGAGCTCATGACATTAATTTCCCATGATTTTGGATCGTCTATTTCAGTAATTGCCATATTATCAAATTTTTATCAAAACTTCACATCTAAAAATGTATTCGTGGTTACGGTATAATGGAATATTAAGAAAGTATAGTTTCAAAATATACTTAAATGACGAATTGTGGGTAAAGAAACATGAGTGCGGAACTAAGATTAAAAAAACTTAGAGGTTCCGGTGGATTTGTTCTAGCACGAGTTACAGATCAACAACAAAGTAAGGGAAATCTTGGGGGTCCAGATCTATTTTTGGCACCCATTGGAAGATTAGAATCTGATAAAATTTCAAAATATACTTGTAATACATGTGAAAAAGAATTTGAAGGAAGCCCAAATATAGAATTTGAAAATCCAAATGAAGAGGTTGCTGAGAATTTAATTTTAGTTGAAAGAGGAAAGTATCTTTGCAATGAATGTGGTTCAACAATTGCTGAATACAGAGACTTTAGAAAACCAGATGAACAAATGGAAGTAGGATTAGCAAATCCAATTGAACAACAACAAGAATCAAGTTTTGCAGATTTTGACACATTAACTAAAGAAGAAATAATGGAACCACAAATATCATCAGAACCCAATTTGCCTAGTGGAACATTTAGATCCATTTTTGGTATGGATGTTTTTGATGAAAATGCAAAAAGAATTGGTAAGGCAAAACAAGTTGGTGTTGATTCAAATCAAGAATTAGTGTTAGTAATATCAGATGTTGCCGGAAATGATATCAATATCAATTGGAGTAGAATTGGAACTGTAGGTGAAGTAATATTTTTGGGAAAAACAGGAAAAAGTGAGGAAAAGATAGCGAATACTCCGGTTGGTGAAGGTTTACGGTGTTCTAGTTGTAATTTTGATAATAAACCTGATTCAAAATTTTGCGAAAGTTGTGGGACACAGTTATAGAGAATCGACAAGATTTATCTTAGTAAATTAGCGAGCAGACATAATTTGGGAAAAACTTCAACAAAAAACCTCATCAAAGATGTAATAATTATAGTAGTTGCTATTGCTGTAATTTGGTTAGGACTGCAAGCAGTTTTTGGAACTGCAAATCCATTTTATGTAGTTTCTAGTGGAAGTATGATTCCAGCATTAGAAATCTATGATGTCATAGTTGTTGAAGGGAATACACCATTTGATGATGTCAAAAAGGGTGACATCATAGTGTTTTATTCACCAAAATTGTATGAACAGGGAAAAGAACGTGTGATTGTGCACAGAGTTACTTTGATCATGGATGATGATCCAAAAATAGTAAGAACAAAAGGTGATTCAAATCCAGGATCAATAGCAGGAACTGATTATCCAATAACAGAAAAAGAATATCTTGGAAAAGTAGAGTATGTTATCCCACAAGTGGGATATATCACACAAATCCTTCAACCTCCAATCAATTACATAATAATTGCAGTCATAATTGGCGTCATGGTTGTAAAACATTTTGCAGGAAAGGAAAAGAAGAAAATTGAATTTCAATATACAAAAGAAGATTCATCAGAAGATAGTGAACTAGGAAATATCACAGAAAAATATTCTGATTCAGAATATACTAAATCATCAGAAAAAGATGAATCAATAGATGATGATAAAAAAGAATTTTAGTATTATTTCTTATCAGGTATTTTGAAAACACGTTTGAAATAGTCAGAGTTTTCTTTTGTTTCTTCAGGTTCTTCCTTGACTTTAGCCAAATCTTTTGCAAGTTGTTTTTTGTAGCCTAATTGCATTTGACGAGCAATTTGTATTCTCTGTGCTTGTGGTGAACCTGCACCATGCATTGATTCAGTTAGATAACCAACTGCATTTCTACCCATTGTCATGTTTTCGATTAATCTTAAAATTCTCATTCTGTTTTCAACTTCAATTCCAGATTTACCTTTTAGATATTTTTTCAAGAGTGGTCCAGTTTCTGCACTTCTAAATTCTGCTTCAGAAGGTAATGTAACAAGTATTCCTCCAGCAACATCTTGTGCTAGTCTTGCTAATTCGTATGGCAGTCTAGTAACATTATGTTTACAGACATTTGCAAGCATATCATCGTTAAGAAATACTCCAGATTTCATCTTATGACCTTGATATGATGCTGCTATTCCAGCGGCGTAGATTGATTCGTTGAGATGAGTCATTTCAATAATTTTATCTTTAATGTGAGAAACTTTTGGTACACCGTTGTATTCTGCAATTGCAGCAGCTGCACCAATTAAAACATCACCTAGACCAGTCTTACAGACATAACTTCTTCTATGATAACAAGTAAATCTTTCAACAAGCATAGATGCAAATTCATATTCACCATCCATAAAGATCATTTCGTTTGGTATGAATACACGGTCAAAAATTACCATTGTTTCTTGTCCACCATATTCAGAGTTTCCAACATCAATATCACCAGGTTCCATACTACGTGTATCACAAGATTGTCGACCGTAGATGTAAGTTATACCAGGTGCATCTACCGGAAGAGCACCAACAATTGCATAATCTTTGTCATCTTCTAATAATCTCATAGTAGGCATTACAATCATCCAGTGTGAGTTGATTGTACCTGTTTGATGTGCCTTAGCGCCAGTTACATAAACACCTTTTTCATCTCTATCAACTATATGTAAAAATAAATCAGGATCTTCTTGTTCACTTGGTGCTAGACTTCTATCACCTTTAACATCAGTCATTGCACCACCAATTACTAAGTTTTCATGTTGAACCATTTTGATAAATTCTAACAATCTTTCGTGATATTTTGTTCCATGTTTTTCATCAATCTCATATGTTGTGGAATGTAAAGAGTTTAGCGCGTCCATTCCAACACATCTTTGAAAACATGTACCAGTGAGTTGTCCTAATTTTCTTTGCATTTTATTTTGTAAAACTAAATCTTCTGCACTTTCTGCAATGTGTAAGAAACGATTTACCTTTTCACCAGATATTGAAGATTGTGGAAAGGCCAATTCTTCTTCTTCAACTGCAAGATCATATGTCTTTGCAACTGCATTAATTGAAGGACGGATCATTGGATGGTCTACTGGCTCTTTTACCAATTCGCCAAACAAGTAAACTTTCAATTCTCTACCTTTGAGGCTTTCAATATATTCTTCCCCAGTTCTAATTGGCTTCACTGTTTTTTGCATGTCGATATAGTAAATACTCACTCAAATAATTAAAAAGTTTCCAGTAATAGCTGTGCCTAACTAGAGACCTATACGTACATCAAGAACTTTACAGCCCTTATTTTTTTCCATTACCAAAACCGGATTCATATCCAACTCTTTGATTTCGTTAAAGTCAGAAACTAATTGAGAAAGTCTTTGAATGCATTCTGAAAGTTTTTTGATATCAGATGGTTTTTCTCCTCTGACACCTTCTAGAATTTTTTTAGTTTTAATTGAAGAGATCATATTATTAGCTTCAACATTTGTCATTGGTGCAAGTTTGAATGTAACATCTTTTAAAACCTCAACATAAATTCCTCCCATTCCAAGCATAACAACAGGTCCAAATCCAGGTTCAAGTTTTGAACCAATGATCATTTCTTTTCCACCTTTTACCATTTCAACAACTAAAACACCTTTGATGTCAGCTTTCTTGTTGTATTTTTTTGCATTTTTTAGAATAACGTCAAATGCAATTTGAACATCTTTTTCATTTTGTAGATTTACTTTTACTCCACCTGCATCAGATTTGTGAATAATTTGTGGTGATGCAATTTTTAATACTACAGGATAGCCAATTTTTTTAGCTGCAGATGCTGCTTCTTTTTTTGTTTTTGCTAATTTACTAGCAGGTAATGGGAAGCCGTATGCTCTAAGAATTTCTTGACCCTCTTCTTCTAGTAAAGCAGATCGTTTTTCTTTTTTAGCATTATTTAGAATTTTTTTTACTTTATCTTTTTTTACGTTGAATTTTGTAATTTTACCAGGTGAATTTTTTATCCAATCAGTAAAGGTTAGCATCGCTCTTAGTGCACGAATTGAACCTTCTGCATAAGTATAGTATGGAATATCACCTTCTGCTAATATTTCACGATTAGTTATTCCTTCATCTAGACCCATCAAACTTGCTAACATTGTTTTTTTGTATTTTTTAGACATTGAAACAATAACTTCTGCAAGTTTATCGTAATCCAATGTTGCAGATGGTGTACACATAGAAATTACAGAACCAACATTTTTGTGCTGTAATACCTCATTCAATACATTTTCAAATCTATTAAAATCTGCATCGCCTACTATATCTACAGGATTACGTGAACTTCCCCACGGAGGTATTACAGCATCAATTTTTTTTCTTATTTCTTCAATTTTTGCCATTTTAATTCCAAGTTTCGAACATGCATCAGTAGAAATTATAGCAGGTCCACCTGCGTTAGAGACAATTACTAGATCACCTTTCATAGGAAGTGGTTGTTTTGAAAATGCAGTTGCATAATCAAATAATTCTTCCATAGTATCAACACGAATTGCACCAGATTGTTTTAGTAATGCATCATAGATTTCATCAGAACCCATCAATGCACCAGTATGTGACATTGCAGCTTTTGCTCCTTCAGGACTTCTTCCTGATTTTAATACTAAGACTGGTTTCTTCTTTTTTCGTGTAATGTCCTTGCAAACTTTAAGAAATTCCTGACCATTACCCATATCTTCAAGATACATCACAATAACTTTCGTTTGTTTATGTTCTGCAAGCATTTTGAGGATATCAACTTCGCTCATGTCTGCCTTGTTTCCCATACTGATAACAGCTGAAAATCCAATGCCTTGTGCACTTGCATCTTCAACTAGTGCAGCACAGATAGCACCACTTTGTGAAATAAGAGCAATTTCACCAGATTTAGGAGTAATTTTGAGAAATGTAGAATTCATCATGGTCTTAGGATCTAAATTCATTACGCCAAGACAGTTTGGGCCAATAATTTGTAATTTGTATTTTTTTGCAATATCTTTTAGTTTTTGTTCTAATTTTGCGCCTTCTTCATCCACTTCTTTGAATCCTGCGGTAATGACAATTGCACCTTGAAGTTTCTTTTTTCCACATTCTTCAAGTACCACAGGAACAATAGTATTTTTTGTGATAACAACAGCAAGATCAATTTTTCCGGGAACATCAAGAACTGATTTGTATGCTTTTTTATCAAATACAGTGTCACGAGAAGGACTGATTGGATAGATAGTTCCTTTGTAGCCTTTCATAATGTTTGATGTAATTGCACGTCCCACACTACCTACTTTATCGGAAGCTCCAATGATAGCAATAGATTTTGGAGAAAGGAAAACAGATTCAGTCATTGTATGTTTTTAGATCAAAAATTTTTCTATAATTAAAGCTATTCCAAATTAACTTCCAAGCATTTTTCCTGCTAAATTTTCCTTTCTGGGGATCCATTTTATTTCTAATTGAGGGATTTTAGGAATAAGTAACCAGGCTTCCTGTGCTAAAGCACGTAATTGTTCATTATTTATTGCAAATTCATGATTTAGTTGATTAACAGTATTTTTTGAATCGCTAAAAATTACAATTTGTTCTGAAGAATTTTGGAATTTTTTTAATGCTGCAATTATAGCCGAATATTCAGCTTGATTATTAGTTATATTTGATTTTTCTTCATAAAAGGATTCACCAGTTTCTTTGATAAAAAATCCAAAACCAGATTTTTCGCCACCTGCGCCATCAACATAAACACTAACTGTCATCTTTATACAATTTTGTTAGTTTCACAGATAAATTTAATGTAATCATATACACTACAGTAGAGATTAATTGTGAGATTATTGATGCCATATAAGGTTCATACCCAATTTGTAATAGATAATATTGTAAGAACCATCTAACAATTGTGTATACAATTTCACCAATACCTAATGAGGAAATTATTTTTATTAGATCAGATTTTAAAAGTGCATTATTTCTTTCACCATTATCTAAAACATATTTTTTTCTGTTATCAAGATAAAATAAACCACCAAAAATTGAAAAAAATACTGCATAATCTACTACCAACGTAAATGAAGAATTTAGATAATCTGCTTGATCACCAAAATACTCTGCTGCAATTGCAGAGATAATAATTGATCCAAGAAAGCCTAATAGAACATTTTTGTTTAATTTTAGATATTCTCGATATTTTTGTTTCATATTTTTAGATAAAATGTGTCATTTTTAGCTTTTCTAGGAAAAGCCATTAATTATATTATTTTACAATAAAATTATGGATTCAGACGAAAAGCGATTAAAACAAGAAGATTGTAATGAAGATGAGATAGGAACGGGAGTTCTAACTCTTACAAACAAACGTATTGCATTTGATAAAAGAAAGAGTAGGATTGCAGATTTTTCAACTAAAATGGGTGAAACTGTGATTGACGTACCATTAGATCAGATTGATGTATGGAAAGAAGGCAGATTCATCAAAAAGATTTGTTTTAAGATTAAAAATGATGAAGATGGAAAGTCTTACAAATTTGGTGTTTTAGGAACAGGTGGATGGCTAGAAGAAATTCAAGATGCTATTGAAGATTTCAAGAATCAATAATGCACATCTACACTATCAAGCCTCCATGATTGTTTTACAAAAGTATCTTTCATCTTTGCACCTTTAGAAACACTAGATTCTCTAATCCCTGTCCAAGCAATTTGAGATCCACAATCTCCAGCATAATTTAGTGGAACAACAAAAAATTTTGCTTTTTGCCTTTTACAGACATCCTTCAACATTGAAGATAATCTTTTGTTCGCAGCAACTCCTCCTACTATCATAATTTCATTTTTTCTTGTAAATGCTAGTGCCCGTTCTGTGGCTTCTGCAATCATAGCAAATGCAGTTTCTTGTAATGAAAAACACGCATCCTCAATCCCTTTTGTGGTGCTTTGTTTTGCAGCTGACAGCAAACCAGAGAATGAAACGTCATTTCCTTTCACAACATATGGTAAATCAACATAATTATTTGATTTACTTGCTAACTCCTCAATTTTTCTACCACATGGTGATGCAAATCCTAGGGATCTACCAAACTGATCTAATAATTGGCCTAAAGTAATATCCAAAGTTTCACCAAACACTCTCCATCTACCTGAAGAAAATGCAAGAATCATTGTATGTCCTCCAGATACTAAAAGAACTAAAGGATTCTTTGCCCCAGTTAGAAGTTTTCCTAATTCAATATGTCCAATTGCATGATTAACTGGATAAATTGGAATGTCATAATATGATGAAAGAGAGCGTGCTACTACTGCACCAACTCTTAAACAAGGTCCAAGACCTGGACCACCAGCATATGCAATCATATCAAGATCAGTGATTTTGATCTTTGCTTCATCAAGACATTGTTTTAGAACAGATGAACTGTTTTCAATGTGATGACGTGATGCCTCCCTTGGATGTATTCCTTCCCCTTCAGGTGGGCTATAGATCTTTCGTACATCAGATAAAATTTTTCCATTTTTTTGTTTTTTTTCAATTACAGCACATGAAAATGTGTGAGCGGTACTTTCAATTCCTAGACAGATCATTTTAACCTCTACTTAATGTTGACACTATTTTTACTATATCACCGTTTTTCAACGCGTGATCAGCACCAATACGTTGCTTAGTCTTAGCATCAATTGCGTGTAAAAATCCATTACCAATGTCTTGGTGAATTGTGAATGCCAACTCTTTTGCTGTTGAGCCATTTTTTAGTAATCGGGCATCAGGAAGCATTTGTCCCTGTTTATTAGTTAATTTTGTTTCATCTTCAACAGGATAAACGATAATCATATCTAGAACATCAAAAACTATAGAGTTTAAAATTTTTTGAACACCAGTTGTTTGAATTTTGGTTAGAACATTTTTTGCAAGATGCAATGCATTATTTTGTTGTTCTGATAATTCTGTGTCTGATTTTCCTTGAAAATTATCATCGCCTGGTACATAATGAATTAATTTTGCTTTTGTAGCTTTTTTCAATAATAATTCAGTTTCTGCGCTAGAAGAGATAACTTGATAATTTTTAGAAATCTCTTCTAAAATTTCAAGATTATCACACAAATCTGCTTTGTTGGCAGCTATGATCAATGGTTTTGCTTTTTTTCTTAACGATTTGAGAAAATTCATCATTTCATCTTCTGACCAATCCTGTGGTTTTTTTGATTTTAAAGACATTGAAATTAAAACTTCATCAATTTGTGATTCAAGAATTCCCAATCCAGTAAAACGACGTGCAATTCCATCAGAGAGTTTTGCTCTTTTCTGTTCTATTTCTTTTACAAGTTTTGGCCATTCTCTATCAAGAATTTGTTTGAACCACAAATCAAATTCTTCTTCAACAAATTTTATGTCTTCTAATGGATTATGTGTTCCGAGATTTACTGGTTGACCTTGAATATCAGTAGAGCCAGAAATATCAACAACATGTATCAATGCATCAGCTTTCATAGCATCAGTAAGAAATTGATTTCCCAATCCTTTGCCTGCATGTGCACCAGGAACTAGACCAGCAACATCAATTAATTTCACTGGAATGAATCTTGTACCATCATGACAAAGATCATTACCGCACCTATTTGCAAGATTCTTGCATTCACAAGAAATTTTTAGATAACAAACACCAACATTTGGTTCAATCGTAGTGAATGGAAAATTTCCACTTTGGGCTATTGTTTCTGTTGCAGCTGAGAAAAAAGTTGATTTTCCAACATTTGCCTTACCAAGTAATCCAATTTGCATAAGGAGATAGTTTTCATTTGATCATATTAGTATTACAGAAATTCATTAATCAGAGGTACTGAAAGGAATTGCGTGAATTTAGTAATAACTGGTAGTCCAGGTGTTGGAAAGCATACAACTGCTGAAGTACTCATGAAAGGTCATTTGGGATACCAGCTAATTGACATTAATAAATTTGCAATTGAAAAGGGCTTTGCTGAAAAAAATGAAGATGGTTTTGAAGTTGATACTACAAAATTAAAAGATGCAATTAAGGAGGTTCTTTCAGATAGAGCATTAGTTGTTGGTCATTTGGCCCCATATGTACTTGATGAATCAGATATTGATTTAGTAATTGTGTTGAGAAAAAATCCATATCATCTAGTAGAGATTTACAATGAAAGAAAATATCATGAGTCTAAGATGAAACAAAATACTGGTAGTGAGATATTAGGTGTCATTGCAAGTGATTCGATTATATCGTTTGGAAAAAATAAAACATTTGAAATAGATACAACGGAAAAAACTCCAGATGAAGTTGTAGTAGTGATAAACAAGATAATTAAAAATCAAAAAGGTGGTGATATTGTAGATTGGTTAGCATTGATTGAAGAGAAAAATGAATTTGACAGATTTTTTGATTACTAATTTAATATAATGCCTAAGAGTCATACTAAGAATTGTTTGAGATAAAATACAGTGATTTGGCAGGAAGAATAGGTGTATTACACACTAATCACGGAAAGATAGAAACACCGTCTTTTGTTCCAGTAATACACCCAGTTAGACAATCAATCACAGCTAAAAAAATTAAAGAAATTGGTTTTGATGTTGTGATTACAAATGCATACATCACAATGAAAAGACTTGAAGATAAAGCAAGAAAAGATGGCATTCATAAAATTATAAAATACAATGGTTCTATAATGACTGATTCTGGTGGATATCAAGTTTTAGAATATGGTGAAGTTGATGTTAAACCACCAGCTATGGCAAAATTTGAAACTGATATAATGACTGATTTTGCAATTCCGCTAGACAAACCAACTGGATTTGGATTATCAAAAAAACAAGCTAGAGAATATGTAGATCACACATTAAAGGTTTGTAAAACGACGATAAAAAATAAAAAAAATAATGGACAGATTTGGATTGGTCCAATTCAAGGAAGTGAGCATCAAGATTTAGTCAAAAGATCAACTAATGAATTAATTAAAATGGGATATCAGATGCTTGCATTAGGAAGTCCTGTTGAATTTATGGAATCGTATGAATATAGATTATTAGCAGAAATGATTATTGCTGCTAAGAAAAATATTCCAACTTCAATTCCTTTACATCTTTTTGGTGCCGGACACCCCCTAACAATTCCGTTAGCAGTTGCCCTTGGTTGTGATACTTTTGATTCTGCATCATACATGCTGTATGCAAAGCATGATAGAGTGATCACAGAAGATGGAACACGAATGTTAGAGGAGTTAGAATATTTTCCATTTGATTGTGAAGTGTCATCAAGATACAAGCCTAAAGAATTACTTGGTATGAAAAAAGAAGAGAGGACAGATCAAATTGCACTTTTCAATTTGTATTCAATAAAAGCCGAAGTTGATAGAGTAAAACAAGCAATACGAGAAGGAAGACTGTGGGAGTATACAATGAAAAAGGCTAGATCTCATCCAAAATTATTTGAAACAATTGATGTTATAGTAAATAATACAAAATTTCTACAGAATGGAACTCCAAAATTCAAAGAAAAAGCAATTTTTCTATTTGGATCTGAAGATCAATATAGACCAGAAATCATGAGATATCATGATTATGTAAGAAAGTTTAGAACAAAAAAAGAAATTGTGGTGATAACAAAAGATCCTAACATAAAACCAGTATTTTCATCATTTGAATATAAAAAACTCCGAAGGAAATTCAAAGAACCAGATTTAATACAATTTTGTAATTATAATCCATTTTTAGGAATAATTCCAATTGAAATTTCTGATGTTTTTCCAGCATCACATTATGTCATGACTAGAAAAGAATTTGTGCCAAAGCAATTTCCTATATTCTTGAAAATCTGGAATGAATTTTTTAGTAAAAATAAATTCAAAATAATCTATATTCCAAAAGATGATTCATTTTTACAACACTTTAAAAAATTTATTCCAAAAGAAATGAAAAAGAGACAAATCAGTGAATAATTTATGTTATAGTATAACAGGTATCTTCGTATGATTAAGAGTTTGATTATAGGTATAGGATGCTTAATTATTTTTACATCTTTTACATATACTGTTGCACAAGAAGAAGTCTCAATCCTATTAGGAAAAAATGTAACTGAATGGCATGCAATTAGTGCTGCATTAATTTCAGAAAATAGGCATGAAGAGGCTATCAAATATTATGATAAGATTTTAGAAATTAGTCCAGATGATCAAAAAGCATTATTAAACAAAGGTTCAGTGTTAAAAGATTTGGATAGACATGAAGAGGCTATCAAATATTATGATAAGATTTTAGAAATTAGTCCAAATCATGTTAAAGCATTAACAAGTAAAGGAATTTCATTGGCATTTTTGCATGAATGGGATGAAGCAGAGAAATTAATTGTTCAAGCAATGGAGTTGGAACCAGAAAATAAAGTAATTAAATCTACAATGGCACAATTCTTGGCTGGTGTTCCTTCAATCCCTGCACATGGTTCAATTTATGATATTAAACTTTTAGTCACACATAGAGATTCAGATGATAATTTAATTGCAGTTTCTGAATCATCTAATACAAGATACTTACCATACTCACTTACTGAAAAAATTTTTGAAAAGCATTTGATAGAAAAAAATGTAGTGATCAATGGAAAAACTTACGATATAGCACAAAAAATAGATTCTTTTTCACCAGCAGATGATGCAATGTCACTTTTTTCAATATTTAAAACACAATATGGTCATGAGATTGATGTCTTTCTAGCTTTCACGCCAATGCTGCTAACAGAAAAAGATGATAAACTTACTGTTAAATGGATAATAATGAAAGAAACTACTTAATTCTCTTTGAGAAAAAAAATCCAACTCCAATAGCAAAAAATACCAATGTTGGTACAAATCGATAAGGAAGAATGTCATAAAAATAAGTAAATGTAATCAAAATTGGACTAAAAATTATAGTTCCTAAAATTAATGAATGAATTGTATCAGTGTCGGTATTATTCTTGGAGATCAGGTACAATCCAACAGTTACAGGCAAAAGCATTATGGTAAAAAAAGTATCATATCTAAATTGCATTGCAGTATCTGCAAATCCAAGGAAAAATTTTGAAGGCTCTATCTCTACTACATCTGTATAAATTGATTTTCCAAGAAATAGTATAGAAATTGCAATGATAATAATTGCTATATAAGAACAAAAAACTAGATATTTTTTTCTTTTTTCAATATTACTCCGATAAGCTGAATATAATGTCATTAAGAAAAATGGTGCAACATAGGCTTTTGTAAACACAGATAGAATGTAGAATATTGGAGATAGTATCCATTTTCTCCTTACTGCATAAACTGAAATCATGAAAAACAAAACCCAGAAATTTTCATAGACTGCAATAGTATCAAAAGTTAGGAAAATATGACTTTGGAGAAGTGCTAACATAGCAATTATTCCAGCAAATCGTTTACCAGTAAACTGAACAGTTAACAAATATGTAAAAAATACAACAAGAATACTAGCAAAAAATGGAAGAATTTTGATATTTTGGAAAATTTTTAATGATGCGTCTAATAGTGCCATACGAACATAGCGGTCTAATTGTTCTGTTAGATAAGGATCAGTGGTTTCACCGTTTGGCCATAATTCTAATGCATCTTCTAATAAATCATAATCGCCCCATTGTTGCCGTTCATCCAGAAATAATTCAGGAGTACTAAATCCAATATAACTACCTATAATAACGAATAAAATTATTAATGATATTTTTTTTGAAATCTCAAATTTTCTAATTTGATCAATCTTTAAAGTTAGAAACGGAAATTTATTCTTATAATATATAATTCCAAAAGCAAAAAGGAGTATATTACTTCCAATCAACAAATATGCTTTATGACCAAGTTCAAATGGTGACTCAAATTTTATTTCATAATCTACAAATATAGAATGATACAAACCAGGAAAAATTACTGCCACAAGCAACATTGATACGATAATCAATGTAATTAGAAATGTGATTTTTGATGAAACTGTTCTCGATTCTTGCATGGAATGATTCGTAAAATGTTCTAATTAAATCAAATAAAATAAGAAAAAAGGTTGTATGAAAACGAGCCTATAAGGCGGCGTCTTCTGCCCAGCCCTTGATGAATACACCGTTTTTGTGAAGTGGTACTGGTTGACCAGCAGTGTAATTCATTGGTCTCATCCAGAAGATGGATTTTGTTGGACAAACTCCAATACATGCACCGTCTGAGATGCATCTTTCAGGATAAAAGACAAATGCT
>Ga0310344_10001478_pt1 | contig 18003 bp, 21 predicted proteins | sample HC15DNA20200_MG_FD_203801 | JGI IMG/M metagenome (GOLD analysis project Ga0310344, IMG submission 203801) | Marine microbial communities from station ALOHA, North Pacific Subtropical Gyre - HC15-DNA-20-200_MG | ecosystem: Environmental > Aquatic > Marine > Oceanic | place: Pacific Ocean: North... | reverse complement strand
TTGATTCTGCTACTATAGGCATGGGCTTAGCAGTAGAGAATATTGAAGCACTAAAACTATTGATCAAATCATTGATTGACCAGGACATTCGACTTTCTCTTGACGCAAGTGCACTTAGGAAAGAAATACTTCCAATAATAAGAGGAAAAAATGTTGTTGTGACACCACACTCAGGTGAATTTGAAAGACTGTTTGGTGAAAAAATACCAGCAAATAAAAAAACTAGAATTTCAATTGTAGAAAAAAACGCAAAGAAAAACCTGATAACAATTTTACTTAAAGGACATGATGATATCATCAGTAATGGCACAAATACACTAATTAATTCAAAAAAAACCCCAACAATGACTGTTGGTGGAACTGGCGATGTTCTGTCAGGGATAGTTGCGAGTATGCTTTCTCGAAATAGAAATGTTTTAGAATCTACAGCATCCGCTGCATTTCTAAATGGGCAAGCAGGAAAAATTACCAAAAAACAATTCGGTAATCATATGATTGCGACTGATTTAATTGATGTACTACCATTAGTATCGAAAATATTTGATAGAATAAAATAATGAAATATAAAAAAACCATAGAACATATTGACAAACACATGAATGATCTTCTTAAAGATCTTCAAACTTTAATTAAGCAACCTAGCATTTCAGCAAAAAATGAAGGTATTGAGGAGTGCTCAATTTTAGTATCAAAAATGCTGAAGAGTGCAGGAATTTCGTCAGAGATACTTAGGCTGAATAAAACTGCCGCACCACTTGTTTTTGGCGAAATACGATCAAAATCTAATCCATCAAAGACACTATTGTTTTACAATCATTATGATGTACAACCAATTGAACCCATTGAAGAGTGGAATGATCCACCATTTAGCGGGAAAATAATTGGAAATAAAATTTTTGGTCGTGGCTCATCCGATGATAAAGGTGAGTTGATTACAAGAATAAAGTCTGTGGAAGCATATTTGAAAGTGTACAATGATGTACCATGTAACATTAAATTTTGCATAGAAGGTGAGGAAGAAAACGGCAGCGAAAACATTAAGACATATCTAAAAAAATTCAAAAAGAAATTTTCATGTGATGCTGTAATTTGGGAATTTGGTTATGTTGATACAAAAAATCGACCAATAGTTGGATTAGGCATGAAAGGATTGTTATATGTAGAATTATCTGTTAAAGAGTCAATTAGAGACGTTCATTCAAGTTTTGCAACAATTATCAAAAACCCAGCCTGGAGACTTGTTGATGCACTAAAGACATTACGAGACAGTGACGGAAAAATACTGATCAAAGGTTGGAATGAAGACACGTTACCGTTATCAAATAATGATTTGAAAATAATCAGAAAAGAGCCATTTGATGCAACTGGTTTCAAAGATGAGTATGGAATAAAGAATTTTGTTGGAAATAAAAATGCGTTTGAAGCAAAGAAGGCACTTGTTGCAGGACCAACATGTAACATTGCTGGTATTGAATCAGGGTATACTGGTGATGGTGCTAAAACAGTCCTACCAGCTAGCGCTAAGGCAAAGATTGATTTTCGTTTAGTACCAAATATGGATCCAAAAAAACAAGTCAAGTTACTCAAAGATCATCTAAAAAGAAATGGTTTTGATGATATAACGATCAAGGTTTTAAACGCAGAAGCTGCCGCAAGAACTTCCACACAAGAAAAAATTGTTGACATTGTTTGTAAAAGTGCAAAGGAAGCTTTTGGAGACTTTATTTTGAATGTATCAAACGCAGGAACAGGACCAATGCATGCATTTGTTAGCGTATTACGTGTACCATGTGTTTCAATTGGCTCATCATATATTTTTTGTAGAATGCATTCACCAAACGAATTTGCAAAAATAGATCTGCTAAAGAAAACAACTAAGTGCTTTTGTATACTAATTGAAAATTTTTCACGATCAAAATCTAAAAATTAACTTGAATAAATTACACCAATTGTTCAAAAACAAGTAACTTGTATGATATAACACATAAGAAAAATTGCACGTTGTATGGCTATGTCAAAAGCAAAGAGAAGCGCTGCAGCAAAGAAAGCAGCTGCAACTCGTAAAAGAAGAGCAGCAGCCGCTAAAGCAAAGAGAAGCGCTGCAGCAAAGAAAGCCGCAAGAAAGAGAAAGGCCGCAGCCAAGAAAGGTGGCGGTGGCAAGAAACGTAAAGCACCAGCCAAGAAAAGAGGCGGCGGTGGCAAGAAACGTAAAGCACCAGCCAAGAAAAGAGGCGGCGGTGGCAAGAAACGTAAAGCACCAGCCAAGAAAAGAGGCGGTGGCGGCAAGAAAAAAGGCGGAGCAAAGAAGCGACGTCGATAAACTGATCGTGTTTAGTCAGTAACACAATAGCGTTACACGCAGAAGTGTTACAACGGCCGAATGATGATCTTCATTTTTTAAATACTGCTTAACTCAAGGTATTCAAAATTTTTTGTAATGACTTTTATTGTCTAATTCATGACTAATGTTATGAGTATGTATATGCCTGGCGCAACTGCTGTTGGTATTACATTTGTTGATGGTGTAGTTTTTGCAAGTGAGAAGCGTATTGCATATGGGAATTTTCTTGTGAGTAAGTCAACAAAGAAGACATTTCCAATAACGCCAAAAGTTGGTGCAACATGTGCTGGTCTTGTAGCAGACATGCAGATTCTTTCATTACAAATTTCTGCGTTAGCAAAAATTCGAAAGATGGAATTAAAACGTGATGTGCCACCAAATACAGTTGCCAAAATGATGTCTAACATGATGTATGAACGCAGATACTTTCCATTACTGACACAGGTTATAGTTGGAGGTATGATAGACAAACCAGTAATTTATACGCTTGACCCATTAGGTTCAGTTCTTCCTGATGATTATGCTGCCGTTGGAACAGGTGCTGAGATGGCATTAGGTGTTTTGGATCCTCAGTTCAAAGAAAATTTAACAGAAAAAGAGGCTACAGATTTAGCAGTAAAAGCAGTTCGTTCAGCTACAATGCGTGATTCATTTAGTGGTGATGGAATAGATGTACTAGTTGTAAATAAAGATGGAATGAAAGAATTCACAGAGAATATTAAATAACCTCTAAATTGTTTTTCCAATTTCCCAGTATTTGTCTGATATGTAATGTAAGTTTTTTACGACTTCACCTTTGGACACACTCCCCAATTCTGTACTATCCATCATAGCCTTCCCTACTGCTAAAAACTTACGTTTAGATTCTTCAATAATACAAACAATGTCACCTTTTAAGAATTCAGTATATTTTGTGATTCCGGGTCGCATTACATTAGCTCCACTACACATAAATTTTATGGCACCCATATCCACCATTACATTTGGAAATCTTTCCAGTGTTTCAATTTGATTTAGAAATGGTAAATAATAGTCATCAATTTTTAGAATTATTATTCCATCTCCAATCATTAATTGAGCATTATTATCTATGAAATGTACTTTAAGATTCTTTATTTTTGGAGGTTCTATTTTCCATTCATCTGATATTAATTTTAGAATGTGGTTTGTTTCACTTTTAGAAATTAGATTTGTTTTCAAATTTTCGAAATCTCTTTTCTAATATCAATAATATCTCTTATAATAGAACTTGCAGTCTCAATTCCACCAGCCCCACGACCAATAATGGTTTGTGTCCCAGAATGTTCTGATGTGAAGGAAATTGCATTTAATGTTCCATCAACGCACAATGGATCGTCATTTTTAACTTCTACAGGGCTAACTGTGAGTTTATCTTCACACGACGCAATTAATTTTACTGAACTTGAATTCAGTTCAGCATTTTTAATATCCTCTGTTACTACATTTCTTATCCCACATCGAGTTATATCTGGCATTGTGACTTTCATACCCATAATCCAGTTTGCTAGAATTACTAGTTTTGCAGCAGCATCTAAACCATCTAGATCTAGCGATTCATCTGCCTCCACATACCCCTTTTCTTTTGCATCAGATAGTGCCTCGCCAAAAGACATACCTTTTGACATGTTAGATAATATGTAGTTCGTTGTACCATTTAGAATTCCTTGAAAAGAAACAATCTTTTCTCCAAGAAGACTATTTTTTGCATAATCCAATATTGGCGTTCCACCACCTACAGTTCCACTAAACCTTAGTAGTACTTGGTTGAATTCAGCTAGTTCCATTAATGATGGAAAAGCCAATGCCAACGGTCCCTTGTTTACAGTGATAACATGCATTTTCCTTTTCATTGCTGTTATGATATGGGTCATTCCCGGCTCTGCATCTTTGTAGTTACTCGCAGTTGTTTCAATTAGAATATCTGCATCAAGTGTTTTAATCATTTCAATACCGGTCATTTGAGATTTGGAATTGTATCCTCTTACTGAGCCAGATTTCTTCTTCACATCAATCAATTTTTTCAAATTTAAACCTGCGTTATCACATGCACTGCCTTTACTGTCAAATACACCAATGATTCTTGGCTTTAATCCGTATCTCGAATAAAGTTCACTTGCTCTTGACTCTAGCAGACTAGTGAAGCTCTGGGCTACAACACCAAATCCACACAGTATTATTCTCATAGAATCATCACAACAGAATGGTTATTTAATCTGATTTATCTAGGTTCAAAGAAACTGAGTTAATGCAGTATCGAAGATTAGTTGGTTTAGGTCCATCATCAAAGACGTGTCCTAGATGTGCACCACAATTTTTACAATTAACCTCAACACGTGTCATACCAAAACTCTGATCTTCTACATACTCAATGTTTTTTTCATCATCTGGTTTGAAAAAACTTGGCCAGCCGGTGCCGGAATCAAATTTTGTGTCAGACGAAAAAAGTTTTGTTTCACAGCAAGCACAGTTATACATTCCTTTATCTTTAGAATCCCAATAAATACCTGTAAAAGCTCTTTCAGTCCCTTTATTTCTACAAACCTCAAATTGTTCGGACGATAGTATTTTTTTCCACTCTTCATCTGATTTTGAGATTTTATAGCTCATAGTTTTTTACGTTTTTCCTCGGTACGTTTCTCAGATTCAAATCTTTCTAATTCATATTCTTCTAAATCAACATACTTCATAATTTTACTTAGTATTGGATGTTTTTGCTTAATCAATTTGTACATCTTTTGTGCAACTTTTCTATAATCAGTGTGTCCTTGTGGAATAGTACGTAATTCTATAAGGTGTGTTGCTTCACGTAAATTAAGTTTCATGAAATATGGATAATTATATGCAAAATTAACTATATACTGTGCTTGTTCTGGTAGTTTTTTACGAATTTTTTGAAAAACATTTTTTGTATTATCCATACATTCTGAAAATTCCTTCTCAATTCCTAATTCTACAATTTCTTTTGGGGTATGATAACTATGATCAGTAGTTAGAAGTTGTCTTTCCAGTGTTAGTGCTCTATGTCTATGAAAATCTCTGAACATACCATAATTTGTTAATAAGTCAAAAGTATAATCAATCATCTCAAAAGATCTTGGAGGGCGATGTCTTCTGTTTTTTCTAATGTTAGCATATGTGTTTATTATTTTCATTTTTTGTTTTCGAGTGATTCTTTTAACATTTTTATGAATCTGAGAAAACTCAATGCCTGGTGACTGCTCATAAATTAATGCAGAAATCACCTTGTTAATCCCACTATATTCTGTTTCATAACTTACTAATTTTACAAAGTTACCTCTTGTAGGTCTTCCATTAACATGTGATTTACTTAATTTAGTCGAAGTTTTCTTAATATCATCAAGATATTTTTGTAAGATTTTACCATATTTGTCATTTGTGCGTCTTACAAACGATTTGATAGTCGTATCAAGCTCTTTTTTCATTTGTGATGCTAGGTTTCTCTCTTCTGATAGGTTGGAGCCATACATTATTGAGAGTAAATACTCGAATGCACGTCCATTTCCGGTTATTCCAACATTTGTTAATGTAGATGCAGGTAAAAGACTCCTCAATGCATCTAATGCCTTTGCCTTTGTTGCAGCATTGTAGATTCGCTGTGCAGATTTAATAGTATTATTGTCTTTTAATTGATTAAATTTTTTTTCTTTACCAGTATGATCTTTAAACTTATAATTTTCAATTGAATCTTTTTCACGAATTAAATTTAACATTGGTTTTATATTTTTTGAATAAACATCAAAATCAAAATTACATGCATTTAAGTAGTTATCAGCATAAGATGATTTCATAACATCTGGTTCACGATAAAATTTGTATTTACCATTAATTTTTTTGTCCCAAGAGACATATCGTGAAGATTTTTCTAAATATGACAACCCGATTCTACGATCTTCAATTTTTTTTACTGCAATGTTTGATAATCCTTCAATTGCAATTTGCCCACCACCAAGTTCAGCAACAGAATCATCACCATATTCCAAAAGAACTCTAGTGTAAAATTCCTCACCGCGATTTTTATTTTTCAGAAATTCATCTAAGAAGATCTTTCTCATACTTTTATCGGTTCTGCTATATCGTGACATTAGAGCACCACGATCAACCTGCTGTGGCGTAATTATTGCAAATACTTTTTTGTCTATATTTGAAAAATGTTTTAGTAGCTGCTTCCTCTCGTTATCTGTAAATTCAGACATTAAGTTCTATCTTTACTAACTGGTTTTATTTTTTCCTGTGCCAATCTGAATTAGATCAGGGGATTTGGTTGGGAGATCAGTGGATGTTTGTTGTCCTTTTACTTGCCAGCGTGTTAGAACTTCTTTGAATGCTTTATCCATATCAGGATCTTCGGTATACATCAAGGTTGTAATCCATCTTCCTTTAGGCCCTTCCGCGTTTCCAACTGGACCACCAAATGATTTCATCCAAAATTTACTAGGTAGTATTTTCAGCGATTCATTATCTGGATCATTGTTGAGTTTGTCCCAATATTCCGAAACAAATTGTAACACTTTGCCAATTTCTTCTTTTTCAATCAATACTATATGTCATTTATGATTAAATTTTAAAATTACGATTAGGCACGATTTTGATTTTGTTAATTTGTTTGCACTAAAAATTCCAACCTTATTCACACTTTGTTGGTTATATGGATCTTTCAATTTCTTAGTATGAGTAACAACGAAGTCAGTATGATTGGAATGCCAGTAAAAGACATGTATGGCGCTCCAATGGGAAAGGTTTTAGGGACATCCACTGATATTGACGGTTCTATCCAAACTGTCGGAATCAACTGTGGATCTGGTGGTCTCAAACAAATTCCAAATGAACAACTCGTTGTTAAATCTGAAGTAGTAATTTTCATACCAAAGTGGAGGTTGGATTCACAACGTTTGCTAAAAGAAAAAGAGCTTACAGTCCGACGTCTTACTGCGTTGATGGAAATTGTTTCTGACAACGACACCATGAAATCTGATGCAGAGTTAATTCATGAAAAGAACAGAACAAAATTAATGACCTTACAAAATACTGAAGAAGAAATTAATTCTGAACTAGATCAGCGTGTTGGCGAAATCAACGCTCAAGTAAAGGCAGTAAAAGTTCTTTTGTTTGATGCTAAAGTTCAATACAAAAGTAATGAGATTTCTCAGGAAACATTCGATCACGTTCAACAACAAACTGACGAAATGCTTCAACACATGCAACATGAAAAAGATGAGATTGCTAAAGTTAAATCAAGACTTGCAAATCTATCTATTGAAGATGTGTTAACTACAGGACCTGCATTACATCCAATACAGGATTCTGCAGTAACATATCTAACAAATCCAGATGAAGATGAGCCAATTGAGTCTCGTTTACCAGAACCACCTGGTGTGGAGTCCTCATCTCCGGAACAGGTTTACAGTCCACCAATGACAATTCCTGCACAGTCTGAAGAAAAAAACAAAGAAGAGCCAGCACAACAAGAAAAATTTTCAGAATCTGCCTGGCTTAAAAGAATGAACCAAGAGTAATCAAAGTTTAACATTTTAAAACACTTGTTTTATACAAAATAGTATTGCATACAGAAGAATTTCAAATTGGGTTAGGGAACAACGATAATTCTATACGAAATAATTCAGACTCTGATTTTATTTCATTTTGGGATGAAAGAGCTAAACTTCTCAAATGGTTTAAACCATGGAATAAAACAGTTGATTGGAACCCTCCATTTGCAAAATGGTTTGTTGGAGGGGAGATTAACGCCTCGTATAACACATTAGATATCAATCAGGAAGAAAATTCAACCAAAATCGCAATTTTTTGGGAGGGTGAGGACGGCAGTTCTCGTATTCTCACATATAGTGATTTGTACACGAATGTAAAAAAATTTGCCAATGTCCTCAAATCATTAGGGATCAAAAGCGGTGACCGGATCACAATTTATCTTCCTATGGTTCCAGAATTGATAATTGCTATGCTTGCATGTTCAAGGATAGGTGCAATTCATACTGTAGTTTTTTCTGGGTTTAGTGCTAGTTCTCTAAAGGATAGAGTTGAAGATTCAGGATCAAAGATAATAGTTACTGCTGACGGCGGGTTCCGAAAGGGAAAATTGATCAAACTCAAAGAAATCGTAGATGAATCTGCATCAAATATGAGTTCGGTAAAGCATGTAATAATATTCAAACATGCAAATAATCAGATAACACTGAATAAGAAAGACTGTATTTGGTCTGAACTAATGGATACATCATCAGAAGAGTGTGATGCCGAAAAACTTGATAGTACACATCCACTTTACATTCTATATACATCTGGAACAACTGGTAAACCAAAAGGAGTTTTACATGGAACTGGTGGATACTTAACCCATTTGTATTCTACATTCAAGTGGGCATTCGATATAAAAGACGATGATGTGTATTTCTGCACTGCAGATATTGGGTGGGTGACAGGTCACAGTTATGTTGCTTATGGACCACTTTTACATGGCGCAACACAGGTAATGTATGAAGGCGCACCCGACTATCCTAGTGTATCAAGAATTTGGGACATAATTCAAAAATATCGTGTAACTATTTTCTATACCACACCAACCGCACTACGCATGTTTATGAAGTTTGGTGATGATATACCAAACTCATTTGATTTATCAGCATTACGATTACTTGGAACTGTAGGAGAACCAATTAACCCAGAAGTATGGAAATGGTATTTTCATGTAATTGGAAAGAAAAAATGTCCAATAATTGATACTTGGTGGCAAACAGAAACTGGTGGTATGATGATCAGTAACCTTCCCGGTATTGAGACAGTTCCGTTAAAACCTGGATCTGCAACACGACCTATACCAGGCGTTGATATTTCAGTAGTGGATGATGATGGTAACGAAGTTGAAAATGATACAAAAGGTTCACTAATAATTAGAAAGCCTTGGCCTGGAATGTTACTTACATTATGGGGGGATGATGAGAAATACAAAGATGTCTATTGGTCAAAATACGATGGAATGTACTATCCGGGAGATTATGCGATAAAAGATAATGATGGTTACCTGTGGTTATTGGGTAGGTCTGATGATGTTTTGAAAGTTGCCGGTCATAGGATTGGCACTGCTGAATTAGAGAGTAGCCTTGTTTCTCATAATGATATTGCAGAATCAGCAGTATGTGGTATACCTGATGAGCTAAGAGGAGAATCAATAATTGCATTTATTGTATTAAAGGACGGTGTCACCACACCAAATGATGTACTCAGAACTGAATTGATATCAACTGTTAGGAATGGTATAGGACCTATTGCAACTCCATCAGAATTTTATTTTGTCACAAAGCTTCCAAAAACTCGAAGCGGAAAAATTATGAGGAGACTTCTCAAGTCTATTGCAACTAAGCAACGAATTGGTGACATAAGTACGTTAGAGGATGGTGCAGCCGTTGAAGAAGTTCAATCTGCATTTGATGAACTACAAAGTGCTATTAACAGAGATATGTGATAGTGACTTGTATGCCATACGGTTACGATAAGACTAGGAGTGAAAGAAGATGTGTAAAATGTCATAAACTACTTTATGTGTTTGAAGTCGGAAAACTCTGTATCGAGTGCTCCAGAATGGAGTCAAGAAAGTAAGAAAAATTTGAAACTTATATCAGATAATATCAGGATTTTAACATGGGAGATGGAATAGGCGGTCCTGTCATTAGATGTATGTCTGGTAATACATTTGAATTAGATGTAACCCATTATAGAAAAGATAATCAAGAACAATATAGCAGAATCGAAAAAATAATTATCTCAAAAATTGATAACCCTGATAACCCTGAATATAGAGAAACTACACAAAATGAGCTTGAACAGGCTTTGAAAGGGAAATTTGTGTCTTGTAATGTACAGTATAGGGATAAAAAAACAGATTCATTAGTATGTAATGTCTTTGTCCAAAAACCTCCAGAAGGGTTCTAAAAATATAGTTAAAAATTAACACGTGCGTATTAATTTTGCTTCAAATTCTCAGTTATAATGGATTTGCAGACGATTTTTATTTCTCAAGGGAAAACTTCAGATTTTTCAATGATGATGTATAAAACATAGAAAGAAATTTTGTAAACTCGTTTAATTCTGATTTAGTGCGTTTACTTGAAAAATGTGATTCCCATGTTACTTTTACAGTATTATCAATCTTAGTCATAGAGATTGTTGCATGATATGCATCAATTGGTAAGCCAGAGGTGGCAATATAGGAAAAATATTTTTTTGGTGACCAACCAACAATCTGTTCCTCCACATCAGAGCCGTCTTCAAATGAGATTAATCTGACCGTACCAATCCCACGTTTTTGTTCAGTAAGAAACTTTGTTGATTTTTGTCCTGTAAGCCAATCAAGTTTAGATATCTTACTTAATTGCTTCCAAACATTTTCTATGTCAGTCTTTATGGTGACGCTTTTCTTTATAGAATCAGTTTCCATTAGAATAAAATATTTTTCAAATGTATATATGCGATCTGGTTTTGTGTTAGTACATGGTATTTGGTTGGGGTAAAAAAGAACAAGTTGTTGAAGAACATAGGGATAAACCAGCAGCACCTACACATAAGGACATTACATTAGAAGATATTCCATCTATAATTCAGGATATTACTAATTTACGCCAGAAAACACTCGTAGCCGAAGTTAAATCGTTTCAAAAAAGAGTTGAGTCGGATAAAAAAACATTATTATCAATTGCTGATGATCTTGGAAAAGATAGTTTAAAGACAGATGATATGGATCCACATCTTGAAATCCTTGTAAACAGAGGAAAAAAGGAAGTTATTTCATCAATACAGAAAGAATTTAGAATTGAATTTTCTAATATTGATTCGTTTGACAAAGTAAAAGATTTTCAACGAAATGCATCTAGGAGAATCAAAAAAGTTGGTGATATGTTGGGCAAACATTCACGAGTGATACATATTTTTGCTAAAAAATATGCCAAAAAACTGAAAGATGATTTACAAGTACTTACAGATAATCTTACTGAAATTAATACATTGATTTCAAATTATGATTCAAACCAGGAATTATTGAATGATATTAAAAATTCATTAAATGATTTTGCAAATACAAAAAAAGACATAGTAAAACAGGAAAACAGGAAATTACAATTAGAGGAATTAATATCAAGTGAGCGGCAAAACGAAATTAACTCAAGAAAAGATATTGACATGATGGAATCATCTTCAGAATATAAAAAATTTCAAGAAATTAAACAAAAACTAGCTTCGTTAGAAAATGAGGAAAAATTGATCAAGAAGAATGTTGAAGAACAGTTCATAAAAATATCTAGACCATTGAATAAATACGTCTACGTTTCATCACTTGATAAACCACTTAAAATAATGACAGGAAATCTTGCATCATCGCCATATGATGTCATATCTCAGATTAACTTGCCGAATATTATAACAATTTTAAATTCTGCGCGATCTGCAATTGGATCTGGCTCAGTATCTGTAAAAGATATTACAAAATCTCAGCATGCAATAAATGAGATTATCGATTTGCTTCCACAATTAATCAATCAAAAAGATCTATTTATCGGAAAAAAATCTCAACTAAATGATGATTTAAACATTTTTGACAATGATAAATTACTTGCCTCAGTAAACATTTTGGAAAAATCCCAGTCAAATATATCAGATACAGAATCTAAAATATCTTTGATTCAAGAACAAATTGGCTCTAGTAAGAGCTCATTACATGGAATAATATCAAAATTGGAGTTGAACCTAAAGCAGGCATCATCAATGCACTATAAAATTTCTTATACTGAAAATGATATTCAAAACTAAAAAAATAGAAAGAACTGTCACTTTAACAAAGCAGGCATGTGAAGGAATTCTTTCATACTGTAAAATGAATCATCCTAATGAGATGGTGTTAATTTTAAAAGGGAAATCAAAAAAAGGTGCTGTATTCATTGATAGTTTAGTCATACCACCATTTTCAGAGACCGGACCAATATTTGCTGGGTTTCCATCCAGTTTTTTACCGTTAGATTTGAGTTATGTGGGAATGGCGCATTCACATCCAGTGGGATCAGGTGATCCTTCACTTGAAGATTTGAACAATTTTTTTGGATTGGTCTCAATCATTGTCAAATCACCATATAATGAAGATGATGTGTTTGCTTGGGACAGTTCAGGAAACTCAATTGCAATCTCAATATCAGAATAGTAATAAATGAAATGAAAATCTTCTGACAAAACCTTATATTCAAATTAAGTCAAGTTCATTCATATTGATTAACTACAAGTCATATTTGATATTTCTATTTGCATCGCTGGCTGTAAGCATTGGATTACAAATGGTTTTACCATTCCCTTACGGTCTTGGTGCTGCATTAGCATTGTTCATTGCATTTCCTATTCTACTACGAAGAAGAATGATGAATCGTATGAGAGGTGGATTCGGTGGTGGTTCAAGTAGCTCTGGCGGATTCGGTGGAGGTTTATTCGGTCAGAATAATGAGAGTTCTAGCAAAGTCAAATACGAATGTTTAGTTTGCCATAAGGTATACAATGCAAGAGAATGTCCAAGATGTGGCTCCACAATGAAACGAGCAATGTTTTAAATTTATTATCATGTCAACAACAGAGCTAGCATTAGATATAATTCGAAAAAAAGTTTTTTTCCACAATTCTATTGATGTGTGGATCTCTGCATGTGAAGAGAAAAATCTTGATTGGTTTAATATTGAAAGTTACAAAAAATTTATTTCGTATTTACTCAAAAACAACCTACAGATGAAAGCTTTCAATCTATGTGCACATGAGGCGGGTGCAACTGAAGAGAAAAAAACAAAATTTGCTGATATTTTAGCTGAAACAAAAGATTCTGATCCTAACACTGCAACATATACTATCAAATTAAACAAAGCCACTGTTGATCTGATAAGAGAATTTACTTCTGAAGATTAATCATCTTTTTAATTTTGGATTTACGATTGCATCAAGTGCATTTCCTATAAAGACAAAAGCAAGACCTGTTATTGCAATTAACAATCCAGGTGGAACAATCCACCACCAAAATCCTTGTGCAGCAGCACCATATGTGTTTGCATCATGAAGTATTTGTCCCCATGTAGGAAATGATGGATCGCCTAATCCAAGAAAACTTAATCCAGCCTCGGTTGTGATTGCAGCGGGAACTGAAATTGCAATACTAGCAAACGCATATGGGAGTAATTGCGGTATTATATGCCTGAATATTATCTTACTATCTTTCTGCCCCATGATTTTAGCAGCTTCCACATATTGCCGTGTTTTTATCTGGAGTGACATACTTCTTGAAACTTTGGCTATACCTACCCAGCTAAATATCATCAAAAATCCAATCATTAAGAAAATACTATTACTAATTGTTACAGCCAGAATTATTAGAAATGGTAATGCAGGTAGTGCATAAATCACATCGTTAAATCGCATCATAGTTTCATCAGTTTTTTTTCCTTTGTATCCAGAATAAACTCCATAGATTAATCCAACAACGACAGAACCAATTGCAACAGAAACGCCAATAAATAATGCTAATGGCGTTCCCCACAATAATCCAACTGCAAGATCTCGTCTTAATTCATCAGTTCCCATCAAACCAAATGCCTTTCCACCAAGAATTATCCTAGAATCTATATTTTCATTTAATTTTTTTATTCCATATGTATCAACTATAAACACATAATCCCCCCGCAAAATATTATTTTGAGACACTTCTGAAAATATTATATCAGTAATTGTTTTTTCAGAAATATCAAAAGCAAAAGCATCTGTATTCATCAAAATATTTTTTTTAATCATCTCATCTGTCGAAAAAATTCTTTGATTGTAAACAGTTTCATTTTCAGAAAATGGAAGTGTCGTTGTCAATAAATTTAGCATTAGTCCGTCAGGACGTAATACATTAAGTGATAGCAAGTATGAATCAGAATATTTAACTTCAAATTCATATACAAAATCACTTGGAAAGTCATCAAATTCAAAATTTACAAGAAATTGTTCAGATGTAAGTTGGATATTATCGGAATTTGTTTGAAAAATCTGGGGCGACAAAATTTTATGTTCAGGGATTTTTTCTACCGTGAAATAATTTGCCCAAAGCGGAATTGATGTTTTTGGATAAGATATCCATTTTTCTGGATTATTCCACTCTTGAAATGTTGATGCTGGAATGGTTATTGCCGTTATAGCAGAGACTGATACTAATACTATAATTATTGAAATTCCAATTAACCCAAGTGCGCTCTTTGCGAATTCGTGTCTTATTTCTCCTGTCGAAATGTTACTCATATCCCAGTTCTCACCCGTGGATCAAAATATCCGTAAAGAAGATCGGCTGTAAATATACTAATTAAAAATAACACGGTCAGAATGTATGTAGAGCCAATTATTACAGGTAAATCCATCACGCTAATTGCTTCAAAATATAACCTTCCCATACCAGGCCAATCAAATACGGCTTCGGTAATTATTGCACCGCCTAAAGAACCAGACAAACTTAATGCAAGAATTGTGACAATTGGTGGCGCTGCATTTTTTAGTGCATGTTTGTATACAATTTTTTTTCTACTAATACCCATAGTTTTTTTTGCAGTAATGAAATCTTCTTGCATGACACCAACCATAAAATTCCTCACTAAATATGCCCAAGATCCAAATCCAATCAAAACAATTGTAATTACTGGAAGGGTCATATGATACAAAAGTGAAAAGATGTACATCGGATCACTAGGTTCAATATCTGGAGTTGCCCTAGCTGGGAAAATTTGGTACATGAATGCAAAGACGAATATCATTAGCATGCCAATCCACCACACAGGGAAACTGCTGCTTATGACTGCAAATGTTGATGTAATCCTATCTGTTTTTGACCCAATTTTATTACTTGATGCCGCACCTAACAATATCCCAATTATTGAAATTATTACAGTTGCTGTAGTAAATAATAAAACTGTTTTTGGAATTTTTTCAAGTAGGATATCACCTACGTTGGATGAACCAGTATCGCTTGTGAGAAATGTTGCATTACCAAAATCTAACATCATTATCTTTAACATAGTGTACCCAATTCTTTGTGGTGAATACCAAGGAGTATCAAGACCTAAGGAGCTAACTCGTTCATTAATTTTCTGCTGAATAAATTCTTCAAAATCTTCTGGGTTTGTGAAGCTTTTTGCTATTGAAGGATTATCAGTTATCTCAGAGCGAACTTGGAATACGATACCCTGTTTGAGAATTGTATCCATATTTGAGCCAACTAAAGAGATCGTAAGCAAAAGTGTGATCATGAGGACTCCGAACATGGTAATTCCTCTAGTTAACAAATATCGTTTTAGTCCCAACACGGACAATGCCTATATTTCACTTATAACGTATTTGGGCAATAATGGTACATTCGTAAAACAACTTAAAAACCCCCGTAACGAAATTCCCAAATGCATGAATTTGCAAATTCGCATTCATTACGAGATGGAATTTGTGATCTACTGGCATCAGCCAATATAGCAACAGAACAAAATATCCAATTACTTGATTATACAATTGATTTATTTAATAAAAATGGACTTTCCAGTGATTATTATGGTTATCATAATGTTGATCATGAACTAGAAGTGACATATGTAACACTCATGTCAGCAATTAATTCTTTTAGAAACAAAAAATTTGAAATAGATGACGTGAAATACTTATTTGCGTCTGCACTGTTACATGATTTCGATCCGAATAAAGTATCGGACAGGCCACATGAAAAAAGTGTGATTGATTTCATTAACAATGATCAGCAGATTCAAAAATTGTTACAAAATGCAAATATTGATTTGAATATTGTCCGTGCATTGATATCACGAACAGTTTATCCTTGGTCTGGTGCAGTAAAAGTAGAAACTGAGCAAACGATAAAAAATTATTTGAATGCATCTGAATATGCTAAAAATAATTCTAAGAAGCAAGAGCATTTTTTTGAACTTGGTCATTTTCTCTCTATATCTGATAGAATTGGGGGTTATTCACTAGGTGATTTTTCTAAAGCGATGGAAATGGCAAAAATGAACGCACATGCATCAGGATGGCATCCAGCATTGATTGTAAGACGATCAGTATCATTCTTTGAGGATATGCTTAACAATGAATCAAGCATGTGTGAACAAGTTTTAAATGGAATTCCAAAACATATGCGAAAAAACTTCCTTGATAATATTGTAAATTTTATGAAACTCAGACAAGAAGAAATTCAGGTTTATAATAAATTCACATATGAAGGACTAAAACTTGTACCAACGATTGAGAAGAATACGAATCATGATGAATTTATTGATGCACTATTAGAAATCTACAATGAATTACCTAAACCATTACAGTTTACACGTGAAGATTTTGTTGAATCGATTCATGATAAAGATACTATTCTTAATACACTCCGAATTGAAGGTCCAAAGGGTCAAATAATTGGTTTTGCTAAAGGTGGACCACTTGAGAAATATAATTTTCAGACTAAGATTGATGACGAAAATTATGGAAAAAATAACACAGCATTTTTAGAACCTATTGCAATCAAAAATGGCTATTGGGGATTCCATGGCGGACGTGAAATACGTCAGTTATTTTTGATGCAGGTTCAATCACAAGGATTTACCTATATGACAAGTTTTGCAATGCGTGATGTCATACAACACAGGATAGACAGTGAGGAAGGGATTGATTTTGTTAAAAAGTTTGATCCCGAACGTTGGGATTACTATCGAGTTAGACTTTAGCTGAAAATATCTACTAGTGTTTTTTATAGTCAGTATGAAAGACATTAATAATTTGATTCAATTAGGTAAAGAACAATTAGATAATGGAAATTATGATGAGGCACTTGACTTTTTTGGACAAGCATTATCACTTGATCCAGCAAATCCAGATTTATGGAATCTGAAAGGGATTACATTACGTAGTTTAGGAAGATATGATGAAGCATCAGAATGTTACAATAAATCACTTGAGATAGAACCTAGAGACAAAGAATCATCTTAAAGATTTGTATTTACTAAAGAATAACCCTAATGATTATATTTGAAGCAAAATTTCAAAAAATTATATGGTGAATAAGGAGAAACTACAACAAGCAGTTTCTAAAATTTTTAGTATTAATAAAAAAATTAGATTTGTCGCAATAATTTCTGATAACGGCAGAATTCTTTCGTCCAAAATGAAACCTGATAAGCATTCGTTACTAAAACAGGAGAATGAAGAAAAATTTTGTCATGATATTATAAAAAGAAAAAAAATGAGGCAGGAATATGATAAATCTCTAGGCAAGGTAAGATATGTTAATGTAGAACGAGAAAATATTACTCAGATTGTAACGTACATAAATTCAAAATCAATTTTTGTCACTGTTGAGCCTGAATTAACAGTTAATTCAAAGGAAATACTAATCTCAAAGATTAAAAAAGCTAGTTCAGTTCTAAATTAGCATTAGGTATGATATCTATGTCAAAAATTAGTCAAATTAACTATGATATTCAGTTTGAGCCAATTTTTACCAATTTCACATTTAATGGCATTGAGATTATTACTTTAACAACTACTACTACCAATACATTCACACTTAACTCTGC
>Ga0310344_10001477_pt1 | contig 18008 bp, 10 predicted proteins | sample HC15DNA20200_MG_FD_203801 | JGI IMG/M metagenome (GOLD analysis project Ga0310344, IMG submission 203801) | Marine microbial communities from station ALOHA, North Pacific Subtropical Gyre - HC15-DNA-20-200_MG | ecosystem: Environmental > Aquatic > Marine > Oceanic | place: Pacific Ocean: North... | reverse complement strand
GCGGCATGTCGGGCAAAATCTCTGGATGAGGTGATCGTCGCGACCGACAGCGAAGAGATTGCCGCTGCGGTGCGACAGTTCGGTGGTCGGGCGGAGTTGACCGGAGAGCATTCCAGCGGAACGGACCGGGTTGCGGAAGTGGTCGGCCGGTGTTGTGCGGACGCCGAGATCGTGGTCAACGTCCAGGGGGACGAGCCGGAACTGGAGCCCGACCAGATCGATCTCCTGGTCGCATCCCTGCGAAACGAACCCGGGCTGCAAATGTCCACCCTGGCCTGTCCGATCCGGGATCGCCGGACGCTCGAAGATCCCTCGTGTGTCAAGGTCGTCACCGGCACCGATGGTCGGGCGCTGTATTTCAGTCGGCATCCAATTCCGTGCGTGCGAGATGCGGATCCCGAACCGTTGTTGGCCGGGGATTCGCCCTGGCTGTTGCACGTGGGACTGTATGCCTACCGCCGTGACTACCTGCTCGAGTTGACGCGGCTGGCCCCCTCGCCACTGGAACAACTCGAACGTCTCGAACAACTGCGGCCGTTACAGCACGGGGCGGCGATTGGTGTGAGTGTGGCTGAGCATTCGGCAGTTGGAATCGACACTCCGGATGATTATGCTCGGTTCGTCGTTCGAGCCGGGGATTGTCCGGAGGGACGGGCGGCGTGATGAGTGGCAGAAGGCATCGGGCACGGATGTCGGATGGCTGCCAAGATTCAGATGGCTCCAGGACAGGATGAACACGGGGGCATGGCAAAGCACATTTTCGTGACCGGGGGCGTGGTCAGTTCGCTCGGCAAGGGGCTGACCTCCGCATCGATCGGGCTGTTGCTTGAGCAACGTGGCTTGAGCGTGCGGATGCAGAAGCTCGATCCCTACATCAACGTCGACCCGGGGACGATGAGTCCCTACCAGCACGGCGAGGTGTACGTTCTTGACGACGGGGCCGAGACCGACCTGGACCTGGGGCACTACGAGCGGTTCACCAACAGCCCTCTCTCCCGGGACTCCAACTACACCACCGGCCAGATCTATCAGAGCGTGATCGCCAAGGAGCGGCGGGGCGAGTTTCTCGGCAAGACCGTCCAGGTGGTGCCCCACATCACCGACGAGATCAAGGATGCTGTCTTCAGCCTGGCCACGCCGGATGTCGACGTGGTGATCACCGAGTTGGGAGGGACCGTCGGCGATATCGAGGGAATGCCCTTCCTCGAGGCGATTCGCCAGTTTCCCCAGGATGTCGGCAAGGAGAACTGCCTGTTCATCCACCTGACGCTGGCTCCGTACCTGAAGGCCGCGGGGGAACTCAAGACAAAGCCGACCCAGCAGAGCGTCGGCCAGTTGAGGCAGATCGGTATTCACCCCGACATCCTGATCGTGCGGACCGAACGACCACTTGGCCAGGAGAACATCAACAAGATCGCCCTGTTCTGCAACGTCGAGAAGTCGGAAGTCATCGAGGAGATCGATAAGGAGTTTTCGATCTACGAGGTGCCGTTGGGGCTCGTCGACCACCGGTTGGACCAGTTGATCGTCGACAAGCTCGAACTCTCAGCCGGCACGTTGGACATGAGCGACTGGCGGGCGATGTTGCAGAGAATGCGAACTCCCGAGCACGAAGTCACGATCGGCGTGGTCGGGAAGTACATCGAGCACATGGACGCCTACAAGTCGATCTACGAGGCCTTGGGGCATGCAGGCACCGCCAACCAGGCGAAGGTGTTGATCAAGCGGATCGAGGCCGAGGAACTGGAAAACCAGGATCCCGAAGTGCTGCTGAGCGGGTTGGATGGCATCCTGGTTCCCGGAGGTTTCGGCCTGCGGGGGGTTGAGGGCAAGGTGCAGGCGATCCGGTTCGCTCGCGAGAATGACTTGCCGTATTTCGGCATTTGCCTGGGCATGCAGTGTGCCGTGATCGAGTTTGCCCGCAACGTGCTTGGACTCGAAGGGGCTCACAGCACCGAGTTCGTGGCCGACACCGAGCACCCCGTGATCTGCATGCTCGAGGAGCAGAAGAAGATCACTTTCAAGGGGGGCACGATGCGGTTGGGGGCCCAGCCGTGCACGCTGCAGTCGGATTCGGTGGTGGCCGATTGTTACAAGGAGACCGAGGTCGATGAGCGTCATCGGCATCGTTACGAGTTCAATCCCGAGTACCGCAATCCATTTTCCGCAGCGGGCATGTCAGCCACTGGCACCAGTCCGGACGGGAACCTGGTCGAGATTGTTGAAGTTCCCGAACACCCGTGGTTCGTTGCTGTTCAGTTCCATCCCGAATTCAAGTCAAAGCCCCTGGCCCCGCACCCGCTGTTCACCGGTTTTGTCGAGGCGGCGCGGACACGTCACCAGAAACGCATGGCGATGCGGCTGTAGTCCGCCTTGGGCGAATCGGGACAGACCACCATGGCGTGCGGGTTCCTGGTACTGGACAAACCGGCCGGGATGACTTCCAGGCGGGCTGTGGATCACGTGAAGCGGCTGGTCCGGCCGGACAAGACCGGTCACGCCGGGACGCTGGATCCGCTGGCCACGGGTGTTCTGGTGGTTGCTGTCGGGCGTGCGACACGCCTGATGGCCTGCGTGCAGGCCGGCCCGAAAACCTACCGGGCGACGTTCTTGCTGGGTCGGCGCAGCGAGACTGATGATACGGAGATCCCGGCGGAAGTGATTGAGGCGGCTCCGGACCTGGCCGAATCGGAAATCGCCATCGCCTTGGAAGAGTTTGTCGGGGAGATCCAGCAGGTTCCGCCGGCCTATTCGGCCGTGAAGGTGGCCGGACGCCGTGCCTACCAACTGGCCCGCTCGGGACAGGACGTGGAATTGACGGCTCGGACGGTGCGTATCGATTCGATTCGAATTCTCGGCTGGTCGACTCCGAAACTCGATGTCGAGATCGTCTGCGGCAGTGGCACCTACATCCGGTCGATCGGCCGCGACCTGGGCAATCGCCTTGGCTGTGGCGCGGTGATGAGCGGGCTGGTGCGGACGCGTGTCGGTCCGTTCCTGCTCGACGGAGCGACTCCGGTGGAATCGCTCGATCCGGAAACCGTGTCCGGACGGATGGTGTCCTCGCTGGTGGCGGTGGCGGACCTGCCGCGACAGATTGCCACTCCTGACCAACTCGCAGAGATCTTCCACGGACGACGGGTGGCCTGGTCGGAGGCGACCCCCGAGGACGGTGCCCGGGTGGTACTGGTGGATTCGGAGAATCAACTCGCGTCGGTAGGAGAATACGTGGCCGACACCGCGCAGTTCGCGCCCCGGCATGTCTTCCTCGACGACTCGTCCTTACCGGAGAAGTGACGCAGATCGCGTCACTTGCCGTCGGACTGAGCGGTGTCATCCGGACGGGGCGGGTTGAGCGAAACCGCCGTCGCGCGGGTGCCCGATCGCGCGCGTTCCCGGAAGAGCACCAGTCCGTGCAATGCGTGGTAGAGCGGGCCGCATTGGACGGTCTTGTCCGAGTGCTGGACCAGGTCTCCGGCCACCGCCGCGATGCCGCGACGGAGCCATGGCGATTTGAGCTGATCGTCGGTGGCCGCCTGGATCAGCCATTCGAGCGTGTGCCCGGAGGTCTCGATCCGTTCCTGGAACTCGTGACTCTGGTGAGGACCCAGGAAGTAGCTGGCCGAGAATGTGCCGTCAGCGTTCTGATAGATCTTGGCTTCCTCGACATGTCGGCGGATCTTCTGGTCGGCTTCCAGCCACGCTCCTCGCACCCGGCCCTTGTGAGTTTGACGATAGATGTTGCGGGCGTAGGTCATGGCGTAGAGGCCGTGGGTTCCTCCACAGGACGCGCTGTCGGTGTCTTCCGACGTCTGGATCTTCAAGAGTCGTTCGATGCTCCATGGCTCGTTGGACGCGTTGAGCCATTGGGTTTCCGGTGGCAGGTAATGAGAGAGTGCCCAGAGGGTCCAGGTGATCTCTTCGCGGTCGTTGACCGTCGCCTGGGCGTGCTTGACGAGATCGTTGATCGAAACGCTCGACTTGTCGGCACTGCCGGCAATGGCGAAACGATGTTCACCGGGCAGACGAGACATTGTCAGAATCGCCAGGAACTGGTTCGGATGCCCTTCGAACTCGTATGGCTGCGTGTACGGCTGTGCCTGCCCGCCGTGTGCGGTCTGTCGGAACAGCGGCGTGTTGCGGTAACTGGCTCCTCGTGTCATCCAGTCGAGCGCCCGGACGCGGTCTCCGGGTTTGCCACCGGGCCGGTTGATTCGGAACTCCCGTCTCAGTGCCAGGACCCCATGGAAAATCTGCCACGGGGAGTGATGTTCAATCGTCAGAAACCGTCGGCTCGACACATCAATCGCCCGGTTCACCTGGGCGACAAGCGGGTCGGTGGCCGGAGCTGTGACGCTGGGAGTCTCTGCCTCCTGCGCGGGCAGTGACGGGCCACTGATGAGACCGCAGGCGACGGCAAGCAGGATCGCGTGACGGGACGAACTCATTTTGGGGCCGGTCCGATGACGTCGGTGACAATGGAGAGATGTTGGCGCACGGGCACCGTGGGATCCGTAACGTCCTTGGAGATTATTCGGACGAGTTGTCCCCAACTCTGTATCACCAGCTGACCCGGAGTTTCGACTTGGGCGAGGTGGTCACGCTGGATCCAGACCAGCCAGACAATCGTCACAGGATGCGCAATCCGGACAACCGTCAACCTCGTCAGAGTTTGACTGGGATGACGGATGTCGGTCTCCGGTGATCCGTTGGCAGGCGAAAATGCGGATTGCAAGAATCTGGGAACTCCACAACAATCGAACCGCGTTGTGGCCGAAATCACGGCCCGACGAGTGTTCCGTTTCGGGATTCACCGGATGATCCGAACCGCGCTGAAAAATCCCTACCTGGTGATTGTTCATGTGCTGATTGTGGCTGTGATCGGCACGGTCAGCCTGGCCAGGATTCCCGCAGATCTGCTGCCGACGTTCACCACCTCGGCAGCCCAGATCGTCTGCTTCTACCCCGGTATGCCTCCGGAGGTTATGGAGCAGGACATCATGAGCCGGTTGCAGCGGTGGACCGGTCAGAGTTCGGGGATCGAGCACCAGGAGGCCAAGGCGATGCAGGGAGTCTGTGTCGTCAAGGACTTCTTCCACCCGAACATCAGCCAATCCGAAGCTTTGAGCCAGGTGAGCATGTACGCGATGAGCGACATGTTCTACCTGCCCCCGGGGACGATCCCGCCGATGGTGATGCCGTTCGATCCGACCGCCAGTGTGCCGTTGTGCCTGGTCTCGGTGTCGAATCCCGACATGACCGATTCGGAACTCTACGACGTCGCCTACAAGAACCTCCGGAACAACCTCCAGTCGATTTCGGGTGTCATTGCCCCGGCGGTCAACGGCGGGACGCTGCGACGGATTCTCTGCTACGTCGAACCGGAGAAACTGCGGGCTCATGGTCTGACCATTCGCGATGTTCACGCGGCGCTGAGACGGCAGAATGTCCTGATCCCGGCCGGCAGTGCCAAGATCCAGGACAAGGAATTCTACATCTACACCAACGCGATCCCCGATCGCGTTGCACAGCTCAACACGGCTCCGATCACCGTCGGCACGCAGGGAGAGCCGATTCTCTTCAGTGACGTCGGGCAGGTGCAGGACACTCGCCAGATCCAGACGAACATCGTGCGTGTCAATGGTCGCACGCTGGTCTACGTACCCGTCTACCGGCAACCGGGTGCCAACACGATCGAGATCGTCGACCGCATCCACGACAAGCTGGACGAAATCAAGGCCCGGTTACAGGACGAAAAGCGGAACGATCCGGTGATGGGACCCAAGATGGCCACGCTCGAACTGAACGTGGTCATGGACCAGTCGGTGAAGGTCCGGGAGAGTATCGACGCGCTGTGGATTGCCGGTGTGCTGGGAGCCGTGTTCGCCGGACTGGTCGTGCTGGTCTTCCTCCGCAATCTCCGTGCGACGCTGGTGATCATCATCGCGATCCCCGTTTCGATCCTCTCGTCCCTGATCGGGCTCTATTTCACCGGCAACACGATCAACGCCATGACACTGGGCGGGCTGGCGCTGGCGGTGGGGATCCTGATCGACCAGGCCATCGTGGTACTCGACAATGTCGAACGTCACATGATCATGCCGGGGAAAGGCCGATTGCGGGCCGCGTGGGACGGGGCCCGGGAGGTCTCGACACCGCTGTTGGTTTCGACGATCACCTTCATGGTCGTTTTCTTTCCTGTCATATTTCTCTCGGGATTGGCCAAGTTCCTGTTCACTCCGCTGGCCATGGCCGTGCTGTTTGCGATTGCTGCCAGTTACCTGATCGCGATCTTCTTCGTTCCGGTGGCGGCCGCCCGGTTGATGGGCCGGCGGGATGTGCCGCAAGCTGAGGCCGCGGCATCGGAGTCGCCGACAGACGGTCCTGGTGGCTCGCCCATGCGGACCGACGGAGGCTGGCTGGTTGGTGGATACCGCCGGTTGTTGCTGGCGTCGCTGCGTTTCAAGTGGGCGGTGCTCGGACTGTCGGTGGCCCTGTTCACCGTCGCGGTCGTGGTGATGAGCCAGACCGGAACCGAGCTGTTTCCTCCAGTCGATTCCGGCCAGTTCACGATCTATGTTCGGGCTCCTTCAGGGACCCGGATCGAGAAGTCCGAGGAACTGGTGAAGGCGGTCGAGAACGTGATCGTCGACGTGATCGGTGACCCGGCTCCGGGAAACCCGGCCGAGGTCGTTTATCCGGCGACTCTCCGGAAGTACACCGCCGGGGCAAAGCGGAAACTGAGCTCCGTGGAAGTTCAGAAGGCCGAGAGGGAGTCCCGTTGTGAGATGTTGATCGCCAACATCGGGGTGCTGATGGACTGGCCGGCGGCTTACACCCCCAACACCGGCGCGATGGATTCGTTCATCCTCGTGCAACTCTCCGATGCGGGTGCGACGGACGTTTTCGAACTGGTCAGGCAACTCAGGGAAGAACTTCCCCGAAAACTCAACAAAAAGTTTCCCGGAGTCGAATACGCCTTCGATACCGGCGGCATCCTGACGGCTGCGTTGAACATGGGCGAACCTTCGCCGATCCACCTTCAGATAGTCGGCTACGACCTGGAAAAGGCGCACGAGATTGCTGACAAGCTGACCGAGACGATGAGCCAGGTGGAGGGGGCGACCGATGTCCGAGTGGCGCAACGGACCGACTACCCGATGATCAAGGTCGAGATCGACCGGATCGCGGCAGCCGATCGGGGGGTGACTCCCCAGGAGGCGATGGAGGCATTGGTCAGCGCGACGAACAGTTCGATCAATTTCGACCCCGCGTTCTGGATCGATCCGGCCAACGGGAATCACTACTTCCTGGGGTCCCAGTATCCCGAGGAGAGAATCAACTCGCTGGACACGCTGCGGATGATTGTCGTCCGCGAGGATCAGGACGGGACGCCGGTCTACCTGAATGACATTGCCCGCTTCGACACGACCAAAACCGGCCCGGCCGTGATCAATCATCGCAACATCACTCGTGTGACCGACGTGTTCGCCAATGTCGATCCCAGCTACGACCTGGGCAGCGTGGTGGCGGCCATCGAGGACAAACTGGCCGCTCACGAGGACCTGGCACTGGAGCCGACCCGCGATTCCCGGGCAGCGGTGTCCCAGTATCCCGAGTGGTTCCAGGGCATCTTGTCGGGGATCGGTCTGAACCGGCCGACCCGGTTCGAAATCACCGGTGGCGCGGGCAGGTACGCCGGGATGACGATCGAATTGCACGGCGAAGTTCGATCGATGAGGGACTCGTTCGTCGACTTTGCCCTGGGACTGGTGCTGGCCGCAGTGCTGGTCTACCTGGTGATTGTCGGACAGTTCCGTTCGTTCGTGGATCCGCTGATCGTGATGGTGACGGTGCCGATGGGCTTCATCGGAGTGGCATTGATTCTGAAAGCCACCGGCACCCGGCTGAACATCCAGTCGTTCATGGGCATCATCATGATGATCGGGATCGTCGTCGAGTACACGATCGTGTTGCTGGACTTCGCCAACGGCCGGCTCGAACAAGGGGCCAGTGTCGAGCAGGCGATTGTCGATGCGGCGCTGGTGCGGTTTCGCCCGATCCTGATGACGTCGATGACGACGATCCTGGCACTGCTGCCGATGGCGATTGGGTTTGCCGGAGGCGAGGCCGACGTGCCGTTAGCCAGGACAATCGTTGGTGGCGTAATGGCCGCGACACTTCTGCCGAGTTTCGTGGTGCCCAGCCTGTACGTGCTAGTGAAACGACACAAGGACACGACCGAGGATCAGGATGCCGCCTGGGCGTGATGGCCGACCGCCGTCCTGCCGATGCGGACCTCGAGTGACACCGGAGAGACGAGCGATGAGCGACACGACGAATGTGCGACCTGCAAGGATCGCCGAGGTGACCCGCATCGATCACCCGTGCCGGCTGCTGGTCGTGTTCGCCTGCATCGGCCTGATCAGCCTGGCTGGCTGCCGCGAGTCGAGAGTATTACGGGAATCACCGAAGTCGAGACCGGCTCGTGCGTCGGCGAAAAACAAACCGGTCAAGTCGCCAGCCGTGGAAACTGGTGAGGCGACCGAAGTGGTCCGGTCCAGAGAATACATCGACGAGGTGGAACTGCCGGGGGCCAGCGTGGTGGGGTTCGAGTCGACTGTGCTGGTCGCCAAGCAGGCCGGTTTCGTCAAGACGATTGGCCGACAGGGAGACCAGGAAGTCGACATCGGGGTCGACGTGACCGCTGGGAGCGTGCTGGCTGAACTGCACATTCCGGAACTGGAGGCGGAATTGGCCGAAAAGCAGGCTGAGAGCCGTCGGGCGGTCGCCGATGTGGCCCAGGCTGAGGCCGCCGTGGAAATCGCCAAGGCGATGGCCACACAGGTCAGACAAACCTTGGTCGAGAAACAGGCGCTGAGGGCATTGCGCGAGGTGGAACTGCAGAGAATCGCTCGGCTGGTCAAAATGGGCGCTGCCGGGCTCGACACGCAGGATGAGGCCCGGTTCCGACACAAGGCCGCCGTTGCGGCGGTACAGGGAACCGAAGCCGAGGCGGTGACGGCCCAGGCCACCATTCGCAAGGTCCAGGCAGACGTCGCGCGGGCCAACGCTGATGCGGGGGTGGCGGCGGCGGTCGTCAAACGGCTTCAGACACTCAATGCTTATCGCTTCATCATGGCGCCCTTCGATGGTGTGGTGGTTGCTCGACATGTCGATCGTGGTGCGTTTGTACGGCCCGCTGGCGGTAGTGGAGAAGGTAGTCCCCTGTTCGAGGTGGCGAGAATCGACCGTGTGCGAATTGTCGCTCATGTGCCGCCCTCACAGATCGGTTCAGTTCGCACGGGCAAGGCGGCCCGATTCGCCAAAATTGGCGGCCTGCCGGGACACGTGGTCAACGGGACTCTGACCCGCTCGGCGCAGGTGCTCGACCAGTCTTCGAGAAAGATGCGTGTGGAAATGCACCTGGACAATCCACCGACCGAGAATGGTCGACGACTGTCCCTGGGGCTGTTTGGGACTCTGACTGTCGAGCGAAGACGTTGGGATGCTGACAACAGGCTGAAGGTTGTCTCCACGAAGGCCGTTGGCACTGATCAGAACGGAGCGAGATTCGTCGTGGTGGTGCGTGGCGAAAAGGAGCTCCGTGTACCGGTCGAGGTCGTGTTTGACGATGCGGACCAGGTGGGATTCGTCGGAGACGTCAACTCCGGCGACTCGGTCCGAACCGGCAATCTCGCCAAATATTGATCCCCGGACGCCAATTTGTGCCTGGCGATCTGCAGGAAGAATCCGCAGAACCGTCAAAGTCGGCGAAACCCATCCAGTCGGACCAGCCGATAGGGTGAAGGAGGGATGTCGAAGTTCTACGAACTCGCCGGGAGGGTGTGCGCCCATCCGACGATCCAGAAAGCCCTGTGTTGTGATGAGTCGAGTCATTCGCAATCACTGTGGAAACGGCATTCTGTTGCTGTCCGCGGTCACCCTTGCGGTGGTTGTTGGGTGCCGAACATCACAGGCCGTCGTGGATGACCAATCGCAGGTCGATCCGATGACCGAACGTCTGTCCGAACGGCTCAAGAGAGAAGTCCAACGGTCACGATTGACCTCCATTGCCGCAGTGAAGTTCATGGAGAAAACCGAGGCGAACAATGCGCAGCCCAGCCTGAAACAGTTGGTGTTGAGTCAGCCGAAGTTGGACAAGTTGGTGTTGAGCGAGCCGAAGTTCGACAGGCGGGAACTGAGTGAACCGAAGTTGGATAGGTCGTTCTCCGACCAGCCGGACTTCCAAATGCCGCTGGTGCGCAATTCGGATTCGGGCAAGTGGCAGAAATCGATGCGGGTGGCGGCAGTCAAATTGGTGTCGAACGAAAAAGCGGTGATCAAGCCGGAGAAAAAGGAGAGATTGCGGGAGAAAACGTTGCCGGAGAAAACGTTGCCGGAGAAAACGTTGCCGGAGAAAACGTTGCCGGAGAAAACGTTGCCGGAGAAAACGTTGCCGGACCGGTCGACGGTGGAACGGTGGTCTCCACCCAAAAAGTTGATCACCGGAGTGGTGCAGAAAGCTTCACTGACACAGGCGGCGAAAGACGACTCCGGTGTCGAAAAGAAATCCGAGGATGAAGGGGCACCGTTCCCGGTCGATCTGCCAACGGCCTTGAGGCTGGCGGGAGCCCAAAACTGGAACATCGAACTGGCTGCCGAACGTGTTCGAGAAGCCCAGGCAGCCGTGGATGCTGCCGAAGCGATGTGGATGCCGTCCCTGCAGGCTGGCATGGGGTACAACCATCACACGGGGAATATCCAGGCGACACCCGGAAACGTGGTTGATGCCCGACGCAGTTCGTTGTTCCTGGGTGGGGGCCCCAATCTTGGAATGGCCCCGTTGACCGGCGGTTCCGGTGGGCCATTGCGGATGGGCGTCAATCTGTCCCTGGCCGATGTGATTTTCAAGCCTCTGGCCGCGCGACAACGTCTGGATGTCGAGCGATCTCGTCAGACGGCGACCTTCAATGACACCCTGCAGGCTGCCGCGTTGGCCTATTTCGGACTGGTCTATTCCCAGGGGCGATTGGCCAATCTGCGAATGGATCTGCAGGATGCTCGGGCCCTGTTGAGGCAAACCGAAGCGTTCGTGACAGCCGGCAAGGGGTCGCAGGCTGATGTCACGCGGATGGCCACGGATGTCCAACGAAGACAGCAGCGTGTGGCAGTTGCCGAATCGGACGTGTCGGTCGCCTCGGCCCGCCTGGCTCGCCAATTGCGGCTCGATCCGTCGACCACGTTGTTCGCACTGGAAGAGCAGGCCGTGCCGGTCGATCTGTTGGAAGAGTCCACAACGCTGGAAGGCCTGGTCGATGGAGCCCTGTCGGCGCGGCCCGAATTGGCCGCTGCCCGGGCATCGGTTGATGTGGCCGGCTCGGACCGGTCCGCCGCCGACTGGAAACCGTGGTTGCCACACCTCCAACTGGGATTTTCTGCCGGTGGATTCGGTGGGGCGCCGAGTGATTCGATCGGGCGACTCGGCGGTCGTACAGATTTCGACCTGCTGGCCGTTTGGGAGATCCAGAACATGGGGAAGGGCACTCGGGCGGCGCGCGACGCGGCGACCAGCCGTGAGCGGCAGGCTGCGGTGACGTTGTCCAGGACGCGAGACGATGTGGTGACCGAGGTGACCCAGGCCTGGCACGACGCGGCGGGCAACCGGAAACGACTCGCGATGTCCGGGGAACGGCTCAAGCAGGCGGGCGAATCGCTGCGACTGCACCGCCTGAGGATTCGAGGGCTGATCGGTCTTCCGTTGGAGGCTCTTCAGGCTGTGGAGTCGATTTCGCAGGCCAGGCAGGACCGGTTGGAGGCCATCATCGGCTTCAACCGAAGCCAGGTCGGATTGCTCCGGGCCGTGGGGCGACCGCTGGGCGGGAACCGATAGTCTTGGCCCGACGGTGGTCAGGCGAGCACATCGATCAGTCTGTCGATGTCGTCGGAGGTCGAGTAGGCGTGCGGGCTGGCTCGCAGTCGTCCGTCACGACAGTTGATGATGACATCCCGCTCGCGACAGGCCCGCATCAGTTCACGCGGTGACTGTCCGGGCATTTCGAATGAGACGATCCCCGAGGAGTGTTCCGGAGTTCGATTGCTGGAGACGCGTGCTCCGATGACGGAAAGCTTCTCACACAAGTGGTCCGTGATTTCGAGGATGTTGGATCCGATCCGTTCGAAGCCCATTCCATCGAGCCAACCGAGGCTGGCCTCCAGGCCGGCGATTCCCGGCATGTTGTAAGTCCCTCCTTCGTATCTTCCGGCGTGCGGCTTGAGGTCGAGGTCCGTGTTGCTGAAGTCACCGGCGTGACGCACACTGTTCCAGCCCAATCCCAGTGGACGCAGGCAGTCCATCAGTGGCGGGCGAACGTAGAACACACCGGCGCCTTCGGGGCCCAACAGCCATTTGTGACCGTCGGCAGCCAGGGCGTCGATTCCCATTGCCTCGACGTCGAGCGGAAACGCGCCCAGTCCCTGGATGGCGTCGACGAAGAGCCAGGCACCGTGGCGGTGAGCGATCTCTGCCACCCGCCCGGGGTCAATCCGAAAGCCGGTCCGAAATCCGATCCAACTGATGGCGACAAGGCGGGTGTGGTCGTCGCAGGCAGCCTCGATAGCGTCGTAGCTGACATGGTCGAAGTCGACCGGCAGCACCCGGACCTCGACATCCCGATCGGCGAGGTGCTGCCAGGCGTAGAGATTGGAGGGAAATTCGGAGGCGGGGACAACCAGGTTGTCGCCGGGATGCCAGTCCAGGCCTTCGGCCACCAGGTTCACACCCTCGGTCGTGTTACGGATCACAGCGATCTGTTGCTCGTCGGTTCCCATGAGCGATTCGGCGGTCCGTCTCAGCTTCTCGACCCGATCCCGCCAATGGCTCCAGCCGGTTGCCCCGTTGCGGGCCAGGTCATCGATCCAGTCTCGCATCGCGTCAGCTGCCACGGTGGGCAACGGGGCCACCGCAGCGTGATCGAGGTAGGCCCAGCGGTCCGAAGAGGGCATGCCCTGCCGCATGCGTTCGGCCCAGTCCGACGGGCCGGTTGTCTCGGGGTTGTGTCCGTTCATGGCCGTCTCCGCTGCGTCGCGTCACCGGTGGCGACGGCCTATCATGACGGCCGCTGTTTCACTCGGCAACGAAGCTTGACCGCCATGAACTCCCCCGTCCCCACCCGCGACGAACTGGTTTCCGGGTACCTCGATCAGCTTCCGTTCGAGCCGTACCCGGTCCAGGAGGAAGCGTTGCTGGCGTGGTTCGGGTCCGAAGAGGGAGTGCTGGTCTGCACTCCGACCGGCACGGGCAAGACCCTGATTGCCGAGGCTGCCGTGTACGAGGGGCTGGCAACCGGCCGACGCGTCTACTACACGACACCGTTGATCGCCTTGTGCGAACAGAAGCTCCGCGAACTGCAGGATTCGGCTCAGCGGTGGGGGTATCCCCGCGAATCGGTTGGGCTGATCACCGGCAACCGACGAGTCAACCCCGACGCTCCCGTGTTGGTGGTGGTCGCCGAGGTGCTGCTGAATCGCCTGTTGCAAAGAGGGGCCGATCAGTCTGGGGACGATCCGGAAGAGATCGATGCGGTGGTGATGGACGAATTTCACAGTTTCAATGACCCCGAGCGGGGTGTTGTCTGGGAATTGTCCCTGGGATTGTTGCCTGCATCGGTCCGACTGCTGCTGCTCTCGGCCACAGTGGGAAATGCATCGAGTTTCCTGGGCTGGCTGCGGTCCAGTCACCAAAGACGATTGACACTGGTGCAATCCGACCAAAGGCGCGTGCCGTTGACACACCATTGGATCGGGGAGGAACTGCTGGGGGAGCAGATTGAGGACATGGTGGCCTCCGAGAGAACTCCCGCCCTGGTGTTCAGTTTCCACCGTGAGGGCTGCTGGAGTTCGGCGGAACTGTTGAAAGGGAAACGGCTGGTCGACGCGGAACAACAGAAAGCCCTGGCCGAGGTGGTCAACGCCTACGACTGGGGACCAGGCGGTGGCCGGAAGCTCAAACCCTTGCTGTTGCGTGGTGTCGGAGTGCATCATGCCGGCATCCTGCCCAAGTACAAACGGGTGGTCGAGGACCTGTTTTGCCAGAGGTTGCTGTCGGTGGTGGTCTGCACCGAAACGCTGGCTGCCGGGGTCAACCTTCCTGCTCGTTCCGTGGTGCTGACCGAGTTGCTGAAGGGGCCACCGGGCAAAAAGACCGTGATCGACCCCAGCCGGGCCCACCAGATGTTTGGCCGAGCCGGCCGCCCGCAATTCGATGATCGCGGTGATGTCTTTGTGCTCGCTCATGAGGACGACGTGAAGATTGCGAGGTTCAAAGAGAAGCTGGCGACGATTCCCGAGAAGACCGGTGATCCGAAGTTGATCCGGGCTCGCAAGAAGTTGTTGAAGAAGATGCCCAAGCGGAGTCCCAACCGGCAGTACTGGAACGAGAAACAGTTCCACCGCCTGGTGGGTTCGCCACCAGGAGACCTGGTCAGTCGCGGTGACATCCCGTGGCGATTGCTGGCCTACCTGCTGTCGATTTCGCCTCGAGTGGATCGACTTCACGAGTTCATCGACGGCCGGTTGCTGGGGCCCAAGGCATGCGAATCGGCACACGGTCGTCTGGATGAGATGTTGATGACGTTGTGGGCGGGAGGGTTTGTCGAATTGGAGCCCAACCCGCCGAAACGGGGAACCGAGGTGGTTGACGACGCTTCCGATCCACCGGCTGCCGCGGGGATGCTGGGAGCTCTGATGGCCGAAGCGGTCGCCGTGTCGGAGCAGCCGAAGGGAGCGGCCGGGAATCCGGATGTTTCGGAACCGAGCGAGCCGAAGGGTTACCGTGCCGAACTGGCTCGACCGACTGAGCGGCTGGAGATGCTGCTGGGCTTTCGGAGCATTCACCCGATTTACGGAGCGTTCTTGAGAGATCACCTGGGAACGGCGAGCCGTGTCGAGTGGATTCAGGCGTTGGAAAGCACCCTGGAATTTCCCGGTTCGGCTCTTCGGTCGGTTCGCGTTCCGGGCCCGGAGCGGGTTCCTCAAGGGCCGTTGGCCGTCGAGAGACTTCACCCGGAGTTGCTGCAGCGGGGGCTGGCCACCGCTGCGGAACTGGGAAGCGAACCCGAGGAAGACGAATTCGGCGAAAGAATCTGGCCTCTGAGGCTCGCTGAAAAGTTGAAGTTGCTGTTCGATGTCCAGTATCCCGGCGCGGGTCGGTTGAGAATTGCGGCCATCTGGGCTGCCGGGGCGATCGACGAATTCGGCGGCGACTTCGACAAGGTCGTCGGAATGGCGGATCTTGGTCGGCAGGAAGGCGTGTTGTTCCGCCACCTGCTGCGATTCGTTCTGTTGTTACAGGAATTCGCGAACACTCCACCCCACGATGCTGATCCTCATGCGTGGAGTGACGAATTGACGGAGTTGGCCGAACGACTGACTCGCTCCTGCCAGGCCGTCGACCCTCAGAGCACCGACCACTTCCTGGAAGACACGCGGACCCGCGATCCCCTGGGTGATGTCTGGCGCGAGGTCCGGGGATGATGACAGATGGGGACTCGTTCGAACCCGCGTCCGGACAATTCAATGACTGGCCGGGATTGGGGCGTGTTTGCCGATTGGGGTTGGCCACGAGAGGAAACACGTCTCTGGAGCCCGACGACGTCGAGCACGCGGTCGACTGTGGAGTCAATTACCTGAACTGGTGTCGTCACGCCGACGGGTTGCAGGAGTGGATCCGACAATCGGGGCGACGTCGAGAGGATGTTCGGGTGGCTGTTCAGTTCTTCGCGAGGACCGCGTCGGGTGCCCGGGACGAGTTGGCCGAGTGCCTGGAACAGCTCGGAACGGACTATCTCGACGTGTTGACGTACTACTATGTCGAGAGTGAGGCCGAGTGGAAGCAGATCATCTCGGCAGATGGTGCGGCCGAGGTGGTCGATGCCGCTCGGGCTGATGGGGTGGTCCGTTCGGTCGGTTTGACAAGTCACCAGCGTGATCTTGCCGCCGAATGGGTCGCCGGTGGCCGTCTCGACAGCCTGATGATTCGCTACAACGCAGCTCATCGGGGAGCCGAACGGGATGTGTTTCCGGTGACCGAATCCCGGAACTGTCCGGTCGTGGCATTCACCTGTCTTCGGTGGGGCGGGCTGATCCGGTCGACTCCGGATGATCCCCCCGGATTCTCTGTTCCGTCGGCGGCCGACTGTTACCGCTGGGTACTGTGCCAGCCGGCGGTGACGGTGGCGCTGGCCGCCCCCAATGGACGGCAGGAGCTTGACGAGGTGCTCGACGTAATATCCCCGTGGCAGGCGATGCCACCGGGGGTTCACTCGGCGATCAGCGGCCACGGTGACCGGGTGTATCGCCACGGCGGCGGGTTTCCCTAGGGGACTCTGGCTCCGGGTTCCGGCTGCAGCGGCAACCGGATCGACTTGTGTCGCCCTTGTCGCTCGACTCTCAGCGTGATTGTGCCGAGAGGTTGACTGAGCATTCGAGCGAGGGTTTTTCTCCCTGTGATCGGCTGTCCGTTGACCCTGGTGATTCGATCGGCATTCTTGAGCCCGGCACGACCGGCCGGAGAGGCTGTGGAAACACCGCTGACAACCACCGCATGGGGCTCGGCGTCGTCAAGCCGCCATTCGAAACCCAGCCTCTGAGCTTCTCCCGGCAGCAGCAGCGTGCGGATTCGCAGCCTCTTCTTGTTTCGACGGCGTGTCAGGACCTGGACCTGTGAGGGGGATGACAGGATGCGCCAGGCGAAATTCTCGGCGTCCTTGATGTCGACACCTCCGAGTTTCAGCAGTCGGTCGCCCTTTTTGAGCTTGGCCTGGTCGGCTGCAGTGTCGTCAGCGACGTCGGTCAGTTGGATGATGCCCTGCTGGGCAAGTTCGGGATCCCACGCAGCTCCCAGTCTTTGCTGCGCGCTGGTCGCCGAAGATTCCAGCTTGCGGCGGTAGGCCTCGGATTCCTGAGTGGCCATGTGGCGGAAACCGGGCATTTCACTCCGGCAGGCCGCGTCGTGAGCAAGGCTCACCAGCAGACGCGTGATTCTCTCGAGGCCGCTCCAGGCGATCAGATCGGCATCGTCTCCGGGACGGTGGTATTGACCGTGTAGTCCGGTATGAAGAAACAGGACCGGGATGTCTTTGGCGAAGAAGGGATAGTGATCGCTGTTGGCCAGCAGGTCCCAGTTGAAGTCCAGGGCCATCGGTCGTTTCAGTTGCGTGTTGTGCTTGACGGCGAAATGCCGAAGTCCGACGCCCGTACGCGAGCCAAAGACCACGAGCCGGTCTTCTCTCAACCGACCGACCATGTCAACGTTCAGGGCCATGTCGATCGCTTCCACGGGGATCGTCGGATGTGCGGTCCAGTACTTGGAGCCCACCAGTCCCAGTTCTTCGGCATCCCAGAAAACGAACAGGATCGAACGCCGGTGATCCAACTGGCTGGAACCGGCCAGGGCTTCGGCGACTTCGAGTACCGCGGCGGAGCCGCTGGCATTGTCGTCGGCCCCATTGTGAATCTGTCCGATGCCGCCCAGGCTGGTCCGCTTGGTCCCGAGGCCGACGTGGTCGTAGTGCGCTCCGATAACGATGAACCGGTCCTTCAACTCCGGGTCTGTCCCCGGAAGCACCGACAACACGTTGCGAAATCCTTTCTCAGAGAATTCCTGGTAGAAATCTCCACCTCCGCCGGCGGGTTTCAGTCCGATGCGTCTCAGTTGCTGGACGAGATAGGCTCCGGCGGCTTGTCCTCCCTGTGAACCGGCTGCACGACCTCTCAACGTGTCGCTGGCCAGAGTGTTGATGTGTTGTTTGAGGTCGGTGCGACGAACTGTTGCAAGAGCTTGTTCGAGCGGTGTCGCGGGATTGTCCGACGCGGATGTCGTGGTGATCGCGGCGAAGAGAATCGTCGCCACTGCCGGAATTCTGATACGACAGGTTCGGGAAATCGGGAACAGGCACAACATCGGCAAAGGGCTCGTAGTGGCCGGGGATCAGGGGTCTGGAGTAACT
>Ga0310344_10001476_pt1 | contig 18013 bp, 17 predicted proteins | sample HC15DNA20200_MG_FD_203801 | JGI IMG/M metagenome (GOLD analysis project Ga0310344, IMG submission 203801) | Marine microbial communities from station ALOHA, North Pacific Subtropical Gyre - HC15-DNA-20-200_MG | ecosystem: Environmental > Aquatic > Marine > Oceanic | place: Pacific Ocean: North... | reverse complement strand
ATAGTTGATCTTTATCCTTTTAAATTACTGTTTTTTTATGCGTTCAAACTTTTTGAGTCCCGATATTAATACAAAAATTGATGTGTTTGGAGAGATTCAAACTCTGAATCACTTGGTTGAAAACAAGATAGTTGTTCTGCTAATTTTTGTCGCAACTATGCAGTTTATTAAAACTGTTCCCTAAGAAAGCGCTAATTTTACACCTTATTTAATAGATTAATTAACTATTCCTATATTGACGATTTCTTCATTTTCTAATAACGAATTTTTGACATAGGGATTGAAAGAATAGCCATTCAAATTTAATCAAACCAAAGGAAAACACGATGGAACTATTTTTGATAAGCCTCGTCGCTGCAAGCTTAACAGGGATCTTGCTGCTTACAATAGCCAGTGTCACAAAAACACTTGAAACAATGAATCAAGCAACTGGCCAACTGCGACAACTCACTCCGGTGTCGATACAATCACGTTGGGATCGATGAAGTATGGATCATTATCGATATATTAGCGATTTGAGTCTCCAGGATCCTTTTGTTTTAGCGAGTTTAGGCCAAGTTCACTACCGCTCAGGCAATCTACCGGTTGCCGTAGATTATTTGCAAAAAGCATTTGGAATGAGTAGAGAACCAGAAATTATAAAACATTTACTGGAAGTCTTGACAACTAAACGTCAGATAGAGCGGGCTAAAAAATAAGGGGGAGGGGGGTGATAGATATATTTGATACCCATTTTCAAATAGCATGAATATATTTTATTTGGATACCGATCCCATCGAGATATCTAAAATGTTGTGCGACAAACATAGCGTTAAAATGGTGTTAGAATCTGCGCAGATGTTATCAACAGCTCATCGAGTCTTAGATGGTAGTTCCTACGCAAATGAGCATGGTCTGTATAGGATTGCCCACAAAAATCACCCTAGCACAATCTGGACTAGATCCAGTAGTCAAAACTACTTTTGGCACTTATCTTTATTTAGGGCAATGCTAGACGAGTATAGCCATCGTTTTCATCGGACGCACAAATCTAATAATTTATATGATTCGCTAGTGCATTTACCAAAAAATATAACAAGCGGGAGGTTTACGCCTCCCCCCCAATGCATGCCATCAGTATATAAACGCGATGATGCCATAGAAGCTTATAGAAATTTTTATGTCAGCGAAAAATCCCATTTCGCACAGTGGAGTTACCGAGAGCCGCCAAGCTGGTTTGTTAAAGGCATCAAAAATCATTGATTCAATTATTTGTGTGATTATGGTCAACTACTTCTGATGCAATTCTCCTAGAATATAGAAGGTAGAGCGTTAATCATAACCTTAGTGACTGTAATGATTATCAGCTTTTTAGATGTCCGCGAGACATTTTGCTAGTAGCCTTTCAGTTGTTCTCCAATACTTACTTAGAGTCCCTTAATCTTTTGTTTTCTTTTTTCTTCTAATACCCCAACGCCATAGCAGATGCGCTCCCACTGCTAAAACTGCTACTGTCACTTGATTCCAATCACAGTAAACAAAAAAAATAGCCGCACCCCAAATAGCAACTAAACCTTGCCAATAGATGATCTGGTATCTTCTTTCCATAGATAGAATCTTACTCCAAATTTCATAGATTTTTTCTCTATGCTAGGAGTGTAGTGTTTCTAATTTTTTGTAAATCTCTAGTCACAGCGTTGTTAATTACTTTTTAATGTTTTGGGATCGAAAAGCGTAGCAATTTGTTTTATGGCGCTGCGTTAGAACTTATTCGCGGTAGGATGACATTGTCCGAGGCATCGTGACCTAGTATAGATTCATTATCTATTTTTTTAATATAATAAATATTTCTATTATTACATAAAAATAAAGAAAAAATTACCTTTTCTATAACAAATCTTTATTTTAATAGAATAATATTCTATATTTGATCCTGTTTTGATAAGCCGATTGCGTCTATTTAACAGATGCATCTGAAAAAATTTTTAGACAACACTTTTTGACTAATTTGTTTTCTGATCAGTTTCTAGACGCATCACTTGTTGAGTGCTCAATAATAAAGCAGAAGCTTGTGTTGCTCTTGAAAAGATATAAAACAAATTAACTACAAAGGAGACGTAATGAACGTAACAAAAAAAATCGCATTATTTTTAGTGTTTTATTTTACTACACAGGTGACATTAGCTCAGTCGGAGTTCTTAGTAGACACTAATTGGTTAGAGCAAAATATTAACAACCCAACCGTTCATCTAATTGAGGTTAGTGTTGCGCCGGGAGTCTATGAACGGGGTCATATTGAGGGAGCTGTCAATTTTAAGTGGCATACTGATTTAGTAGACACAGTGAGTCGGGACATTGTTAGTAAGGATAAATTACAAAGCCTCCTTCAACAATCTGGAATTAATCAAGAAGACACTATCGTTATCTATGGAGATAAAAATAATTGGTTTGCAGCATGGGCTGCTTGGGTGTTTGATATTTATGGTATAGAGAATGTGAAGTTACTCGATGGAGGGAAAAATAAGTGGAAAGCGGAAAAGCGCGCTTTAACTCCATTAGCGACTAAAAACAGCGCGGGAAACATTCAATTAAATCAAAGTAATAATCTTCTAAGAGCACGATTAAAAGATGTTGTTGCTGTTGCAAACAAAGAATCAGATTTTGCATTGTTGGACATTCGGTCTGCAGCAGAATATTCTGGCAAGATATTTGCCCCTGAAGGAGTTCCCGAATTAGCAGTAAGGGCAGGCCACATTCCTGGGGCAGTTAACGTTTCTTGGGGTAAGGCTGTTAATAAAGACGGAACTATTAAATCAGTCAGCGAATTAAGGGAAATATATGCAGAGGCTGGCATTGATGGCTCTAAGCCGATTATTACGTATTGCAGAATTGGAGAGCGTTCTAGTCACTCGTGGTTTGTTCTTAAAAAAGTACTTGGTTATGACGCTAGAAATTATGATGGTTCCTGGACAGAATATGGAAACTCAGTAGGAAGTCCTATTATTAATTTATCTGGAACTGTGTGGGGTAAAATTTAATCTGTGCCTAGAAAAATTAAAGATAACGGCAAATAATTTGCCGTTATCTTTTCAATTAAAATGAAATATCCTATACAGATACCCTCGCTCTATAATTTTTCAGGGTTTGGTGTTGTTCTAATTCTTTCTTGGTGGATAAAAATTGAACTGGAGCAGATTCAAACTAATGTGGTGTATTTGTCGTTATGGATAGGTATATTTTTCGGTGTCGTATTACAACGAAGTAGATTTTGTTTTTACTGCTTGAGTCGTGATTTTATTGAGAAAAAAGATTCCAAAGGATTGCTAGGAATTGTAGTTGCTCTTATCATTGGAACTATAGGATATCATTTTATTTTTGGGGCGTTTCTAATTGATCCTATATCGCCCAACCTACCTCCCAATGCACATATATCTCCTGTAAGCTTAGTTTTAGTATTGGGATCGTTTTGTTTCGGTTTTGGTATGTCGATAGCGGGTTCGTGTATTAGTGCTCAGTTATATCGATTAGGCGAAGGTTTGTTGAGCGCCTTGATATCTCTGATCGGAATTGTTATTGGATTTATAATTGCGTTTCAAGTGTGGAATTTTCTCTACTTAGAGTTTATTGCTAATGCTCCTGTAATTTGGTTCCCCCATCATGTTGGTTATGGCGGATCTATTTTTCTACAGTTGACTTTATTGATTTTACTTGCATTTTTTTTACTTGTATTCAACAAAGAACAAAAAAAAGATGAAGGTATCGTTTGGTGGAAAGTTCGATGGCCAACTTATGTGGGAGGAATATTGGTTGGATTGATAGCAATGCTTTCGTTTTTGCGGGTTGCTCCTTTAGGGGTCACGGCTGAAATTAGTGATATAGCAAAAACTACAGCTGGATACTTCCAATTTATGCCGCCAAGGTTAGAAGGATTAGAGACCCTGCGAGGATGCATTATTCTCGTTAAGAATTCTTTTTGGTCTAATAATGGGTTATTAATTGTTGGATTAGTATTGGGATCTCTTGCTTCTGCTATCTTTTCAGAAGATTTTAGAATTCAATTACCCAACAGAATTGAAACAGTTAATTCTTTTATTGGTGGTATTTTGATGGGATTTGGCGCAATGATCGCCTTAGGCTGCACGGTTGGAAATTTACTATCTGGCATAATGGCCGCTTCTTTATCGGGATGGGTATTTTTGATTTTTTGTGGATTGGGACTATATTTAGGTTGGCTGATAAAGAATAAGTACTTAACAAAAAAAAGTAATTAAACCCCATGAGAAACAGTATTGAGAATTTTTCTCTTTTGAATCTAAAACATATTTACAAATTAAAAAACGTAACCCTCCATCGATCAGGAAAAAAATTTGATTAATTCTCGTTGGAACCAACCGTGAAAAACAAAAATTATAAAAACTATAGAAAACAAACACAAAGAGTGCGGGGTGGTTTGTTTCGGTCTGAACATGGAGAGACGAGTGAAGCAATATTCATGAACTCTGGTTATACTTTTCAGACTGCTGAAGAAGCAAGAGATAGATTTGCGGGAGTAATTGATGGGTATCTTTATTCTCGATACAGCAATCCCACTGTATCTATGTTCGAAGAACGCATGGCTCTTAATGAGGGAGCCGAATCTTGTTTTGCTACTGCAAGTGGGATGAGTGCTGTTTTTTCTTCACTAATGAGTTATCTGAAAAGTGGTGATGAAGTTGTATCATCTAGAGCTTTATTTGGTTCCTGTTATCATATCCTTGATCAAATATTACCACGCTATAACATTACTACTCATTTAATTGATGGAACTGATTTAACTCAATGGGAAAAACACGTAACAAAAAAAACTAAATGTATCTTTCTTGAATCACCATCTAATCCTACAATGGAAATTGTTGATATACAATCTGTTGCAAACATCGCACATCAGTACAATGCTCTTCTAATTGTCGACAATATTTTAGCATCCCCAGCTTTACAAAAACCTCTTGAACTAGGGGCAGATATAGTCATCTATTCAGCAACGAAACACATAGATGGGCAAGGGCGGTCAATGGGTGGAGCCATACTTTCATCCGAAGAGCATTACAAAGAGTTCATAAAACCATTCATGCGTCATACCGGGCCAGCTCTTAGTCCGTTTAATGCATGGATTTTATTAAAGGGACTTGAAACATTGCAATCTAGAATTGACCAACATTGTCATAATGCTATGAGAGTTTCGAAATTTCTGGCTAAACACCCAAAAGTAGACAAAACCATTTATCCTGGTTTAGAAAATCACCCACAATATGACTTAGCAAAAAAACAAATGCTGCAATCAGGCTCTGTTGTAACATTTTCGATTAAGGGAAATAATGCATTTAAATTTATTAACGCTTTAAATCTTTTTGATATTTCAAACAATTTTGGTGATGCAAAAAGTTTGGTTACGCATCCAGCAACAACAACCCACCGTGTTATTGGAGAAGAAGGCAGGAAAAAGTTAAACATCTCTGACAACATGATTAGACTTTCGGTTGGACTTGAAGATGTAGAGGATTTGCTTGATGATATCGATCAAGCATTCAAGGAAATAAATATATAAATCAGAGGTTTGAGGGAGAAACTACGCTGCCGATCTAAAACAATCGACCACTATGTAATGAGACCTCTACGTTGTATATCGTCGAAATTATTTTTATTAATGAGGACTAAATCTTTATGCAGCAAATCGTCAGGATTAGACATCAACTCCTGAGTTAATTCCTCGAGACCCTGATGATCCAAACGCCTTAAATTACCTCCAGCTATGAGCTGAAAGATTACTAATTGTTTTCTGCTACAGAAACTAGAAAATTCTTGAGATGATGTCCCTGCTTGCAGCATTAGCTGTGGGCAATATTCTATAACCGTGATCAAATGTGGATTCGTTTCAAAAAGTTTTTCACCGCCAATTAATACTTTGAATTCGAATCCCTCCACATCGATTTTTAGTATCGTTCGGCTTGTTAAAACGTTCGATAAAAAGATCTGATCTAAAGTAGTTGTTTCAATTGCTATAGATGATCTCTTTCCGGGCTCATCTAAACGATCTTGGGTTAGCTCATAGAGTACATTGTTGCCTGTACGATTTGATGAGAGGTATAGCTGACTGGTGCCCACACGATCTGACACTGCAATATGGTATGCCTGTGTATTAGTACAATTGTTCAAAATCAGATTCTTTTCAAGAAAGTGAAATGCTCGGCTGTCTGGTTCAAAAGCTAAAACTTTTCCAGATTTTGTCACTAGACTAGAAAAGTATGTTGTCAAATAACCAATATTCGCCCCTACATCAATAATTGTCGCATCGGGACTAATTATTCGTGAAAAAAATCTAACGAGATCAGGTTGACTACTTCTTTTGGAATAAAGAGAGCGCGAGCTATCACATTTAGGATTCAAAAATAGTTTGATCCCCCAACGCATTGAAACAGGATTACCTCTGTAGTATTCCCACTGGTACCAACGCCACTTTCTTAAAGTGTTCTTAATGTATCTCTTCAAATTTCCAAACATCAGAAGTCTCCAACACTGTCTCCCAATTCTTGGCGCCGTTACTACCTTTCTCAAGAACCACTGTCCCAATGAATTTCTAGTTTACACCTAATTTAATGGCTTTTTAGGTGTTTTAGATTCTTTATTGGGACAGCTTTAGAGGAACAACTTTAGAGGTATTACTGCGGTAGAACTTCTTGGCAGTGGGTATGGTGACCACGATAAGCGAACAGTAGAGGACGTAATGTCAGACCTTCGTGAGGGATATATCTCCGAGAGCTACGCCCGAGAAAACTACCCCCATGCTTTTAAAGAATAGGAGGTGATTTGACCATTCGCTAGAAACGACAGTCAATTTACCGAGTTTAGATAGCTCTTCTCTCTTCTCGCGTCTGTTTGGTTCCTTCTTGATCTATTTCAAACCCGGAGTCGTTTCTTGTTGCTACAAAGCCGTAGAAGTCTTTGGCTTGTTGTGAACTAACAATGCCATTCTGAATTTCTTTTCGTACCCGTTCAGGGTCACGGTCGAGTGGGTCTCCGTATCCACCACCACCAGCTGAGCGCAAACTGATTACGTCTCCCGTCTTAAATGGCCCCATTCCAGTAGCACGCTCAGTTAGGAGTTCTTCTTCGTTAGATCCAGCATGCATTTTGATGCTGTTGATACCTCCGTCGTGACCGCCGTTTAAACCATGCGGTCGTGCTTGAGTCAGTTCGTTAGCGATCTGGATCTGGCAATCGTCCTCTAGAAAACAATAATCTCGGATTACTCCTAGGCCTCCTCTAAATTTTCCGATGCCATATTCTTCCGTGCGAAGCTCATATCGTTCCATTCGGAGTGGGTAGCGCGTTTCACAGACCTCAGCCGGTAAGTTTGCGACATCACCATCCATATGAAATATAAGCGCATCAGCACCGTCATCTGTAGATAGTGCACCACCACCACCATCGACAGGATCGACAGCGATGAACGGTTCCCCATATTTAGGATCCACGCGCAACATGAAAGCACCAAAAAGCATGTACTCTCCTGCTGGGCAGCGATCTGGAACCGCGTTGGCTAAGGCCTCGCTAACTAGATCTGTAATTAAAACGCTCGCATACCCATACGAATCACAAGGGGCAGGCCACGATGGGTTGGTTAGAAGGTTATCGGAAGCCTTGACATTCAGAGACCGGACATGTCCTTCATTTGATGGCTCCAGTGGCAAGGTCGCGGATTTAAAGGCCATTTCTGCAGATGATCTCGCTCCTGCTAACGGAATGTTGACGGGACCCCCAGCTGTTTCACTGGTGCCATCAAAATCGACAGTAACTTCGTCTTCCTCGATAGTAACCGTAACCTTAATCGTGCGCGGAATGTCTTTGTTTACACCGTCGTGATCTAGGAAAGATTCAGCACTCCATGTACCATTTGGCATTGCCGATACGATCTTTCGAACCCGTACTTCGGTCTGATCCATGACTGTTCCCATGGAATCACGCACTGTATCGGCTCCGTATTTTTCACATAGCCGGAGATAGCGCTCGACCCCAGTCTTGGCAGTTGCCATCTGTGCCTTAAGATCTCCACGGACTAAGTTAGGGAAGCGATTATTTGAGTTGATGTAATCCATCAAGGAGTCGTTTTGCACTCCATCGTCAAACAGCTTAAGGTGTGGAAAGGTCATACCTTCCTGAATCACGTCGGTCGAATTGGGACACCAACCGCCTGGAACTATGCCCCCAATATCTGCCCAGTGGCCCGTGACCGCAGAAAAACCTTGCAGTGATCCATCGAAGATTATCGGGATGTAGATACTGGTATCAGATATGTGTGTGCCAGTGGTGAAAGGATCATTGGCGATAATGATGTCTCCGGGATTAAAACCGTTGATTCCAAATTTTTTCAAGCCGTTCCGTACGGTGACCTGGAGACAGGAGGAGAAAACTGGCATCGACGTTCCTTGCGCCAGCATTTCACCTTCAGTATTCAAGATAGCTACACCGAAGTCTTGAATCTCGTAGAGTAGCGGACTATATGCCGTTCGCACCATGGTCAACCGCATTTCTTCAGCAGCAGCAACGAGCGTGCTTCTCACAACCTGGGTTGTAATAGGATCCAGTTCATTGGTTTTTTTAGAGCTCATGTTGTTCACCTGTCTGATTCGCGTGTGATATGTAAGTTACCGTATTCATCAACCCTCAATTGTTGATGGGGTTGTACAACAACAGTGGAATTCCACTCTTCTATGATTGCAGGTCCAGCTATTAGCTCGCCTGAGCGGAGCAGTGTCCTGTCATAAAAAGGACATTCTACATAATCAGATGCAGATTCAAAGTAGGTCATTCGCTGGCCTAATAATGCATTGTTCTCACCCTTAGTCCATTCTTCAATATTTGGAATAGGCGGTGATTGTGCAGGTACTGTCGCAGCAACGCGGGCAGTGACAAGCTCCGTTGGCATACCAACGGAAGAATGCCCATACATCCTTTCGTGCGCCCCGTCGAATGCGCTATTTAGTGCATCGAATCCGTCTCGTAATTGTTCTCGACTCGGAATAGGCACTGTTACAGTGTGTTCTTGGTTCTCATATCGCATGTCTGCACTTTGGGAAATAATCGCGTTTTTCGTTTGAACTCCAGCTTCACTGAGCTTTTCAAGGCATTCCTTCGCTAGCGTGTCATACATATCGAAAAATTTTTCAGGAGTCAGGTTAGTGAGACCATAGACTGAAGTTCGTACCGTGTCTTCACGATAGTCCGCATTTAGAATTCCCCATGCCGAAAAAACTGCTGGGTTCTGTGGGATAACTGCTCCTCGAAGCTCAAGCTCCTCTAGTAATGCTGCTGCAAAAAGCCCGCCTCCACCACCGTAAGATAGCAGGGTTAAATCTCTTGGGTCATGTCCTCGCTCTAATGTGATGACTCGAATCGCGTTGATCATATTGATGTCTGCAAGATGAGTAATGCCATAGGCTGCTTTTTCAAGACTTAATCCTAATGGACCGCAAATTTTCTCCTCGATAGCTTTTCGAGCAGCACCAACATCCATCTTCATCCGATTCCCCCAGAAGTTGTCAGGATTGATCCGACCTAATACCAGATGCGCATCAGTAACTGTTGGTTCTGTTCCACCGCGACCAAAGCATACGGGACCCGGGTCAGCTTCGGCACTCATCGGGCCTACGTAGAAACCACCGGCGTCATCTACCCACGCAATACTTCCACCCCCAGCTCCGACTGATTCAATATCAATAGTTGGTTGGAGGACGGGTCTTCGGTTTACGATGGTTTGCGATTTCTCGACTGGATCTCCATCAAGGATTAGTGACACATCAAAGCTAGTACCACCAACATCAGAAGCGATTAAATTGGGAATCCCAAGTTGCCGAGCTAGGGTTACAGCGCCAATAACACCGCCAGCTGGTCCCGATTCCAATGTTCGAATGGGCAATCGCTCAGCCTCTTGTCGAGATAGCATACCGCCAGTTGACTGCATGACAGTAAAGTTTCCATTAAATCCTTTCCCAGTGAGTTTAGCGTCAAGTTCTGCCAGGTAAGACGACATTCTAGGTTTGACATAGGTGTTCAGTACCACTGTACTGGTTCGTTCGAACTCGCGAAATTCTCGAGTTACATCTGAGGAGATAGATACGGAAACATTAGGTAATTCATCGTTAATAATTTGTTGTAACTGAATTTCATGAGCTGGATTTGCGAATGAATTCACCAAACAAACTGCTATCCCATCAATCTCTAAATCCTTCATTTTTCGAACTTGATCTCTCGACATAGTTTCGTCAAGTGCTGTAACGATTTCTCCGTTTGCTGCCATTCTCTCTGGTACCTCAAATCGGAGATATCTCTCGACCAAAGGCGTCTGTGGTTTATATTGAAGGTTAAAAACCTCTGGCCGAGCACCACGACCTAGTTGCAAAACATCGCGGAAACCGGCCGTAGTAATGACGGCAATCCGTGCTCCTTTTTCTTGTAAGATAGTATTAATTACTGTAGTCGAACCATGAATGATCATACCGAGCTCTTGTAGGTCAACATCAAGCTCCTCGATTCCAATCATGATGCGGGAGGGCAGTTCGGAAGCGATAGAAGGTTGTTTCTCAATTTCGAGAGTTCCTAACTCGCTGTCAAAGTAAACAAAATCGATGAATGTGCCTCCGACATCGATTGCGAGCCGAGATTTGTTTTGTGTCACGAGCAGTTTTCTAGGAAAATACTAGGGATTTTCCCCTCCGAAATTAAGTAATATTAATCGTAAACATAGCATAGAATGCAAAATGTTGCGTTGAAAACCTATTTTTATACGTATATTTTGGTATTCCACATCGGACCGATGTCAATAATGTATTACCGATGGTTTAGTTCCAGCTCCACACAATTATGATTAGCCGAGGACCGAAAAACTACTTTCTGGATTAATGTTACGTAATCTCGACATTGTTCGAGTACTTAGGCCGTAGTTAATATTTTCTAGATGAAATTGAAGTGGGTTCTGATCGTGATTGTTTCCAGCTTCACAATACTCGATAAGTTGGGCCATCAATTTTCCTGCAACAGGACCATTCTTATATTGGTTCCCGCTGGTTCCACAGGCCATATAAAAGCCTGGTAAGTACGATCGATCATATATCGGCATCCAATCGTCGGATACATCATAAAGAGAAACTACACCCCTAAGGGGTGAGGAGACTGGCAGATCGGGGTATCGCTGTGCTTGCCTGTATACTTGTGTCTCCCATTGTTCGGTAAAATTGTCGTCCCAATCGTCTGGGTCTACAAAAATCCTTTCATCACATTCTGGGTCTTCGCTCCCGACAAGAATATGATTACCCAGTTCAGGGCGACTATAACAACCGATATCACTGTCTGAAATGACAAACGCATTGTTCTCGTAATCAAAGTTATCAGGTGAGGGAACGTGTGCAACTTCTACTTTCAGAGCGCGAGTAGAAATATTCATATCTAGCTCAGCCCCTATCATCGCGTTTATTTTCATAGAATGTGGGCCAGCAACATTTACAACTACTTTTGATGATATTACCTCCCCAGTGGACAAGGTGACGCCAGCAGCTTGACCGTTTATCTTAACTATATCGACGACAGTTTCGTTAAATCGATAGTCAGCTCCTTTGCTTTCTGCTGCGCGCTGAACATTTTGTGCAGATAGTTGCGGATCGTTGATATATCCTGCTGTAGGGAAATAAATTGCTCCGTATATTTCTGTTGAATTTGATTCCCCGAAGGTTGGGTCTTTCATTGACTTAGCGGGACTGAAACTCGCTGTTCGAACGATCGGCATCCTTTCTTTAATTTTTGTAGAGCTCCATCTTTCATAAGGAATAGCCAATTGATCTGCATGCTCAAGAATCGGTTGGAGAAAATTATTTTGTGGTGTTTGATAAACCATACAACCGCACTCCACAAAGCGCGCGAGCTCCGAGTCATTTCCGATCTCTAAATATTGTTTCCAGTTTTTCCAATAATGGTATCCCTCGAAAGCCAAAGCAGTCCCATCCAAAGTAGAATAATGGACTCGTATGACCGCGCATGAGGCTCCTGTCGAACCATAACCAGCTGCCGGTAACTTATCGAGGTTTAAAGTTTTCCAGCCTAGCTTTGCAAGCTCAAAACTAACTGATGTTCCGATTATCCCGGCGCCGATCACGATCGCATCATATGATTTGGTCATATTGTTTTTAACAAAAAGAGTTGGTTAAATGACGTTAGATCAATGTAACTATAACCGAATTCAGGCAGTATATCTGGCGCGCCCGGAGAGATTCGAACTCCCGACCACCTGGTTCGAAGCCAGATGTTCTTTCTCTCAATTCTTGGCGCGCTTACTACCTTTCTTGAGATTTAATCTCCCAATGAATTTCTAGTTTACACTTAATTTAATGGCTTGTTTAGGTGTTTTATATTCTTTATTGGGAGAACTTTAGAGGAACAACTTTAGAGGTATTACTGCGGTAGAACGTCTTGGTGGTGGCTAATGAAGCATGACCTAATCTTTCTGATCCGGCAGCTAAGTCTGTAGTCATCTCATACTCCGTAATCTTACCAACACATTGTCATCTTCTCTCCAAAAATTAGGAAATATCGTTCTTAACATCAACGAGATTTTTTTTGACATTCTTTCACACACTATAGACCATATTTTTTGCATCACTTAAAAAAAATCATGTGGCAGACTCAGTACATGTTTTTACAAAGTCGAAAAAAATGTTTTCTCGATATTTTCCAAATTGACGTGCTTGTCATCACTACTTGATGATTGTTTATGAAAAAAGTCCTCCTAGTCAACGCCGGCCCGTTTCATCGCCGGCGTTTACGTTGGAGACTCATCATATCGCTACAAATTCAAGATTTATGCTCACTTTAGCCTAACAAGACAATAGTAAAAGGAGTTGCAAATGAGAAGAACTTCGTCTCAAGACCGCCCTTGGTACATAAAAAAATGTTGTATTTGTCAAAAACAGAAGCATGTTTTGGAGTTTCGAGGCCGAGGTGTGTCACCAGGAAAGCCTCCAACTTGCAAAGAATGCGAAGAATCGCAACCAATGCCTCGACGACCATACCTCTATGGTAGGTGATCAGAAGACACGAATTGATTGGGGCGCATTAGCGCTCAAACTCCTTGCCAAATTGATAATAAATCTTTCGAAAGGTTTCTAATGCACCATCTTTCTCATTTTTTTATCCCCCATTCTCGCGTTTTTCTCGGTCTGGCCACCTTGATTTCGCTCTTTCTCGTCAGTTTTATCTGTTTAGCGGCTCAAAGTTCAAGTTTGGGCCGCGCAATGTCTGTTCAGGACGCGAAAGTAGGCACTTTATTGGTACGAGAAAGCGATCACGGACAATTACGACCGGTTCCAACCCTTGCAACTGACGTTGACATTCAAGTGAAGGGGATGATTGGAAGAACAAAGGTAACACAACACTTTAGCAATCCGACCAATCAATGGATTGAAGGGATCTATGTGTTTCCGCTTCCGGAATCATCAGCCGTGGACACCCTAATTATGAGAGTGGGTGATCGGATTATCGTCGGTGAAATTGAAGAACGGGCTGAAGCGAAGAAAATTTATGAACAAGCAAAACAATCGGGTAAGAAAGCCTCACTTCTTGAACAGGAGCGACCTAACATTTTCACTACTAGTGTTGCCAATATTGGCCCGGGTGAAATTGTCAGTGTCACGATTGAATACCAAGAAAGCTTGAATTACAGCCAAGGTGAGTTTTCGCTGCGTTTCCCGATGGTGGTGGGGCCGAGATACATTCCGGGCTCCACGGTCATCGAAGGGTTCTCCGGCACCGGTTGGTCGCACGATACTGATGAGGTAGATGATGCCTCTCGAATCACACCGCCGGTATCAGATCCGTCAGAGGATTTGATCAATCCGGTTCGTATTCGTGTCCATATTGATGCCGGTTTCCCAATTCAAGTACAAAGCTCTTCTCATGCAATTAAGATGAGCACTGTTGAAGGGGTGTCAGAGACATTCATTGAACTCGATAATGTCACCGTGCCGGCCAATAGTGACTTCGTTCTCAAATGGCGACCTCTGACTGGAAACGCTCCGAGTGCTGCGCTCTTTAGCGATGTATTTCAGGGTGAAACCTATGCGCTTTTAATGCTGATGCCGCCCTCTGATCCCAGTGAACGCATCAAAAGATTGCCTCGTGAGACAATTTTTGTCATCGATACGTCGGGTTCCATGAACGGGGCGTCTATCCGTCAAGCCAAAGAATCCTTAAGTCTTGCTTTAAGTCGTCTCACTCCAGAGGATTCGTTCAATCTGATTGAATTCAATTCGACCGCGTCCCGTTTTCACACTTACAGCCAACCAGCGACACAGAACAATATCGATCGGGCAGTGCGCTATGTAAAAAACTTACGCGCAGGAGGCGGTACAGAAATGTTGGATGCGCTGAAATTTGCACTTCCCAAAACGTCTGAGATCAACAAAGTACGGCAAGTTATTTTTATTACAGATGGCAATGTAGGTAACGAATCCAAACTTTTTCGATACATCAACAGGAATCTTGGGGAGAGCCGTCTTTTTACGGTGGGGATTGGAAGTGCTCCAAATTCACATTTTATGGAAAAAGCCGCAAAGTACGGCGGCGGCACTTTCACCTACATCGGATCAATCAATGAAGTGCAAGCGAAAATGGGAGAGCTTTTCTCGAAGCTCGAATCTCCGGTGTTGACCCAGATTGTCATTGACTGGAAAGGGCAAAAGACCGAACACTGGCCAAAATACCTTCCGGACCTCTATCTTGGAGAGCCGGTGGTCATTGTCGCAAAACTTCCGAGCTTTGGTGCTGAAATTGGAATTCATGGTAACCGCGGAGAAAATCCTTGGGCGGTTGATTTTAGGCTCGAGGGTGGCAGTCCCCATTCCGGAATTGATCGGTTGTTTGCAAGGCGCAAGATCGAGGCCCTGAATTCCAGACTTCTGGATGGTGCTGATCCTGATGCGGTGCGTGCTGAAATTGTTGCCATTGGGCTCAACCATCACCTGGTCACGAAACATACCTCATTGGTGGCGGTCGAACAGACCGCGTCCCGTTCAGTGGATGATGGTCTCAATACGCTGGCAATTCCAACCAATCTGCCGAAGGATTGGCTGATGGAAGACATCTGGCAGATAGAAAAGCAGTGGTCTAAAGAATTTGATGTGCTGCGAGAGGAAATGAAAAAATCCAGAGAAGCAGGTCCCATATTGGCCATGGCATCGTCACGTACCAAGCAGCACTTGGAACAATCGGAAAGAGTAGAGAAGTCGAGATCGCAGGAACAAGGCAATCAGGTGAGGACGCCCGTGTCGGTTGCTACACCAAGTAGCGGTTCAAGTGACGCATCCTTCGCTCAGACGGATGGCATGACCTCATCGTCAGCAAAAACACGAGTCGCTACTTCACAGGGCTCGGTTGCTCTTCCACAAACCGCGACGGGTGCAACCTTGTGGCTATTGATTGGCATCGTGCTTTTTGGATTGGCGCTGGCAGTTGCTACAGGTTCCCGTCGTTGGCGGGTTGCATGAACGTAAAAATACGCCTATCGATTGCAACGGTTATTGCCATAGCGGCAATCATCAGCGTGGCTGAGGCTTCAAGAATTCATCTCAAAGCCATCCTTGCGCAAATTCTTTTGCAAAACGCTTGGAGTCAAACTCTGCGTGGCCATCAAAATATTCGACCTTGGTCATGGGCTGATTTTTATCCGGTTGCGAAATTAGCCGTACCTTCTCTCGAGGCTGATGTGATCGTACTCTCCGGCGCAAACGGTGCCACGCTTCCGTTTGGACCGGGCCACATATTGTCCAGCGCAAGACTTGGAGCGTCAGACAACGCCGTGATCGCGGGACATCGCGACACTCATTTTAAGTTCTTGCAGGATGTTCGAATTGGTAACCCAATTATCCTCACAACTTCGAATGGCGAGCGTCACACTTATACAGTTGAAAAAACGGAAGTGGTACACGAAAGCGCAGTTCATCTTATGGATTCCAGTGAACAAAAAAAACTCACCTTGATTACTTGCTGGCCCTTTGATGCTGTTGTCCCAGGCGGCCCTTTGCGCTACGTCGTTCATGCGGTCAGCCTTAACGAATCCACTCTGTAAACCAAAAGCCAACGAGACGATTATGCGAAGAACCGAGAAAACTCAAAAAATTTACTTAATATTTTCAGTGTTTGCTTTTATTTCGTGTGGTCTGAGCACCGCATCTAGCGCATCTGAATCCTACGCGGACTGGAGAGGTCGAACGGGGTTGACCAGCGTTGCTGTGTTCTACACGGAACAGGGGCTCAAAGAGACCTGTCATGGATTTTGGGCTAGATATTATCTTGAAACCGATCCGAACAGTGCCTGTTTTCGGGTGACAACAAATTCTGGTGGTAGCGCAGTAAACGAACCTTTACCAATAGCCGAACTCCCCCCGAATAAACCTGAGGTCGTTAAAGTTGAAGACCCGAACCTAGCCGAACCCGGTATGCCATTGATTAAAGTTGAACCACAGCGAAAGAATCAGGACCAACTCGAGTTGGAGACGCTCGAACCCAAACCTGAGGACGAACCGACGCCCCAGCCGACGAAAGAATACCTAGTTGTTGACACTCCGATGGAGGAAGTTACCGGATTGATAAGTGAGCAACCATTGGTGGCCGAACCGACTGTGAATTCTTTGTTACTCACCTCCTGGACAGTCCACCCTGGGGACCATCTGTGGGGTATTTCTGGTGATAAAAGAGTTTACAACGACCCTTACCAATGGCCTCTTCTTTATAAAACAAATCGTCATCAAATAAAGGACGCCGATCTGTTGCAGCCCGGTCAGGTCATTCTCATTGATCGCAACCAGAGTGAAGCGGAGATCCGCCGCGCAATAGATCATGCCAGGACTCGTGGCCCGTGGACACTGGGTCTGGTTGAGCTCTCTGACATTGAATATCTTTCTCGCGAGCGAGGTTACCAGTGATGATGCCTAAAAAACCAACATTGAGAAATTCATTTGAAGCGCTGTGCACACTGGCGTCCAAAGAAGGATGGTGCTGGAAAATCGGGTGCCTTACGTGTGCGCATATGTATTTTCGATATGGATTTATGGAGCTCTCCCGCGGTAAGCATCCTGATGTAGCTAATTGGATTGTTAGCAACTCTCGACGAGATGAGCTCCATGCGAAACTCGGTCCGGTTTGGAACGATAGCCAAGGCCCCTCGGCTAGTGAGCAGTACGAACTGATTGCTATTTTGTCTGACGCTTCGCTTTCTAAAATTGCAAAACGGTGTCGATTTCCGTCTTGGCTCGGTTATTTAGGATTGGCTCTAAACTACACCGAGAAAGTGGAGACACAAACGCGTGTGCTCACCAAAAGCTGGAAGCCGCAATTGCTTGATATGCTCCCAAAAAATGCCGACTCCATGCATCTGATGAAACTGTGCCTGTTTGACAATAGTGAGGCGCCACTTCGATGGGGTGACTTGGTCTCGATTAAGGAGGCACTGCTGATTGGGGCACGAATTCAAGACAAGCCCTCCATCGCGTTTGCAGTGCACTAGTGAATTTACTGATCAAGCTAGCGCATTCTAGCGGCATCGTTCTTGTTACGCTGATATCAGTTGGGCTGCCGGTTTTCGCTGACACCTATAGAGCGATTGAAGTCTCTTGCCCACTCGGTGGGACGAATGCTCGGGGTGTTGAGATCACGAGCCAAACTTTTTTTGACGCATACTTAGATGGCGAGCCGATCGGTCATCATGGTCTACCGAATCCACCACCCGAATGCCCTGATAACGGGTTTTTGGTGTACAAGGAGCATTTTTCCGATCAGGAACTGGCCCAGCTTAAGGATTATATTTTTTCTAAAGACTACCAATCGCTCCGCCAGCCAAACACTCCGGTTTTTTATCGACTCGCAAAGATTTTAGAGGCTCTTGACTCACCGATTTTTGACTATTATCACTATTATCTTTCGGCTCTTTGGGAGATCTCAGATGGGAATGATGCAC
>Ga0310344_10001475_pt1 | contig 18017 bp, 18 predicted proteins | sample HC15DNA20200_MG_FD_203801 | JGI IMG/M metagenome (GOLD analysis project Ga0310344, IMG submission 203801) | Marine microbial communities from station ALOHA, North Pacific Subtropical Gyre - HC15-DNA-20-200_MG | ecosystem: Environmental > Aquatic > Marine > Oceanic | place: Pacific Ocean: North... | reverse complement strand
ATATCACCTTCTAGTGCTTTTTCCATAATTGGTTCTAATTTTAAACCTGAAATATCAATCATGATTTTTGCTAATTCCAAAATTGAAATCGAATTACCTGTTCCTATATTGGCATGAGTAAAAGATACATCACTTTCCATTGCAAGTGAATTAGCTTTTGCTATATCTTCAACATGAATAAAATCACGTATTTGCGAACCTGTACCAAAAATTATCGGTGATTTTTTATCTCTTAGTCGATCTAAAAATTTTGTTATTACTCCGGCATACTCTAATGTTTGACCTTTACCAAAAATATTGAAATATCGAAGTCCAATAATTCTTACTCTTTGTTTTGCATATTTCTCAGCAAGAACCTCATCATCTAATTTTGTTTTTCCATATGGGTTTATTGGTTTTTTATCAAAATTTTCTAAAATTGGAACTACATCTTGGTGACCATAAACACTTGAACTGCTTGCATAAACCACCTTGAAATTATTTTTTTGGGCAATTTTGAAAATATTTTCTGTACCGTCAACATTTACAGAATGATACTTATCAGTCATTTTGAATGAATCTTGTACTACTGTAAGTGCTGCTTGATGAAAAACTCCATCAATATCTCTTAATTCTTTTTCCATAGAATCAAAATCCTGAATATCAAGTTCACAAAATTCAATATCTGCTATTACTTCATCTAAATTTCTCATTTTTCCTGTATGTAGATTATCTATGACCTTTACTTGATGTCCTTCTCTAACTAATAATTTGACTAAATGACTACCAACAAATCCTGCACCGCCTGTAACTACAAATCTCATATCGCAACTAATCTATGTCACTCTTTAAGTATTAGGCAGAATGAGCATTAAATCCAAAACTACAAAAACAACATTTTGAAGAATTATAATTATGCCTGTTAATCTTTCGACACTAACCGAATCTCAACTTCAAGATTATCTTAAAAATAATTCATTAAAAATTTGTGTTATAGGAATTGGTAGAATCGGACTACCTACTGCGCTGTGTTTTGCAAAGGCTGGTTTTGAAACAATTGGAGTTGATATTAATGAAAAATTAGTTAATATGGTAAATTCTGGTGATTATCCACTGAAAGACGAACCTGAATTTGATAAAATTTTTGAAAGTGTAATAGAAAATAAAAAATTTAGAGCAGAAACTGATATTTCAAAAGTTGTACCAAAATGTGATATTATTTTATTATCTTTACCTACACCAATGAATAATCAAAATATTCCAGATTATACTGCATTGTTAACAGTTGGAAAAAGTCTTAATGGATTGCTATCTGATGGTCAAATTGTTATTGTTGAAAGTACAGTTGAGCCAGGTTTCATTGAAAACGAATTATTTCAAAGTATAGAAGGTCCTGAAAAAAATCTAATCTCTGGCACAGATTTTAATTTAGCAGTTTGTCCTGAAACTGCCAATCCAGGAGAAATAATGCATGATTTCAAAAAATTACCCCGATTAGTTGGATCAATAGACGAAAACATACGGCCAATAGTTTCAAAGTTGTACACAAATGTATTTGGAGTTGAACTTATTCCTATGCCTAATTGTAAAACTGCAAATGCTGTAAAACTAACCACAAACGTCTTTCGAGAAATCAATATTGGATTTATCAATGAATTGTCATTATTATTCGAAAAATTAGGAATTGATACTTACACAGTTATCGAAGCTGCAAAAAGTAAATACAATTTTCAACCACATTATCCAGGTCCGGGTGTTGGTGGTCCATGTTTACCTGTAAATGCATATCAATATCTTAATTCTTCAAAAAAAATAGATGTAAATTTTCTAAAAATTGTACAAGATGCAAGAAAAATTAATGAAAGTATGCCACAACATACAATAGAATTACTAGAAGATGCATTTTCTGAATCTAATAATTCATTAGAAAATTCAACAGTTACAATATTGGGAGTATCATACAAACCTAATGTTCATGATATACAAATAGCACCGTCTGAGACAATAATTAAATTATTAAAAGAAAAAAATGTCAATCTCAAGATTTTTGATCCTTATTTTATATCCGAAAAAGTATTTGGTTATAAGACTGAAAATTCAATTCCTGAAGCAATTTCTGGCTCTGATGCTATCTTGATAATTACAGGTCATAATGAATTTAATAATTTGAATCTTGAACTCTTATCTAATTCCATGAATAAACCAATACTTGTTGATTGTACAGGAAAAATCGATCCACAGAATATTAAATCACGAGGAATAATCTTCAGAGGAATTGGACGTGGTGGCTTATAACTCAACTTAGTGAAATTCAATTAGAAAATATTAAACAAATTCTAACACTTCGTTATTCAACAAATTTAGGAGATTCTTCAAAAAAAATTTTGCCTGAAGATTTTAAAGAAATAAGGTATAATGAACTAGAATCTATAATTGAAAATCAGATAAGAGATTCGATTCGGAATAAAATTGGAGATAATATAGATAAAGTTGGTATCTCATTAAGTTCCGGAATTGATTCTACACTAGTTTTAGCATTATTAAGGAAAGAATTTCCTTCTATCAAAATAGAATCTCTATCCGTAAAATTTAGCCAAAGTATCGATGAAACAGATGCTTCAAAAAAAATTTCAGAGAAATTTGACACAAATCATCATGTATTAGAACTTGATAATTTCTTAGAGGAGTTACCCCAAGCCATAAACATTGTAAAACAACCATTCTGGGATTTACACTGGTATTATCTTGTAAAAAAGATGAAAGAATTAACCCCTGTTTTTCTTTCTGGTGATGGTGGCGATGAATTATTCGGTGGTTATACATTTCGTTATAGAAAATTTTTAGAACAAATAAAACCTTATGATGATAAATCAGCTGTAGAAGAAAAAATTATTTTATATCTAAATTGCCATGAAAGAGACTGGGTACCTGATCAAGAATTGATTTTTGGTGATAAATGTAAATTCAATTGGGAAGAAATTTACAATGTATTAAGACCGCATTTCAATAATTCCTTATCTAATTTGAACCAAGTATTACTAGCTGATTATAATGGCAAATTACTTCATAATATGCAACCACTTTATTCATTAATTCACAAACATTTTGGTGTTACCAATATCACACCTATTCAAAATAACGAAACAATAAAACTATCATGCAAACTTACTGCTTCCAAAAAATACATCTTTTCCACAAATACTGGAAAAATCCCATTAGTAAATTTAATAGAAAAATATCAACTCACAAATCTAATATCAAAAAAGAAACAGGGATTTTCTGTAAATACTGTTAATATGTGGAATTCCTACGCTCAAAAAATTTTTCTAAATTATTTTGATAAATCACGATTAATTGAAGATAAGATTCTAAATTCAGATTGGATCCAAAAATATTCCATCAAATCTAATCTTGATGTCAGATATGTCAATAAACTTCTTGGCATACTTGCATTGGAAATTTGGTACAGATTATTTATCACAAAAGATCTTAATCCAAATGAAAAACTAACTATTTAGGATTTTTATAATATATTCTGAACCAACTTTTGCAGATGTTCCAATATTGAAAACAGTCTCTGAACGTATTTGTCTAATTTCTTCTGTTCTTGATTTATCATCAACTTCGGTTAGGATTTTTGGAATATCATTCAATTTTTTTGGATTAATTACATAACCAATCTTTTCTCTAATAGAAACTTCTAATGGAATTATAGAAATTTTCTCCATTTCATCATTCATGATCTTTTGTGGAACATCTATGTAAATGACGGGTCTTTCAAAAACAAATGCATATTCCATAGAAATTCCTGACCAATCTGAAATTAAATATTTTGAAGAATGAAAATCTTCTTTAGATATGATGCCATCTTCTAATCTAAAATTTTTATGATCTTCAAATGTTTTCTTTATTTTATTTATTAATTCAGGAGTTTCTTGAAAAATTCTAAAATGTGGTCTAAGTAAAACCTTAAAATTTGAATCTAATAAAATATTAATTATTTCAATCCCACAAATTTCTAAAAAATTATCTTTTCCATATGTAGGAGTCATTATAATCAAATTTTTTTCAAAATTATTTTGGTTAATCTCGTTTTTTTCATTCAATAATGTATCTAATCTTCCGAATCCATATTCAACTAATTTTTTAGGTTTCAAATTATAAATTTTTTCTGTTTCCAATATTTCATTCACATGATGTTTTCCAACACAAAAAATTGTATCATAACTGTCAATAGCACCTTTTCTTAGATATGAATGAATACTAAACATTGAATGAAATATGTAGATATAGTGAACAGGAAAAACCTTAGATCTCTTTATGTGAAATGAATTTAAATCTGGCATATCCATTATCAAAATTTTTGCTTTTAATTCGATAAAAAATTTAGTTCTAGCAATACCGTCACCAATAAAAAATGATAAAATTTTTTCATTATTACTTGATAGAATCTTATCATTTTTTACCGAAGTTACATAACAAATTTTTAATCCTTTTACTTCTGTTAATTCTGTAATTAATGTTCTAAAATGATTCATTGAAGCTTTATTTTCAGCATAAAATACTATAGTCCTCTCATCATCTGAAAGTTTTTGAAATATCTTTAGATTCTTCCATTCCTCTCCAATCCCAAAATTTAATTTCATGATAAAACTAGTAATACTGATTTTTATTAGTTCTTAGAAAATTTCTGCCTAATCTTAAACCAGTACATCTTAATTGTCATTCCTACACCTGCTATGGCGCCTATAATTACCGCCATAAATGCACTAGCACTTCCTGGATCTATGTAATTAGCAATAGTAGTAATTGAATAATTCATCATTGGTATCCAATGAAGATATTCCATAACATGATGACAAAATAGTTTATTTATAATCTTAATTACTGAATTATCTTAGATAATCTGTCATTTCTTTAAAATTATATGGTTTTTCATTCCATCCCCAATACAATTTATTTTCCAAAATCTCATATTCACTACCATAGTATTCATTAAAAACAGTCCTGAAAGTATTCACCAATGTTCTATCATCTGATAAACTATCTCTTTTTACTTCATCAGGAAAATATATTGCATCAAAATTTCTTAATCGTTGCCATGCATCATCTCTGGTTGGTTCTTTCCAATTTAGATCCCATGCTGTTCCATGATCGCCTTGAACAATAATTATTGAATTTTGATTATTTTCAAGAATTTTTTCAATAACCTCTGTTGTCTTTTTATTAGCAAATTCAACTTGTTGTGTGTATTGCAATTTTGGTTCCCATCCTGCATCTCTAAATTCTGGATTATCAGTTATCAAAAGCGGTTTACCTGGTGTAATTTCTTCTCCATTAGGTCCAAAAATCCATGGTGGATGAGGCAACATCACATGTGCCCAAACGAAAACAGGTTCATCAAATACTTTACCTGCATTTCCAAATTCATCAAATGCACATAATGTAACTTGTCTTAATTCAGCTTCTGCCCATCTTTCAACATAATATCCAAAAATTGATGTTCTTGCTAAAACATCAATCAGCTTATTATCTAAAAGTGATATATCTCTATCACAAAATATTTTATCAGATAATTTATTTTCATAATGAGTTAATGAAAATGTATTAAATGTTATAATCTTATAATTCATATCTTTGAAATTTTTTATTACCATATTATTTGAATACAAACCAAAATCTTTTCCAATCAATGGTTCAAAATTTCTTACATCTGAACCAATTTCATCAGCTAAGAAATTTATATAATTCATATTCATTACAGTTGGAATTGCTTGTATACTCATTGGATAATTTGTAAAACTATCATCTGCAACATGAAATCCTTTACCTTCTAAGAAAATTTTAAATTCACTATTATCAAAATCATGATATTCAAGTAATGCATCATTTCTGGCATATTCATCTAAAATTAAATAGTAAACATCTGGTAATTTTTGATTGTCTGTTATGAAAAATTTATGAGGTTCAAAAAATTTTGTGAAATCTTTACCTTCATAAAATATTTCTTGATTTTCACAATTTTCACAATTTGCATATTCTGCAGCAACAAAACCAATATTTGAAATTGCCACCATCAGAAATACAATTGATATTACATTCATAATTGATGTTGCATTATCAAAAATTCGGTTGGATTTTATTATAAAAAATAATGATACACCTAAAACTATAGTGAAAGCTGGAATTAGATATCGATTTCTACCAATATCAAATCCATCAATAGAGACATCATTTAGTAAATAATACACATGCCCATATGAAAACAAGAAAATTAGGACAAGTGTAACAATAATAGAAGCTTTAAAGGGATTTTTTAAAACAAATTTTAGTCCGTAATAGAAACTAATTGCAAAAATTACCAATAAAATAACAGGAAGTATTAATTCCTCAACATCTACTCTCCCAACATTTTGTGAATATACAATTAAGATTGGGAATAATGCTACTAAGATTGGATGAAAGATCTTCTTATTTTTTATTTTAGATTTTTCATTCATAATCTTCACTTTTTTATTCCTTTAAAATAGATTCAAATTTTTTTGCGATATTTTCCCATGAAAATTCATTTTTTACAAAGATGTGACCTTTGCCAGCTATTTCCTCTGAAAAATTTTGATCATTTAAAACTCTCAAAATATTTTTCACAATTTTTTCAGAATTTCCTGGTTCAACCAATAAACCAGTTTCATCATTGATTATCAATTCGGGGATACCTCCAATATTTGTCGCTATGACCGGTTTCTTCATTAATAATGCCTCGATAATTGTTTGTCCTAATCCTTCTAAACCTGACAGTAGCATAAATACATCAATTTCAGAAAGAAATTCTTTTACTTCATTTGGATAGTTTATCTGTTCTAACCAAACAAAATTCTTTTCATCTTTTAGTTTAGGAATTATTTTATCTCTATACATGCCATCCCCTGCCAAATAAAATGTAACATTAGGTAATTTTTTAGCAACTTCTTTTAGTACTAAAAGCTCTTGTGTTTTACCCCATACATTGAATCCTTGTAATAATCCTACACATGGATGTTTTAATTTATTAGAAGAAACTTTATTCCATTCATCTGGATTTCTACCGTCTGCTTGAAATAATTTTATTTTTTTATTTGGGTATCTTTCTCTTACTTCATTTTCTAAATATTTAGAAATTGGTAAAATTAACTTACAGTTATTAAAACAATAATCAACTAATTCTTGATTCTTTTTAATTGCTAAACGATTTTTTTGTGATGTACTTGTTTCTAATGCATATTCAACTTCTTTCCAATAATTTCCTCTAAGCAATATCCAAATTGGTATATTTTTAGAAATCACAATTTTTGTAATCTTAGAAATTCGATCAAATAAAACTATGTCTGGTTTGTAACTATCTAAAATTTTTTCAAATTCTTTTTTTAATTTATTTTTTTTAAATAAATTTAAATCAAAAAATCTTCCAATATAATCAAGATCATGAATTAATTTTGTATCAAAATCTTTATTATCTAATTTTGATAAAAAATTCTCCAGATGAATAAAGCGTTCTTTATTACCAATTACAAGTAATTTCATTCGATTATTACTGAAATCTATGTTATTTCTCATACTGAGTAAGTCTTCTTTCATCATCACTAAAAACAACTCCTACAGTTCTTAACAATGATATTTGATTTTTTTCACAATACTCATCCAATTTTTTAATGTACATTTGAAAATTATCTTTATTTTCATTATTTTTAATTATATTTGAAAATAAATCATCATGATCTAACATCACAAATCTATTTTCTGATCTAAGAGAGTTACATATTTCGTCGATATTTAATACTGCATTTGGACTTTCAATTTTAGGAACAATATTGATTCTATTCGGAATTTTTTCCAAAAATTCTTTGAGATCATCACCCGATTCTACATTTGATACCGCAAAAAATTTCACATTCTCATTTTTGTTTAAAATTGGAATCATTTCATCTAAAGTGTATCTATTATTTGGTGGCTTAATTCTTCCAATTGGAAGATCAATGAAAAAACTAGAGTTTATATTTTTTTCAAGTTTCTCTTTTAGTTCAGAAATACTATTACACCATGCCATATTTATTCGAAAAACTGTATCTTTTGGAATATTAATTTCATAATTTCCTATATTCTGTGATACCAATAACATATTTTCTTTCTCTAAATAAATTTAATATAAAATCTTCTATTCTTTAAATGGTTAAAAATCTGCTATTATCTAGAGTTAATTTTTTTTAATAGCATAATTACATCATTTTTTGAAACATTTGTTGGATTATTATCCAAATGTTTCCTATCTTTTAAAATTATTTCTGCTGCCTCATCTAGATTTTGTGAAAGATTGATTTCTGAAAATCCTAAATGTTTCACAATTTTTAAAAATCTTTCATAAAATTTTGAATTATTAAATTCATGTGCAACTGTTGTTGTAAAGGCTAATGCATGACCATGGGAATATCCTTCATTAGAAAAAACATATGATAATGCATGACCTAAAGTTGTTGATGCATTACCAAATCCTAATCCACAATATAATGAACCTAAGACAATTGATTCTTCATTTCCATTTAAAATTCCAAATTCAAGTTTTTCAAACGCTATTTCACATAAAAATTTTGTATATGGATTTGAATTTTTACTATCATATGCTTCTGTAGCTTGTGCACAAGAATCAATTACCGAATTATTGAAAATTTTTTCAGGAGTATTTTTTAAAAAATATGAATCCTCTATAGCAATATCTGCAATCAAATCATCATCATGAAAACTTTTCTTTTTTCCATTTATCTTTAAAACTGATATTCGAGTTACCTCGCTTCCACTGCCAAATGTTGTAGGAATCAAAATTTTCTTTTTGTTCATTTTATATCCTACATATTTGGCAACATCTAAACAACTTCCTCCTCCTAATCCAATAACACATGAAAAATCTGCATTTGTGAATTCTTCAAGAATTTTGTTCACTGTATCCATTGATGGATTATTTTCCACTTGATCAAAAATTGTTATATTTTTCCCTATGTTGAGATATTCTATCCAGTGTCTAGATTTTGCACCATTTGATGTTATTAGTAATGAATTATCAGGAAATTGAAATTCATATGCTGAATTTTTTCCTATAATTATGTGATTTGGCTGTTTTATTGAAAACATTTTGAGATTAATTATGTGGAATGTTTTTAATACTTAACATTAATCCTAGAAAATAACAAATGTCTAACACTGAAATTTTACAAAAAAAATTACAGCAAAATTCAATTATAAAAGTAGGGGGTGCATTTGATGCAATGTCTGCTAAACTAGTTGAAAATGCTGGTTTTGATGCTGTATGGGCTGGTAGCTTTGCAATATCTGCAACTCATGCATTACCTGATGCAAGTATTTTGACTATGACTGAATTTTTCAATGTTGCTTCCACAATGACTAATGCATGTGATATCCCTATAATTGCTGATTGTGATACTGGTTATGGCGGTCCAAGTAATGTTGCACATATGGTACGAAAATATGAAAATGCTGGAATTGCTTCAATTTGTATTGAAGACAAAATCTTTCCAAAACAAAATAGTTTACTCGAAGGAGGAAAAAATGATCTAATTTCTGAAAAAGAATTTGTTGCAAAAATTTTAGCTGCTAAGGAAGCAAAAAATAATAACGATTTTTTGATCATTGCAAGAATTGAAGCACTTATTTCCGGCTTAGGCGTTAAAGAGGCTCTAAAACGTGCTGATGCATACGAAGCTGCAGGAGCTGACGCAATCTTAATTCATTCAAAACAAAAAACTCCTGAGGAGATTTTTGAATTTACAGATTCTTGGAAAGGTACTATTCCTATAGTTGCAATACCTACTACATATGATAGTGTAAAACTAAATGAACTTCAAGAACATAAAATCAAAATGGTCATATATGCAAACCAAACATTACGTGTAGCATATACTGCGATGGAAAATTTACTTAAAGAAATGATGATGACTGAAAAAATTTCTGATGTTAAACAACCAATGTCTAATATGAATGAAATATTTGAATTACAAGAAATGTATGATATAAAAAATAAAGAGAAAAATCTAGAAGATGAACTAAAAAAATTGGGTTACATCAATTGAGTCAAGATTTTCAAAAAAAGATGTGTACTTTTTTGATTAAAAATGGAATAAAAAATTTTGTTGGTGTTCCTGATTCAACTTTAAAAAATTTCATTCAAGAAGCTTTAGATAGAAAAAAAATAATTATTACTACTCGAGAAGAAGAAGCAATAGGAATTGCTTCTGGAATGTTATTAGCTGATAGTCCTTCATTAGTTTTTATGCAAAATGCTGGATTTGCAAATTCTCTTAGTACAATTACTTCTTTGGTGCAATTGTATGAATTTCCTTTAATTTTCTTAATTGGTTGGAGAGGTTTTCAAAAAAATGATGCTCCTGAGCATAAAAAAATTGGAAAAATTCAGCCTAAATTACTTAGTAGTTTAGATATGGATACAAAAATATTAAATGAAAATAATTGGAAAACCGCATGCACATGGGCAGTTAAAAAAACTCATAATGGAAAATCTTGCGCATTAATTATACCGAGGGAATTTGTTGATTAGAAAAGATGCAATTGAATTATGTGTTAATGAAATCAAAAATCAGCCAATAATATCGGCAAATGGTTTCATAAGTAGAGATCTCTTTAACGTTAAAGACAAAAACACAAATTTTTACATGATAGGTTCTATGGGTCTTGCATCATCTATTGGATTAGGAATTGCATTAAAAAAACCTAGAAAAAAAATATTTGTTTTTGATGGTGATGGAAATATTCTCATGAATCTTGGATCATTAGTGACTATAGGAAGCATAGCTCCAAAAAATCTCATACATTTAGTTTTTGATAATTCTATTCATGAATCTACTGGAGGACAACCTACCGCTACTGATACAATTGAAATAGAAAAAATTGCTAAAGCTTGTAACTACAAACATATCTTTAAAGTATCTACAAAAATTCAAATTCTTAAAATTTTACGTGAATTAAAAAAATATCGAGGCCCAATCTTAATTCTTATTAAAATTGAAAAAGGTAAATCAATTGGTAACAGAATAAATAAAAAACCTAAAAATATACGACAGGAATTTTCTAAAAATCTTTAAAAAATAAATTATCTTTTTTGCAATTCATTTAATTCTTGTTTGAGTTTAGTTTCTATTGAAAATGACTTCCCGATTAAATTTTCTAATTCGTGAGGATCTTTCTCTAAATTGTAAAGTTCCATTGAATTATTGTAGTCATTGGAAATTAGTTTCCATTTTGATGTTCTAACACTTTTTGTGTTTGGTTCTTTCGGAGGAGATTTTTCATGTAATGGATTTGCAGTTTCAGTATAAGCAATCTTCTCTTCAAATAATTCTCCTCTAATTAATGGCAGTAAAGAAATACCATCAAGTGATTTAAAATCACTATCAATTTTTATTTTTAATTGTTCTAGTATTGTAGGTAAAATATCAATATGTCTGACTTGTGTGATGATTTCTTTATTTCTTGCAATATTTGAAATATAATATGAAAATGTTTTAATCGTATAATCATAACAAAATGCACCGTATGCCCGTTCACCAAATTTTTCACCTACACTAATTCCGTGATCAGAAAATATTACAATAATAGAGTTTTCCCATAAATTTAATTTTGTTAGTTGTTTTGAAATATTCTCCAAATAATCTTCGGCTTGATGAAAAAATTTATCATATCTTTCATTATTTTTCTCTGTATTTTCAAAGTAGTCTTTGGAAAAATTATCATAAACTTTCATAACTGAATCTCTTATTCCCGTATGAATTCCACTATAATGTAAATACACAAAGAAATTTCCATCTTTTTCATTCAATTCATTTAAAATATTTTGATGTCTTTCTATTAGATTAACATTTGATTCATCAAATATATGATATTCATCAAATCCAATTTTAGATAAAACCAATTCTGAATGAACATCTGCATATGTGTAAAAATTATTCTCTTGCAGATATTTTGCTAATGTCTTAAATTGATATTTTTTAAATTTTGATGAGTGCCAATAACTAAAACAACCATTTCTATTTCCATATGAACCTGAAATCAATGCATGAATTGCAGAATTTGTGTATGGCGCATAAGTTATTGTTTCTGGTAAAAAAACTCCTTTTGTTTTTAGATTTTGAAATGTTTTTGATTTTTTTGCTCTATCTACTCTTCCACCATCAATACAAATTAGGATAACGTTAGTATCTTTCATTATTATTTCTTAAATTTGAATATCAATGATCAAATATAAAGAACGTTTTATTGAATTACATGATATGAGACTTATAGTCATTGCAGCAGGTGAGGGTTCAAGGATGGGCAAATTAACCCAAAATATGCCAAAACCATTAATGATGATAAATGGAAAATCAATTATTGAAAGACAGATATCATTTTTTAAACAAAATAATATTTTAGATTTTATAATTATTACGGGACCACATAGTGAAAAATTTAATTTAAAAAATGTAGTCTATCTAAATGATTTAGAACACCAAAATCATAATACTTTGCTCTCACTAATTACTGCACGTGATTATATGAATGACGAAATTATAATTACATATGCGGATCAAATTTTTGATAAAAAAATAATAGAATCTGTAATTAATTTCAAATGTGATATTGGTATTGCTGTAGATTTGGACTGGGAAAAAAATTATGTTGACAGAGATCAACATCCTAAAAGTGAAGCAGAAAATGTCTTACTGGATAAAGATGGTAATATTCGTAAATTAAGAAAAAATATTTCAACGTGTGAGCAAAATGAGAAAATTGGTGAATGTCTAGGTTTAATGAAATTATCAAAAAAAGCTTCAAAGGTATTTTTAGATAAATATTCAGAATTAAAGATCTCACACCAAGGAAAATTCCATAATGCACCATCATTAGAAAAAGCCCTCATCTCAGATATGTTACAAGAGCTAATTGATTCAGAAATTAAAGTGGAGCCTATATTAATTTCAGGAAAATGGTGTGAAATTGATACACCACAAGATCTTGAAAAAGCTAGAAAATTATTTACTTAATTTCCATATAACAAATTAACAACTACCTTAAAATACAGTCAAATGTGATGATAAAGTCTTTGAAAGAGGATTCATTTATTCATGGAACTAGTAATGAAAGTAATTTACTTGGTGTTATTGATCCAAATGTACAACGTAAAAATGAATATAGGAAAATATTTGAAGACAAAGAGATTAATGCAAAAGACCCACCACTATTTTCTTGGATTGAATTTAATTTAGTTGGATTATGTAATCGTAGATGTGATTTTTGTCCCTGGAGTAATCCTGAATGGCGTTCAACTCACGTTCCGAAGGTTCCTGCTAACGATGATGTTTTACATATGTCAGTTGAAGTCTATGAAAATATTATGAAAGATTTGAACAAGATTGGGTTCAAAGGTGGGATAATTTATTCAGCATTTTCAGAGCCTTTTTTATACAAACATCTTGAAGAAGTAATTAAAATTTCTAAAAAACAATGCCCAAAATCTCGAATTGAACTAGTAACCAATGGAGATTTCCTAACTATTGATAAATTAAATACACTTTTTGAAGCAGGACTTACTCGAATGGATGTTAGTATCTATGATGGTCCTGATAAAGTAAAACGTTTTCAAGATTTAAGAATTGAAGCTGGTTTGAATAAAGATCAATTCCATATTAGAGAACGATGGTATGCACCAGAAGAACATTTTGGAATTGGTGCTATTTCTAATAGAGCTGGTGCAAACATTATGCCAGAAATTAATGTAAACAAGATTAACACAGCACTTAAAAGAAAATGTTTTTATCCGTTCTATCAACTAATTGTTGATTATGATGGTGCAGTTCTTCTTTGTAACCATGATTGGGATAAAAGATTAACCATGGGTAATGTTAAAGAAACATCTATCCTTGACATTTGGAATTCTAAAAAATATAAAGAAGTGAGAGGTAATTTGGCTAACGCTGATCGAAATCATTCTCCTTGTAATAGATGCGATGCAAATGGCATGATGATGGGAGAAGAATTTGTTGGAAAATGGGAGAAATACTATGAAAGAGAATAAACAATTAAAAAATAAATACACACTTGTTACTGGTGCAAGTAGTGGTATTGGATTTCAAATAGCTAAAGATTTTCTTTTAGAAGGAGCTTTTGTAGGAATTCATTATTCTACGAATCTAAAAGGTGTAAAAAGATTACTAAAGTATGCCAAGAAAAATCAATGTAAATTTTTTAAATCTGATTTTTCTAATTCTAATGAAATTTCTACTTTGTGGAACGAATTTATTTTATGGAGTAAAGGACGTATTGATGTACTAGTTAATAATGCAAGTTATGCTAATTTTATACCATTAGAAAATCTGTCAGAAGATATATGGGATAAAACATTTCAAGTTAATCTAAAAGCACCATTTTACTTAACTCGTGCAGCTTTTCCTATAATGTCTAAGAAAAAAAATGGAAGAATTATTAACATTAGTAGTGGCGGTTGGACTTACGGCGGTAACAAAACTAATTTTCACTATGGCGCATCAAAAGCAGCCCTTGAAGCTCTCACAATGGCATTTGCAAAAATAGGTGCGTCACATAATGTTTTAGTTAACACAATTAGACCTGGAGCTACAGAAACACCAGGACATATTCAACGATATCCAAATGCTCGTGACATTTCAGCTCGTGCTAATTTAGTACCATTAAAAAGAATGGCTAAACCATCAGAGATTTCAAATATGGTATTATTTCTTGCAAGTGGAAAAAGCTCGTTCATCACTAACACAATCATGAAAGTGTCTGGTGGAGAATAAAAGCTAAATTCTAAATTTCAGTTTTTTATTATCTCTAAATCTTAGGCGTAATTTAAAAAATTAAGTAAATAATTTTCTAGCTTTTTCAAGATCTTGTGGTGTATCAATTTCACACCATTTTCCTGAAATTAATATAGGCTCCACTTTAATTTCTGAATCAATTAGCTCTTGTAACATATCTGGAATGATGGCTTTTTCTAATGATGGTGCATTATGGAATTTTCCTTGGTGTGAGATCTTTAATTCTGAATATTTATTTACAAACATCTGTGAAGCTTTTTTTGATAATTTCACAACTCCTGTAAATTCACCAATTTTCTCATTTTGCTCACACGTTGAAATATTTTTTCTTAATTTACGAATATTACCATCTTTATCCAGTAAGACATTATCTGCTTCACTTTTAGGATGTTTATCTCTGTCAACATAATTTTTTTCCCAGTCCAAATCTACAGTAATACCAATATCACCTTTGAAATTAATTACATTATCTATAATTGATTTTTCAAAAATTAAATCACTATAGGTGATAATTGTATTATCTTGTAATTTTTCCTTTGCACAAAAGAGACTTACGATACCTGAAGTTGATAAATAATTTTTATTTTTAAAATAACTAATTGATGGAAACGTAATTTGATTTGAAAGATAGCCTGAAACAATACTGATATCATTAATATTATATTTTTTAAAAATATCAATCTGCATTTCCAGTAGACTTTTATCAAATAATTTTACCATACCTTTAGGAATATTTGTTGTTTCAGGTCGTAATCGTATACCTTCACCAGCAGCTAAAATTATTACATTCATAGTAGTTTTTTCCTTGCAGCATATACCATAACTGCGCAAATTGTTTTTGAATCTGTTATTTTACCTGATTTAATCATTTTAATTAATTTATTCAAATCTATTTTCTTTACAGTTATGAATTCATCATTATCACTTTTTTTTTCTCCTTGTTGAAGTTCTGATGCTACAAAGCAATGAACTTCTTCCATATTGTAGTTTATTGATGGTGAGTATGTGATTAAATGTGTCATTTTCTTTGTTTTGTAACCTGTTTCTTCCTCAATTTCACGAAACGCACATTTTTTAGGAGATTCACCTTTATCTATTGTTCCTGCTGGAATTTCTAAAACATATCCACGTGGAAAACGGTGTTGTCTAACTAGAATAACTTTACCTTGTTTATCAAATGCAAGTATTGCCGCAACACCTGGGTGTCTAATTATATCACGACGAACCTTTCGTTTCTGAATTGTTAAATTGTAAGTATCTAGACCGATCATAGTTCCATCATAGATTGTTGTTTTTCTCATTAGTCGTACTTTCCAATTATGTATTAAATTGTTTACTAGATTTTAATTTGATTTGTATTTTGCTTCATGTATGGCACTATTTTTAATCTTAACACCATCTTTTCTCTCATTATCGGGAGGAAACTCACGTCTCTTTTTTTCCAAATATTGATTACGATGATCTCCATCAGAAAGTAAATTATAAGTCAAATAGATGTTACTTCTTGGTCTTTCACTCATATTTGATTTTGATTGGTGAGGTGTAAAATGATCGAAAAATAAAACATCACCAACTTCAGTTGGAACCATCTCAAATTTCATTCCATTAAGATCATCACCTTCTAAAGGTCTATCATAATTTCCAATTAGTCCACGTTTATGATGACCAGGAGCAACTTCTAAACACCCATTTTCAGAAGTGCTACGATCAGTTGAAATCATAACGCTCATTGTGTATTCAACAAACTGATCCCATCTAGCTTGTACATCCTGGTGCGGTCTAAATCCTCCTCCACCAGGTTTTTTAAAATTAATTTTATCTTTGAAAAGAATGCATGGACCTCCCATTAGATCTTCCAAAACATTTAGAAGTTTTTTTGAATTTGCTAAATTTTGAAATTCTGTATGGTAATCAACATATTTTTCAATCCTACATAATATTCGTTCATTTTCATTTTCATTACTTGTTTCATAATATGCCATTTCTTTTCCAGTTTCCCAGTAATCAAATGATAATTCAGAAAATTTATTGATGGATTTTATAGCTTGTTTCATTTCTTCTTCACTAAAGAATTTTTTTAGAAGTAAAAATCCGTCATCATTATAGTTTTTAATTTGAGATTCTGTTAAATATTTCATAAATTTAAAAAATTAAAATTAGTTAAATACATTTCGTAGCATAGCAAAAAAATCCATTTACATATATCCAAGTTCTTTCAATTCTTTGGAAATTTCTCTCTCTTCTTCTTCAGTAAGTGTTTCATCTACTTCGATTTTATCTCTTTTCATGTTATCTATTGTATTCTCCATTTCATTAATTATCTCAGGATTGTTTTCTGCTATATTGTAATTTTCATATGGATCGTTTTTTAAATTATAAAGATTAACATTTTTTTTTGAATCTCTAGAATTTCTAAAATATTTGTATTTTCCAGTTCTCAATCCAATTGAATCTAATTCAGATTCTTTTTCATAAGGAATTGTATGAAGAAAAATATCATTTTCTTCAATTTTTTCATTATTAATTAATTTTAGTAAACTTCTTCCATGTTTAAAATTATCAAATGGAATATCTAATGCTTCAAAAATTGTTGGAAAAATATCCAAATTTGATACTTGTTGAGAAATATTTCTAGATGGGAATTTTTTACCTTTTATTAAAAATGGTATGTGTAATAATTCGTCATGTAGTGATAATGTAAAGTGTGGGTCTCTAGAACGTTTTTCATATGGTGTTAAGTCTTTATTTGAATAATCAGCTCTTGACTTTCCTACATTTTTTTTGAATTTTCCCAGCATTTTTCCTCCTACCTTATGAGCTGATTTAGGTAAAATTTTTTTCCCTAAGCTGGAAACTTGTTTTAATTCTGGTTCAAATTGGAAAGAGCTTTTTTCTCCGAATGGTATTCTTTCTCCATGATCTGCAGTTAAGATAAAAATTGTATCATCAAAATTGATTTTTTTTGAAATTTGCATTAACCAATAATCTATAGATGAAACTGTTTTTGCATATGCACTATTTCCAAATTTTTCTGATTTAAATTGTTCAATATTTAGTGGAAAACGACCTTCACGTAAAGGATGCAAGTCGAATAAATGTATGTAACAAAACCATGGTGTTTTATTATTAAGAGAATCTAATAATTTTAAAATTTTATCTGTC
>Ga0310344_10001474_pt1 | contig 18018 bp, 11 predicted proteins | sample HC15DNA20200_MG_FD_203801 | JGI IMG/M metagenome (GOLD analysis project Ga0310344, IMG submission 203801) | Marine microbial communities from station ALOHA, North Pacific Subtropical Gyre - HC15-DNA-20-200_MG | ecosystem: Environmental > Aquatic > Marine > Oceanic | place: Pacific Ocean: North... | reverse complement strand
ACCATGATTGTAAATTGATCCCAATCTTCTGGATTGTTCGATCGGTCATCCACCGCATTGTAATTCACATAGGCACGCCTGAAATATCCAAAATCAAGATTTAGGCCGTCCCGCAATTCGTGCTGGATGCTTCCCGAAAATTCCCAGTTCGCGGATTTCTTATTCCACCCAAACGCATAGTCTGGATCAAAGAAGGCTGTAATCGCTGGTGAAGCAAACCCAGGGTTTGGCGTGAAATCCATGATCTCACCATTCGGGTACCCAACCATCGCGTCCCCTTGCACCAATCCGTCACCGGGAACACAGGTCGTTCCTTGATGAGCCGGCAGCGGACCATGTGGCAAACAGCCATACGCGCCATCAAGCCAGAGTCGGCTAACGCTAATGTTATTGGCCACAGGATTCACTTCGCCTGCGAGGGAAATCGCATTTCTATCGCCATATCGAGATGCAGAGGCCTTCAACGCCGTGCGGCCATCACCTGACAGGTCGTACACAATACCCAACCGGGGCTGCAGATCCTTCCAAGCCGCCACCGTCATTCCTGGAAATTCTCGCGATATCGGAGACCACGTCATCGGTTCGGTTGCCTGGTCCGGGTACATCCCTTTGAAATAATCAAACCGAATACCCGCATTAATCGTCAAGCGATTAATAGTCCACCTATCCTGCGCGTAGATCCCAATATCTAACAATTCATTAGTTTCATTGGACCTGGCATTGAATTGCGCCTGTACAGGATTGCCAAAATAGGTAATCATGTTCGTCCAATTATTGTCGGACCGATAACTTTCGTTCTGCTTCTTATAATTCAAAGTCGTCCCAAATTTGAAATTATGGCTACCGGTCACGTACGACACCGATGCCCGTCCACTGGTATTCGCAGTCGAATAATGGACATCCGTTCCATTAAAGAAGAAACCCATGTTTCGATGCATCGTCAAGGTCGAACCTTCAAACACACTTGGCAGATCCGTGCGCGCGCCAAGAGGCTGCCCACGCTCTTCCGTTAACGGATTCAGAATATTGTGGGCCGGCTGCAGCGCGAAACCCGCCTCAAACAAAACACTGTTGCTTTGCGGACGTAACCACGTCAACTGATAGGTGTTGACTGCTGTCACCAGCTCACTCCCTGCTTCAGGAGAGATGTAAATCGGATCAAGGCTAGACCCCGTCAGAGATGGAATCTGTCGGGTGTGGTTATTGCTCCAATAGGCCTGCACCTTATCTTTGGAAGACATTTGCCACGTCAACCGGATTGTTCCTTCATAAATGTCGGACCGGTCACGGGTAGGCGCGGTGACATCAGGCACATATGCGAAACCTGCGACATCTGTGTTGTCATATAAATTCGCAGGAAAAAGTGATCCACGACGAAATGAGTACGTCGTAAAGAACCACAGTTTGTCTTTTACAATCGGACCGCCAAGCGATGGAGACACCGCCCAGGATTGATCCATCTTGACGCCACCGTCTTTACCGCCGGTGATACCGCGATCAATGAGCTCTTGGCCAATGTTGTTCGCAAGCCAACCGGAATGGGCCATATTGGAGTACAATCCGCCGCTAAACTCATTCCCTCCTTCTTTGGGAATAAGATTTAACCGCACACCTCCGGTCTGCACCTCTGCAGAGTTTCCAGAATAGTCATACACATACTCCTGAATGGCCGCGTCAAATGGCGTACCTTGAGGAGCCCCTTCAAATGCCACCAAATTGCTGTCCATCCCATCAATCTGCACTTCAGCGTCACTATCTCTCGATCCGTGAATCGACAGTCGGTTGTTGCCCTCTCCAGAAATCCCTCCAGTATCAACAGACAAAGTCGTGGTAGGCCCGCCCTGAATGTTCATGGCCGGAATTAAAAGCCCCATTGAATCGTATCCACGAGCCGTTGGGAGGACTTCGAACACGGCGGAGGTTATCGTTTCACTCTGAATAATGTTTTGAACGTCAACCGCCGGAGCTTCTCCCGACACGGTCACCGTCTCCTCAACTGATCCAACCGACAGCTGTCCATCAATATTTGCCGTAATGGATCCACTAATCTGAACACCCTCTCGAACCAGCGTATTGAATCCTGGCAGGGTGAAAGTAACGGAATACTCACCGGGCTCAAGCGCAATCAATTGGTAATTTCCATTGCCATCAGAAATACCGGTTCGAACCCCCTCAATCAGTGCCGGACTCCTAGCCTCGACTGTCACACCAGGCAACACTCCACCAGTGCTATCAGTCACAGTCCCGCCAATCGCCTGAGCATGAACACGCTCTGGAGCCGCAAGAAAAACAAGCATCAAACCAAGCATCACAAACGAAAATCTTGTAAATGCTGTCAAGCTACATTTTTTGTAAGAAAATCCCATTATCGGCTCCAATTCTTATCTCTCGCCATCAAATTGTTTAAAATTTATCGAGTAACTGTTACTTTGACATCCTCATAGTCAATCAACCCACCATCATGCGCTAACGCACGTAAAAAATACGTGCCTGGCTCACTAAACGTTGCCGTGACCGCCCACCGATTACCATCTGGAATTGCCGGCGTCTCCCAACCTGTAGACCACGGGGAATTGCCTCCGTCACGATTATCTTGCCACACTTTCGTCTGTGGAGGATCGAAAGCCACCTCACCTGGTCCTCTATAACGGAACCACGACATCCGCAGTCCTGTGGCCGAGTCTGGAACAAAATGACTGATCCCGACTAAAAATGTCGGCAACGACCGCGGAGATGGCTTCCCATCATCTTGGGCAATCGCACTTAATGAAACCGGCTCCCCTGCACTCACGGAAAGCTCGGTAGGACCTTCAACTGTCACACTCGGAAACTGGTTGCCCATCATATCTGGATGAAACCCGGTCTGCCCACCTGCGCCAAAATTGGCCATCATCACCGTCTCATCAACAATATATTCCACCCGTTGAGTCGCATACGCTCGTTCGGTCACCCCATTACTCGTCAAAGACCAGACAATTTCTTGATCGCCAAAATCAGGTGGCACGGACACTTTGAAAACGAACTGATTCCTTCGAGGGAAAAAGTGTGTCGGCTGACCTAAATCAGGCCCACTCGGGTCAAGATTATTATCCGTCCCAACTGGCACATCGATCTCTTCTTCCCAGTTTCGATTGTAATACCCAAACCAAAAATCAATACTGCCGTCATCATGCTTCCAGAATCCTTCGTAGACAGGTACAACATTTTGACCACGAGCCGGAGCCTGTGCTTCAAAATCAGGCATGATAAATATCATTGCGATCAGCACTAGGCCAAGGACCTGAACGAACTGGTTTCTCTTCCTCATATCCATGCCGCCTATCACCTAAATAATAAGAACCTTACACTCTAGAAAATTAATTTTGACCGCTACGCGTCCCCTGATGCCCTGCCATTTCTTCTTCCGTCACACCACCCAGCCGTGCTGGAAGTTTTTCAAAGCCACACAACGGACAACCCACAACCGTGTCACCAATGGCAAGATTAAGATTCTTACGCCGAGTATCCATCTCTTGCTGAAACTGCTCATCTGTCAACGTCAGTGTCGGAGCAATCAGGATAGCCATGTTATCAATAGAACGATGCCCCAACCCGCCCCAGTTTCGCGGATCCACCACATTCTGGTTAGACGCGGTATTGTCAAAATAAGCGGTGATATGTAGGAGTGTGCCCTTTGGAAGCAAAGGCGCTGCATCATCGTGGTATTTGTACGTTTTCACCCAATTATGGTCATAGCCCGCACAGTTCAACACCTCGGTGCGACCTCCCCAGATGGCCTCCATGCACATCCGAACACCTGCCGCGTGCATGTGCGGCTCAAAGGTTACGAACTTCACATGATCCTGCAAAGTCGTATAGATATGAACCTGCTGGTCTGCTTCATTGGCACGTAAATCAATTTCGCCATTGCCGAAAGTAAGATTTCCATATTTTCTTTCGGGTTGATAATTTTTTGGATGAAATTTGTATGCAATTCTCAGATGTGCCGTCGTATCTTCACCGTTTGCATGCATGTGAACGGAGGGAAATACCAGAAGAGAATTCGCCTTCAATAACGGACCTGCCAACTCATCAAATACTTCAGCGTTACGACCGACCTCATGCGGCCCTCCTATCGACTCACCCGGGTTTCCCTGAGGATCAATGATCGCATGAATAGCATGATGAAAAATAAATTTGCCGCCGGTCCCACCTTGGACATCACTTACTTCCTTGACCTGCATGGCAGCCACATGGCGATCTTCGGTCATTTGAGTTGGGATCGGAGCGAGCGCACCCCACCAATCAGGAGCTTCAGCTGCCATCGTGATCGAAGGAGAATCCAATATCAAATCGGGTTCGCCTATTTCCCAATCATCACTGCCTGAAAAAATTCGTGGTGTCGGTAAGTCAGCAGGGTTCCCACGAGGAGCCCCATTATCAACCCAACTCGCGATAGTTTCAATTTCAACCTCACTCAGGGAAATATCCTCTTTAAAATTCTGGATGCCGACATCTTTTTCAATAAACCAAGGGGGCATAACGCCCATCCGATTTCGGAGTCCAGTACGTTGTTTAATACTCCGCGCCCAAGGGCGAACTTCCTCATAGGTCATTAAAGACATGGGGGCGACAGAATTGACACGATGGCAGGTTTGACAGCTTCGCTGCAAAATAGGAGCAATATCCTTCGAATATGTGGCCGCCTCTTGTTGAGCAGCTTCTCCAGCAAATAGATAACCCGGCACTAACAGGGACAACACCATAAAACCGCTAACAATACCCAAGGTAATGCTCAGCTTCTTCGCCGTGATGGATTGCGTAGTCATAGGACTCCTCTGATTCAGATGCTGGACCTGTGAAAATAAAAATATCTATCCACTTTACTAATGATTAAAATACAATTCATGTGAATATTGCAGGTTACGTGGACTGGTGTCAAGCCCAGACCATTACAGTGAAATACAAGGGAGTGCTCAATGAATAAATCAACCCATCTCACAGCTTTAGTTTTGCTAGTGCTTTTTCTACTTTCATCTAACGGTATCGCTCAAGAGTCTGGAACATATACACCTACGAAAACAGCGTGGGGAGATCCCGACATACAGGGAGTCTGGAACAACAACACTACAGTCCCTCTCCAACGGCCAGACGGTGTGGGAGAGACTATTACCGATGAAGGTGTTGCTGCTCGGCGCGCGGCGAACGAAGAACTCTTCTTTGGAGAACGCGAAGGAGACACTGGTTTTTATAATGATTTCTGGTTTGAGTACGGACAGGATACCAATCGGTCATCACTCATTGTCGAACCAACCAACGGGAAATTACCTACCCTTACAGCTGACGCAGAAAAAGAACGCGTCGCACTCCAGACGCACCGTTACCAAAATTCAGATGCACCCGGAACTTATACTGACCTCAGTGTCTATGACCGTTGTATCACCCGTGGGATGCCCGGCAGTATGATGCCAGGTTTTTATAACCACAACTATCACATCATGCAGACACCTGATTATGTAGCTATCGTGGTTGAAATGATTCACGACGCTCGGATCATTCCTATAGATGGGCGCGACCATGCTCCGGCGGGAGTGCGCCAGTGGCTAGGCGATTCCAGAGGGCACTGGGAAGGTAACACCCTCGTCGTCGAAACAACAAACTTTAATGAAAAAGTTACGGAACGTGGACTTTTCGTGCCTACAGTTTTTGGTTCTGGCGAAAATCTTCGACTTATCGAGCACTTTACACGTATCAATGACGAAACAATTGACTACCGATTTAAAGTTGAAGATTCAACAACATTCACGAGTCCATGGACTGCACTGATTCCCATGAACAAATTTGACGGCACGTTATTTGAGTACGCCTGTCATGAAGGAAACTATGCGATGGCCAACATCCTTCGAGGCGCACGGGCGGCTGAAAAGGGAAGCAACTAATCAATTTTGAAATTCAACTGAGTCGCTTATAAATTAACAGCGTCAAAAGCGCGACAAAAACGCTTTTATACGATTTGCGTTCGCTCCAAGATCGCCAACACCTACCCGCGATCCAGAACGCAAATCAATGAGGCTGTGAGTGTTATTGAGTCGACGCACTCTGATCACGATATCATCCTTAAAACCGAACCAAAAGGTTGTATCAGTAGCTTCAACGTGTCCATTTTCTGGATCGACAAATACAATCTCCCACCCCATTTCCCCAACAACAGACAGGACACGCTTGACCGCCATATCAAAACCATAGGGCACCGTTGTGGTCTTTATATCTGGGTACGCCCGCGCCTGTATCGTCGCCAACTGTGGTCCGGCATACTCTACAGAGTTCTCGCCTGTTCCGCGAAGCGGAATTACTGCCAAAAACTGCGGGGGATCGTTAAAATCGGTCGTAATGTCATGAATCGCAGGAGTCCTCCCGGATCCAACGATATTCCAGACCGTAACCGACAGAACGGTCAGTGAAATCAACACTACGAGTACCGTTCCAGAACCACCAAATCCGCTCCCTTTGATCAGGGTCACGAGTGCTAAAACCAAAGCAACAGAAAGTGCTACTAAACCTGCGATCAGACAGAGAAAGGCCACTCCAAGGGGCAAGCCCAAGCGATATCCAAGTGGAGAAAAAAGCACAGCAAGCAGGCCTACCGCGGCAGTAATAAATTTCACCATGAAGTGTTCGTTTCTCCTTTCTATGGCAGTGCAAAGGCGATCAATTCGCCCTCATGTTCTCGATCGCTTATTGCCACCACAATAAATTGTTTCCCGCCACTTTTATACGTCATGGGTGCACCAGACGTCCCCGCCGGCAGTTCAGTCTGCCACAGCACCGCTCCACTATTCTTATCAAACGCACGAAACATGCGCCCACCACCAAGTGGCGGCATTGCCAAAAAAGACGACGAACCTTCTCCTAGAAATAACAACGTCTTGGTCAGCAACGGTGCCGGACGCCCAGGAGTCCCTAACCATGGCAATGCTAAACCCTGTAGAGCGAGATGATCTCGCGGACCAGGTGCGTTTGGAACCATCCATACGTGCTCACCACGGTCAAGGTCAATGGCGGTAATCCGGCCCCATGGTGGTTTCACAAGTGGCAACCCCTCCGGTCCCGCGACCCAATTAATCGTTGCATCACGGACGTAATCAAAGTTGGACGTCCCTGCAGGTGGTCTCCGTAGTCCTACTCCGATAGGAGCTGTTATGGATGGAACATATAATCGATGTGTCTCCGGATCGAACGCTGCCCCATTCCAATCAGCTCCACCCACCCAACCTGGCAGTTGTAAGGTGGCGCGCCTTCCCCCAGAATCTTCCTGATTAATCACCGGTGGAGTGAACAAAGGGCCTGACCGATAACGTTGAAAAATCTTCAAAGCTTCCGCCTTCAATTCAGGCGTAAAATCAATTAGATCATCTTCCGTAATTCCCTGGCGTTCGAATGGCGGAGGTTTTGTGGGAAAGGGCTGGGTTGGTGCAGCGCGCTCACCAGGAACGTCCGAGGTTGGAACCGGGCGCTCTTCAATAGGCCAGATCGGTTCTCCAGTCACCCTATCAAGTACAAAGGCAAAACCTTGTTTCGTAACCTGAACGACCGCACGTTTCATCTGCCCATCGACAGTAAGGTCAGCCACAATTGGCGCCGAAGGATTATCGTAATCCCAGAGTCCATGGTGCACCATCTGAAAGTGCCACATCCGGCGTCCTGTTTCACAATCAAGACACACAAGACTCTCTGCAAAAAGGTTGTCACCGGGCCGTTGCCCTCCATACCAATCATTAGTCGGTGTACCTGTGGGCAAATACGCGTACCCTAATTCCTCATCGGCGCTCATAACAGTCCAAACGTTAGTACCGCCACTGTATTCAGCCGAACCGTTACCCCATGTATCGTGCCCATACTCACCTTCCTGAGGAACAGGGTTGAATTGCCATTTCAAACGACCAGTCACAGCATCAAAACCTCTCACATATCCAGGAGGTGCCTCTTTATACATCGGCTGATCACCGACTCTCATGCCAACGATAACCGTATCTCTGCATACCAACGGAGCAGCCGTCCACCGATATTCCTCCAGACGCGGCACGCCGGAACGTAAGTTAACTTTCCCACCTTCACCAAACTCACTCATCGGCATGCCCGTGTCCGCATCAAGCGCCACCAAATGCTCTCCACTTACCAGAAATATTCGCTTGTCATCCAAAGCCTCATCTACCCAAAAACCAACTCCTCTCGTTCCCCCTCCTTGTGCACGTCCTGCACCATCCTCGAGAGCGTCATACACCCAGGCTGTTTCACCAGTTGTGGCATCAATCGCAGCTGCCTGTCCAAGATTTGTGCTGACGAAAAGATAATCACCAACCATAAGAGGTGTCACAAGATAAGTATTGTTAAACCGGATATCAGGATTGCTGTCACGACGCTCGTAATCGACAGAACGCCATCGCCACGCAACACGTAAGTTCTGTACATTTTCGACATCGATTTGGTCAAGGGGAGCATACTTCGTGCTGCCAGTATCCCCTCCATAGCTCCGCCATTCACCATTTGCCGCACCTTGTTGCGCAAAAGCAACTAACGGCATGGATAGGACAACAGCGATTACACATTGAATGGTTTGTACCCATGCTCTCTCTGAGTTACCCATGTTCCCTCCGAAACTAATAAACACTTCTTACCCTGCAGTAGTCGCCCCGTCGATCTTAGAATGCTCTCTTCCAAGATAAGATGCGATGGCCTCCATTCCATTGACTCTCGCGATGGCCTCTGCATCAGCATTGTAATTAGTGTTGGTGTTTACGTCATAGGTATAGCAAAGCCCCTGTCGATCACGCACGAACTCAATTCCTGCAATGTGAATCTGATTCATCGCAAGAAATTTTTCATAATCGTGAATCAAATCGCTTTTAAAGCCTTTAATAATTTGGAATCGTGCCGTAGATGTCTGATCAGTTGGGCAAAATGTTTCATCAAGTTGGCATGCGTCAGCAGGACACAATTCAAACCCTTGACTGCTGTCAACGCGAACCGCATAAAGAAATCGACCACCGACAAATTCAACTCGAGTAATACACGCCTCGGGCGATTCGATGAATTCCTGGATCAGCGTGATGCCGTCCACGGAGGGATCAAATGCCTCACTATTAACGTAAGTCTCTAACGAGTCGGCATCGTGAAAAAGTCGGACTCCGAGTCCCTTCCCAGCCCTATTATGCTTAGTGATAAAAGGCGTTTTAAACTGCCGTCCCGCAGCGACAAGTTCATGCGTTCCAATTGCGGCGATGGTTTTAGGTGTACGGATACCTAGACGTTCTAATGCGGCATACTGAGCCACTTTACTAATTTCAAGTTGCAACGCTCTCGACCCATTAAGCACAATACGACTATGCCCCTCTAACCACGCCAAAATAGCTGCTGTGTACTCAGGTCCAAAACGGTGCCCCCTTGAATGCGAAGATGCACTCATTCGGTTATAAAACACACCATCTGGCGGCGGTTGAGACAGATCAATTTGTCCCGTGTGCAAAAACCACTCTTCAAATGGCAAGGAAAACTTTCGGAATGCAGCTCGCAATGGTTCAACCCACACATTATTCTCGTGGATGACGTATATACAACTCATGCGTACTCTCCGTAGCGCAGATTAACGGGCAAGCGAGAAATGAGTGATTGATTAACTGATCGACACACAGAAAGCCAAAGTGTTCTTGGCTTGTCCCCTGTCAGAATTTAATCGGGTGCGAAGTGACCACTCTTAAACTTAATACTTATCAGCGCAATTCAGCATAAAAAGAGCGTAGATCCTCGACGAATAGCTCTGGCTGCTCCATTGCCGCGAAATGTCCGCCCTTCGGCATCTCCGTCCATCGTTGGAGATTATAAGACGCCTCGGCCCAGCTTCGTGGACTATAGAATAACTCGTGTGGAAAGATCGCACCCGCCGTTGGAACTTCAACCCTCCCAACACGCCGATCAGGCGACGCATGAGAACTTTCATAATAGAGACGTGCCGATGACGTCGCCGTCTGAGTCACCCAATATAAAGTTATATTTGTCAGCAATTGATCTTTCGTAAAGATCGTCTCAGGATGTCCGTCACAATCACACCAAGTCTTAAACTTTTCAACAATCCATGCCGCTTGACCGGCTGGAGAATCAGTAAGCCCGTAGCCCAATGTCTGTGGCTTTGTGCCTTGAATACTGCTATACCCTGTCTCTGGACCTTGAAAAAATGCCGCACGCTCTTGCATACGTATTAATTCCGCCTCCGGAACACCCTCTGTCGGATCTTCCACACCCGGCGGCGGTCCAGCTATGAGCATATTAAGATGCAGACCAACAACAGATTCTGGGTGTTTAAAGGCATGCCACCGACTAACAATGGCCCCCCAGTCCCCCCCTTGTAGGGCATATTGGTCGTATCCCAATCGCGCCATTAAAGCGGCATTGACATCTGCTATCTGCTCAGGACCGAATCCCCGACTACGCGGTTTATCAGAAAAGCCATACCCCGGCATTGAGGGTGCCACCACATGAAATGCATCATCGGCAGACCCGCCATGTGCGACCGGATCGGTGAGAGGGCCGATAATTTGTTCAAATTCAGCAACAGACCCTGGCCAACCATGCGTAATAATGAGCGGGAGAGCATTCACTTCGCTCGAGCGTTGATGAATAAAATGAATATCGAGTCCATCAATCTGCGTTTTATACTGATCGAAAGCATTTAACCGTTGCTCTTGCGCGCGCCAGTCAAACTCGTCACGCCAATAGGAAGTGAGCTCTTTTAGGTAACTCAACGGAGTTCCATAGTCCCACCCCGTATTTTCTAATTCGTCAGGAAACCGCGTTCTGGACAGCCGATCACGAAGATCATCAAGAACTTCCTCTGGAACATCTATCGTAAAGGGTCGAATGGCAGTCGGGTCAATATCATCCATCGCCGCAGAAGTCATAGTTTCTTCACCGACATGCTCGACGACATCAACTGATTCTTGTGGCTGTCCACATCCAAACAGCGCAAGCCCCAAGACACAAACCAGACTGGATCTCTTCACGATGATCTCCTTACCCTAAACAAACCCTTTCAGGGTTCAAACAAACACTGTTCACTAATTATCAGTCTGCAAGCTCTCCCGATCGGTAACGATTTGTTCATAATCTTCCTGCGTAAGATATGTAACGTTGACATGTGCATGATACATATCATCAAAACTTCTCTGGCCCCAGCCGATCCATTGCGTCGGATCTGGGTTCGCCGGATTTGAAGCCGTATTGTCATGCCACGCCGTTAAATGAATGATCGTTCCTTGAGGGAGAACGGGTGCTGAATCCTCCGTATACACGTAATTAACATGCCAGTTAAAATCAAAATTGCCCACGTGATTCAACATTTTCACGCTGCCATCTGGAAAGATGGCTTCCATCGACATGGCTGTGCCACGCACATGCATATGCGGCTGATAATTTTCAAGCCGCGCAGGCAAACGCAATGGGATATAGGCATGATGAACGGTAGCTTCCCCTGGTGGGATATCAAGGGTATCCATGGCCTGGCGAGTTCCCATGACTTGCGCGTACACCCGATACTTTGGAACCTCACCTTTGGGATAAAACCAAATCCCAACGTCCGTCTGATCTGAGATCTCCTCACCAACTGAATGATAATGAATGTCGTAACTAATCTGCGATCCAGCCTTTAACAATTTTCCAGTATTTGGCCTAAACACATCCCCTATTTTTCCGACAGCAAATTCCGTCAAAAACGCTCCCCGTCCAGGGACGTCCACAACTGGCGTAAAATCAGATTCCGCTTCCTCTTGAATCAAATTTGCCAACGCATGATGCACGATACGTCGCCCTTTAAGAGAGGGCCGAACTTCGACAGCTTTCACCCACCGGTCCTCCGTCAAACCAGTGTCCACAATCGGTTGGTACCATTGATCTTGACCCTCGGCAGGTTGCGTCCATTTTGGTGATGAAACTACGAGATCAGGCTGGGCACCCAATCGATCTGACAACAACCAAACATCACCCCGGGGCCACTCTTTGGGAGAAGGCATATCGTTTACGTTTCCTCTTTTAGCCCCATTCTCGACCCAAGCAACAATAGTGGCTATCTGATCATCCGATAAAGAAATGTCATTTTCAAAATCCTGAATGCCAACAGTCTTATCCATATGCCAAGGCGGCATCTCTCGCGCGACAACTTTTCTCTGAATAGCTCGCGCCCAAGGCCGAACTTCTTCGAAGGTAACTAAAGACATCGGCGCCATTTGTCCATTGCGATGGCATGCTTCACATTTCTGTTGCAAAATTGGAGCTACATCACGGGAAAAGGTAACGTCACTCTCATTGGCAAAAGCGACACCCGTCATCGTAAAAACAATGATTCCCGCAAAAATCATGCCTACCCCATACATCAACCCAGGCATACTTCTCTTCATTGTGTACTCCTAACTTCAAAGTCATCGCGCATGAACGTGTACGTATCCGTTGGTCCAACAGCACTGAAATCCAACAGCCATAATACTTCCTTGTCGCCCAGAATCATCCCAAGCTAGAACCCTCAGCATGTACTCACCAGGTCTCTCAAACGTTACAGTCGTCGTGGCTATCCCAGATGAATCTACCTTTGGTTCAAGTTCGCTAAAGGTTACAGAACCAGCTCCACGATATTTGCTCCATTCAAGACCGAACTGGGAGGGGCGCCCGGCAGCTCGACTCTTGCGGACGCCATCATCCTGCGCCCAAATCGATATTGTTAATGGACGGTTCACCTCTACCGACAGATCAGTACTAACACCCTCAGGCCCTTGTCTTGCAGGCCCGTCATCAAACTTCAAACTTGGCGGAGTGTTACCACTGGTAACTTCTTTTAACGCATCGATTTGCCATTCAGAACGCAATCGCCCTGGAATAGAATAAGTTTCACCGTATGCAGAAAGTGTCCACGTTACCTGCTGATCCCCAAAATCTTCTGGAACCACGATAGTAAACACACCTGTTTGACGCCTCGGTAAAAAATGCGTTGGTTGCCCTTGATCTTCAGGCCCTGGATCGAAACGATTGTTCACTCCGATAGGGATATCTAATTTTTCTGTGTAATTGCGGTTAAAATAACCGAACGAAAGACTAAATGTTCCATCTGGATTGGGATACCAACCTTCATAAGCTGGTGTAACACTTTGTCCAGTTGCATGAGGAATAGGCGCGTCTCGCGTTTGTGCGTCAACCAGAGGCGCCATCACTACCAGACTGCAACACAAAATTACCAGACAGCATAACCGGATCAATCTTCACTCCCCGCTTCAAGCATAGCGGCGAATTCTTCTTCCATCCGCTTGTCCCTATCACTGACTGCCTGTGATTGATCTCTGCGTGTCTGAAGGCAATCAAAACATATAGATGCCGGAATTGGATCGCCTACGGGAAGCCCTGCGGCCTCTAAATACCCTGCTAACAACTCAGCTGTATGCCGTTGCGCCTTATAAAAATCAGAATAGCTAAACCCATAAGCAATCGCCCACGGTGTCCATCCATTTTCCTCTTTAGCATCAAGAATCGCACCCTGCTCAACAAGATATTCCACCACAATATTTGTGCCACGAAACGCCGCCCCATGTAAGGCCGTCTCTCCAAGATCATTCACAGCATTAACGTCATTCCCAAGCTCAAGACACATCTTGACCGCCTCAAGCACTTCGTCTTCTTGACCGCCGAGCGACCCACCATCTTCACCAGGATTCCAGATATCTAATCCTGCAGCCACCATCAAGGGAGTCGTATTTTCTGCACTCGGAATCAACGGATCGGCTCCAGCTTCAACAAGAACGCGCATAGCCTCAACATCCGTGACCTTTGCAGCTAGAAAAAATGCCGTGGCACCCAAACGATTGAGTCGATTGCGCTGCCCGTCCTTCATACCGTTACGAGTCATACGTGCATTAACGTCTACTCCCGCTCGAAGTATTTTTCTGATTAAATCGATACTATCAACAGCACCGGAAGCAAAGGGCCCTGGCGCCCCAAAACCAACATTCATCCGTCTGGTACGCATGATTTGGTGTAATGCATTCCATCCAGCAGACGCCTGCATGGGATCAGCCCCACGATCAAGCATATAATCGGCGATCTCCCAATTTGCATTTGCCACTGCAACTATCAACATGCTCTGTCCATCAGACAATTCGGCATTAACCTCTGCGCCTGCATCTAGAAGCACACGCACTGCCTCGAGATGTCCCTGCCGAACGGCGAACGTAAGTGGAGTAAAACCTGTAGGTGGAGTACTTGTAAACAGTGACCTTCTCGGAGGAGCAGCAACACTATCAGTGCGCGCGTTGACGTCGCCGCCGGCCTCAGCCAAAACATGGATCGCCTGGGCATGACCTTTCGCCGCAGCCCACATGAGAGGCGTCTGGCCATTCACTTCGTCTCGAACATTAATATCTGCTCCGGCACGAATTAAAGCCCGCAGTGCAGCCCCGCTCCCCGTGCGCGCTGCCGTCATGAGTGCTGTTTCACCACCCGGCAATGCGGTATTCGGATCCGCACCTGCGCGCAAAAGCGTTTCTATAATCTCACCGTTCCCGTTTAGAGCAGCAAGAGAAAGAGGTGCCACGCTGTACCGATTCGTTGCAGCAACATCTGCACCTGCTTTAATCAGCATGTCAACCAACTCAACACTGTTACGATGAACCGCCCAATGTAGAGGCGTGGCTCCGTCTACTTCGCGCTTGTTAATATCTTCGCCTTGAGCAACCAACGAGGAAACAAGGTCAACATCAACGCTCTTAACAGCGGCGGCGAGAGACACTTCTTTTTCTTTGGCGCGAATATCAGCACCGAGAACAACCGCCGAGACCATTGCCACAGCACACACATTCCAAAAGAAGGTTTTGTAGTTCATACAATAAATCCTGGTCTTTAGAGATCCGCGAGGCGACCTGTACTATCTGAAATCTCACCAACGTTGTGATCAATTTTATCCAGCAAACTAACTCCGAGATTCATAAACGGTGTATGCATGGCATATTTCAGATGACGACCACCCTTAAGAGTACCGCAACCGCCTCCCGCCAGTGTAATCGGCAAATTATACGGCGTGTGATGATCCCCATCACCCATTCCTGCACCCCACAGCAAGATACTATGATCTAAAAGACTTCCATCTCCATCTGGAGTGTTTTTCATTTTTTCAAGCAACCTTGCGAACAATGACATGTGGTAAGTATTAATCTTTGTATATTGCGCAATATTATGTTGGTCTAACTGATGGTGCGAAACAGTATGATGTCCCTCAGGAACGCCAATACCAGGATAGGTCCTTCCGCTTAATTCCCGTGCCATTTGCATGCAGCTTACCCGTGTTACATCAGCCTGAAACGCCAACACCAACAGATCGTGCACTAATTTGACATGCTCATCGTAATCGTCTGGAACACCAGCTGGCTGATCCAGCGCGGGGAGCGGAGTGTTGTTATTGTTCTCTTCTGCACGTTGAATACGGCGTTCGACCTCTCGAACAGAAGTCAAGTACTCGTCCACAGCCGTACGATCTTCATTACCCAGACGACTCTCGAGTCGGTCAATGCTATCCGAAACAGAATCAAGAATACTGCGGTCCGTCTGCATCTGAGTCAAACGAGCATCGACACTTCCACCATCACCAAACAAGCGTCTAAAAATCACACGAGGGTCTCGCTCGTGAGGTAGAGGCGTACTCTCTGTTAACCATGAACTCGAATTGATATACGAACAGCTATAACCATTCTCACAATTTCCAACTTGATAATTAGAATCAATCGTCAGTTCCAGAGAGCGAAGAGGTGTGTCGGCACCAAGTTTGTCAGCAGCGTATTGATCCATCGTTTTTCCGGCACGCAGATCAGCTCCTTCCGTTCGCTTTGGAAGTATCCCACTTAGCCATCCCCCGTGGGCTCTTGTGTGAACACCGCCACCTTCATTGGTCGTCACCACACTACTGTTACTTAATCCACTCAACACAACAATTTGATCTCTAAATGGTTCCAACGGTTTCAATGTCGGGGTAAACGCAAACGACCTGCCTCCATCACCCGCAGGGTGAAAATTGGGCAGAAACATCCCATTGGGGACATAAAAAAAGCCCATCCGTGGAATCGGTGCAGCTGCTGTCCGAGCAGCAGCGGTCAAGGCAGGCGCCATGGCATTTAAAAAAGGTAACGCAATGGTAGCTCCAAGACCACGAAGCACTGTCCGTCGTGGTAAATGTTTCTTGGTCACGATCATAGTAATCAGCTCCTCATTGAACCGTCAGAGAATCCACTTGACTTCGAGGATCCACTGACACGGTAGAAACAGCCTGCAAGTCTGATGAGTCATCACGCTGTCGATTTAAAAATGGGTAACTCCGGACAATTTCAGTAATGACCGAAGCAAAACTATAGTCAGGTGCTGTTTTATTAACAATGCTTCTCAAGACCGGCATGTCATAGTACTCAAGCCCGCGACCTAAAGCATATGTTAATAATTTCTCTGCAACTGTCGTCACAAAGCGTTCCGGGCGACGCACTAAGGCCGACGTTAACTCAGACACACCATCAAATTTCGTCCCATCAGGCAAAACACCCGTAGCATCAATTAAATTGTACGATTCATCATAGACTCGCCATCTTCCAACAGCGTCAAAGTTTTCCAAAGCAAATCCGGCCGGATCGATAATGTTGTGACAGCTCGCACAAGCAGGGTTTGCTCGGTGCTGCGACATCCGCTCACGCAACGTAGAAACCTTGGCTTGCGTCTTACGATCATCCAAAGCAGGAATGTTCGGAGGCGGATCCGGAGGAGGAGTCCCAAGCACATTCACGAGAATCCATTTGCCACGATTGACAGGAGACGTACGAATGGCATGCGAGGTAAGCGTCAATACACTTCCATGACCGAGCAACCCCCGTCGTGGACCATCGGCCGGCAGTGACACTCTTCTAAAGTGACTGCCCTGCACATCCATAAATCCATAATGGCGTGCTACGCGTTCATTCAAAAACGTGTAATCTGCCGTAAGTATCTCAATCAGACTGCGATCTTCGCGCAAAATACTTTCAATGAATAACTCGGTTTCCTTTAAAAATCCTCTTCGCAATGATTCATCAAAAGTCCGAGAGTACGGATCGCCAGGTCTCACAACCGTCTCTAAATTTCTTAGCTGAAGCCACTGACCCGTAAAATTCCTAATCAACGCCGAGGACCGCGGATCATCAAGCATTCTCCGAACCTGTTGCTTGAGAACCTCTGAATCACCCAACTCTCCGGAGTCCGCCAGATCTAATAATTCGTCATCAGGAATACTGCTCCATAAGAAAAAGGACAACCGAGAGGCCAAGGCGTAATCATCGAGCTGATAAACCTTTACTCTTTCTGAAGCTATTGGTGGTTCGATTTCAATACGATATAAAAACTCTGGACTCACCAGTAATCGCCGAAGGGCTAACTCAATTCCGGAGTCAAAACTTTCACCGCTTGCACGACCTGTCCGAAAAAATCCAAGCAAAAGCTCGACATCGCTCTCTTTGTGATAGCCTCGATATGCTTTTCGAGCAAGAGCTGACAGAATATTTCTGGCACAAGATTCTTCATCCGACACAGCCCTAGGCGAACAGGTAAACACCTTTTGTCGGCTTCTAGTATCACCGGGGCCCTCGGCCTCGTAAGGCCCTGCTATCGTAACAGTGCTAACACCTGGCATGCGTCCACCAACACCTATATTGTTTGAAATTGTTGGATTTTCAAACACTTCCCGCACACGTTCTACTAAACCTGTCGGTTGCTTCAGAAAGGTCACACCAACCTTTCTCGAGCCACCTTCCACGTGAACACGAACGTTATAACTACCATCCTCTGCATACATTACCGCCGTAGTATTCGACGTAGGGACGGGAGCTTTTGGATCGGTCTCTTTGGGTCTGCCCATCTCGAATAACGGTTCACTCACACCATCAACAGAAACCTCCATCTGATGGATGTTCCTCAGCCGAGTATCATTATTCACTTCGACCCGAA
>Ga0310344_10001473_pt1 | contig 18019 bp, 21 predicted proteins | sample HC15DNA20200_MG_FD_203801 | JGI IMG/M metagenome (GOLD analysis project Ga0310344, IMG submission 203801) | Marine microbial communities from station ALOHA, North Pacific Subtropical Gyre - HC15-DNA-20-200_MG | ecosystem: Environmental > Aquatic > Marine > Oceanic | place: Pacific Ocean: North... | reverse complement strand
CGAAGATCATAGCACACTGGAACTATGGTAAGAGGACCTACACGGAGGAGGATTAGCCCATGCTTATGGGAAGAAAAAAGTACACTGTAGACGAGATGGAGCTACACGAGATTCCGACACCAGAGGCAACCCGAACGCATCACCCTGTACCTCATGGGGTCTTCGCGTCGGAGGTCGAGAAGGTGATCGCAGACTCGGGGTTCAGTATCAATCGAAAAGAGTACGCAATTTTTCGGGACGGTATGCGGATGCTCGGGATCTTCTCCATAGACCAATGGGCCGACTCGGCTCGGGACTATCGGATGACGGTGGGTCTACGGAACAGTCACGACAAGTCCTTCGCTGCAGGCTTAGTTCTTGGTACGCATGTGATGATCTGTTCCAACGGAATGTTCTTCGGGGAATCTTCATTCCGCACACTGCACACCCCGAAAATTATGTCGAGGCTTCCCTACCTGATCAATAAGAGCTTCGGGAACATATTGCCGATGCAGAGGCGCATGGATCAGAGCATTGAGATCTACAAGAACCATCGGACCCGAGACACCGAGGTCCACGACTTCCTGATCAAGAGTGTTGATCGGGGCGTGATCCCGAACAGCTTCATTCCGCATGTGCTCAAAGAGTATCGGGTACCAAGGCATGACGAGTTCGTAAGGCGTATGGAGCACAGTGATCGGGTAATCAGAACAGGCTGGACTCTGATGAACGCATACTCGGAGATACTCAAGCGGGTCAATCCACTCACGCTACCTACACGCACCATCAAGCTCCATGAGATGCTGGATGAGTTGTGTCAGGTGCCCAGCCTCAACTGACTATGACATACTCGACAACGATCTGGCCAGCCACCGAGTTGGCCAAGCCTCGGGTAACGATGCGTGATATGATCGGGACATGGTGCGTCACGCTCAGGTTTGGTCGGGATCAGATTACCATGCACTTGACCCCAGGCCAGATGGAGGACCTGTGCTCGGAGTGGCAACTTGAAGCTCGTAAAGCAGAGTCTACCGACTTCGGAAAGAGAGGAGCAAAATGAGTCTGACAGAAGAGAGGTTTATGAAGCTCGTGGACAGCTATGCCACGCAGAAGTTTATCGAAGGGACTTTCCTGCAGAAGAGCATCGACTCACGCCAGACTGATCCAGAGGGTGCGGATGATGCCAGCCGCAAACGAGAGAAGGTCGACAAGATTGCAGAGGAGCGCAGGGAGGCTGTCAGGACTGCGTTCGATGACATCATCGACATAGCGGTAGCCAACGGTGGCTAGGAAACTTTGGCCAACCCGGAAGGACCGCCTGCGACTGATTGATGAACTGCGTCGGGAAGTACTCAGGCTTCAAGTTCAGAATCGTAGGTTGCAGGATCACATAGAGATCGCACTCGAAAGGAGGTGCGAGAAGTGCAAGGATTTGCTCGTGAGTAAACTCATGCTAGGAGAAAGTTGGAATAATGACTAAGAAGAAGTGGAGCCTCGGGGATTATGTGGAGGTGAAGGACAGACTGCGAGCGTTCTGGATGGACTTCCCAGACGGTCGGGTCATAACGGAAGTAGTCGAGACACACTGGGATGCAGACCCAGCGATTTGTCTCATCAAGGCGGAGATCTATACCGACTCCAGCGACCAGAGACCCAGAGCAGTCGGGTGGGCGTACGAGAAGGAAGTCGGGCAGGTGAACCGCACCTCGTTCATAGAGAACGGAGAGACATCAGCCATCGGTCGAGCGATAGCCAACATGGGTATCCAAGGTGGACACCACCGTCCTTCTCGGGAAGAGATGGAGAGTGTGAAGGCATCGGAGGAAGCTATAGGTGAGGCTAAACTCAACTTGGATGGCTTCATCAAAATGGCAGAAGAGGCCGCTGCCAACGGCTCGGAGATCGAAGCGCGGATCATCAAGCGAGCACAGGAAGTCAGTCGGGAAGCGTCGGACTTGAACACCATGAACAAAGCCATCAAGACACTTGTTAAAATTCTAGATCTAGAAGGAGTACCGTCGTGAAATCATTGAATCAGGTAACACTACTCGGGAACCTTGGGCGTGATGTCGAGGTCAGGAACGCAGGCACATCGAAGCTCGCAGTGTTCAGCCTCGCCACTACCAGACGCAAGAAAGATGAGGACGGCAACTGGGGTGAGGTCACGGACTGGCATAACTGTGAGGGGCCGTGGGATAAGGGAGCCGAGATACTCGGGGAGTACGCCAAGAAGGGACACCAACTTCTCGTGACCGGCAGCATCAGGACAGACGAGTGGGAGAAGGATGGCGTGAAGCAGCGTCGGGCAGTGATAGCTGTACAGGATTTTGTGCTGCAGCCTCGTGGAGCGACCACATCAACTCCCAGCCTACCGGAGAACGATGATGACCTCCCCTTCTAGATTAGAGTCGGATGTGTACGACTCGGTGACTCGTTCGATGGTCAATGTGAGGAACATGCTTCGGGGTGCTGAAGCGAGCCTGCAGGAGATCCCTGACTCCCTCATAGAGAACGGTGCAGCTAGAGGCATCCAGACCGTGATCCATCTCATCAATCGAGCCGACACGGGATGCGTCGAGGTTATGCGCTCACTCCACAATCAGTTCCCTTCGGGCGTCGGAAAGGGGGAAGAGCTATGAGCGATCCACTCGAAAGGATGATGAAGAGAAAAGAAGACATGAAGCGTGGTGCCCTGAAGGGACTCCATAAAGATCTCAAGAACTCTATCGAGCAAGATGACGAGTTAGTGTGGCCGGAAATCTACAGCTTTTTATTGGCTGACATAGCTCTAACCTTAAGAGCAATTCGCAAAGATGTCGGAGGCTGAGTATCAGATAGTTCTCCCGTGGGACGGTCTCGTTCCTGACAACCGTCGCTTCATGGGTGGTAGAGGACATATACTGACCAAGCGGTATCGGGCCGGTAAAGAACTCTGCCATACACTCGCGATGACACAGGTTCGGGACCGTCCGACGTACCCCGAGGGTCCGGTGTGGATGCGCTTGGATTTTCACATGCCGGATCGTAGGCGTCGGGACCCGAACAATCTCCTCAAGGGCATAGCCGATGCCCTAGAGGGGGTGGTCTACACGGATGACAAGCAGATCACAAAGCTGTCATGGGAGAATGTCGGGGTTGATCGGAAGCATCCTAGAGTCGAGATCAGCTATGGGAAACACGGAGATGACTAAAATCAATGGAGGGTTCGTACTGGTCGCTCGCAAGCTGAAGGACTCGCCAGTGTGGGGGTGGTCGAGCGATATGCTGCGGTTGTGGGTATGGATTCTATTGTCGGTAAATTGGCGGGACGATTACGAGCGTGACTTCGGGGGTGGGTTGGTGGTCAGGAAGGGTCAGATGATTAAATCCGTGCGAGCCATCGGGGAGCAGGCAGCAGGATTTGAGTCCAACAATCGGATCGTGACATGGAGCCCAGGTACTGTCGGGCGATGGCTGAAAAAATTTGAAGAGGCAGGTATGATCACCTGCGAAACCACTAGGCTTGGTACACTCATCACCGTCTGTAATGCCAGCTACCAAGCCTTTTCTAGCTATAAGACCTCGGAGCTTGCGACACCTGCGGTACAGTCGCGGGACACCCAAGCGACAATAACAAAGCATATTCCACTAGAAGATTACAACATACGTGCAACGTGGGATGTGTACCTCGAAGAGCTAGGAAACCCCAAGGGCAAGACTCAGTACAAGCTGACCGATACACGCCGGAGGATTCTGAAGGCTCTGTGGTCGGAGCACTTGGCAGACTCAGACAATCCTCTGGACCTGTTCAGGGCAGTCTGTCGAAAAGTGAAGGCAAGCGAGTGGCATTCAAAGAGGAAGAGTTGGTTGTTGCCAGAATCATTCCTCCGCAATCCAGAGAGACGAGAGAGGTGGGTTATGGAAGCACAGGAGGCCAAGCCGACATCGGAGCACAACGTGGGCAGAGACTGGAGTCGTGACGGATGAGAGACCTCATGTCGGAGGAGTTTCTGGACAAGTTCCCAGAACGTCAGACCAGGGAGATCGAAGCAGTACCTACACCACTCGGGATGCTCAACTCTGTGTGCTTGTCGGATGGTGGTGGTATTGGGTGGGCGATGGGTTGGACGATCATAGCAGCCGGAAATCCTGGGCACGGTAAATCGAACTTCGCACTCAACTGCTGTGCGAGTGCGCTCAAGGCTGGCTGGCCTGTAGCGTATGTCACACTGGAGATGTCTAGCTATCAGTTAGCCACGAGAGCGTACAGCATCATCAGCGGCGTACCGATCTCTAAGATAGAGCGTGGGGGATTCGCTCAAGAGTCTTGGGATGGTGCTCGGACCAAGATCGCAGACCTGCCTGCGCTGTGGGTCCCGAACGAGGTGCTGTCCAAGTGGGGTGACGTCGTGGAATTTGTTAAGCGATCCTACGAAGAGGAGGGATGCCGCTACATCATCGTGGACTATCTCCAGCTTATCCAGCACGGTACAGAGGAAGCGATCCAGAAAGCTATGCAGGAGATTATCACTGAGCTTCGGGCGTGGGCTGTGAACAAGAAGGCCATCGTGCTCGCACTCAGCCAGTACAATCGGGTTACATCGGCTGCATACGATACCTCCCCGAAACCTCAATCGCTCTGGGGGGGAATGATATTAGAGGCATCAGCAGATCAGGTCTTATGCTTGGATCATTCTCGATTCGTTAGAGACAACCAGACATCGAAAACACATATCTTGCTTAATAAGAACCGCCACGGTCCTACTCGGGAGATCCCTATCGAGTGGAATTACCGTACCCTGACGATGCGTGAGGCATTACCAGACGAGGAGTCACAATGGCCCTAGTCATAGAGGACACCGTGCGCCTGCTGATGGAGTTCGATCTGATGCCGATAGAGAAGTGTGTATCGGAGGATGATGCAGCAGACATTAGGAAGAGTATCCAGAACCTCATCATCAGGTTGGAAAACAGAGGACTACCACCTAATGATCCGCTAAGATATCACGAGACAGGCAGACGCCTAAGTGAGCGGGAACTGTCGATCAAGCTGGAGCAGATCATCCAAGGCTGGGCATCTTGGAGAAAATACAAGCCCAAAAGGAAAGGCAGATATGGCAAGTAAGCGAATCACCCGACGAGCACACAAGGCACTCGACACCCTAGAAGAGGAGAAGGTTATAGAGTTGTACATCAAAGAACGCACGGTGGCTAAGATGCTCTGGCGTGTGAAGGATAAGACGGGGGTAGATGTATCCTCGGGTCTATTCTATCAGTGGCTACACAAAACCGACGAGCGATGGCAGAATTGGCAGGACGCCAAGAGACTTATAGCCGATCTATTAGTCGAAGAGTCGTACAACATTGCCCACAACCATGATCCTGATGAGGTTCAGTCTGCTAGACTTCAGACGTCGGTGAACCAGTGGATCGCTGAGAGGTACAACAAAACAGCATACGGTCGTACTGAAGCCGGTGCGTCAGTCACTATGACATTTAGTGAAGACTTCATAGATGCGCTCAAGGCAAGTAGCGAACGCAGAAGAATAGCACCAGAAGAGGTGCCTGAAACGGACTACGAGATTCTGGATGAGCACGGATGACAGGCTGGCACTTGCGTTAGCCAAGGCAGTAGAATCATACAAGGTATCCAAGGCCCGGAACCGACACACTCGGGAGGGTACCCTAAAGCGTATGAATCTCACTAAGTTGTATCCGGGCTACTATCGTAAACTCAAGAACGGAAACCATGAGTTCATTGGGAAGACAGCCGACGATCATATAGAGGAGTTCCTTGTGTCGGAGGGCTATGAGCGTGGTAGTTCCCTATGGTATCAATTGGCAGAGGTAGTAATGGAGATGGCAGACTTGGGTTGACCCTCGGGGTGCCATCCCTATTTTCAAGCAACGCCCCCATATCAGGTGAATCACTTTGGCGTATAGTGAAATAGATCAAGTCGAGACCGAGGCGGGCGTCGGTATGTCTGAGGAGGACCTTCAGTCTAAGGTCCGGCAATACATACAAGACGCGATACAATTTATAGATGACGAGATCAGTCCGATCCGTGCCAAGGCTACCCGACAATACCTCGGGGAACCATACGGCAACGAGGTTGATGGCAGATCACAGGTCGTATCTCGGGATATTCGGGATTCTGTCGCAGCATGTCTACCTAGCCTTATGCGTGTCTTCTTCGGTTCGGAGAAGGTGTGCGAGTTCGTACCCCGCTCTGCTGAAGATGTCGATGCGGCAGAGCAGGCCACGGACTATGTGAACTATGTGATCCGAGAAGACCAGCCGAATGTGGTAGGTCTCTTCTATTCGGTGTTCAAGGACGCACTGATGAATCGGGGTGGTATCGTGAAGTGGTGGTACGACGACTCGATTGATGTGCAGACTCACACATTCGATGGACTGGATGAAGGGCAACTCGCGCTTCTGCTGCAAGAGGAGGGGGTAGAGGCTGTCAGTGTTGAGCCCCAACCGGCTCCGGGTGTCACCCAAGAACAAGCTGCACAGATGGAAGCGCAGGGGATGCCGGTCCCACAGATATACAACGTCGAGCTTCGACGCGAGAGAAAAAGAAACAAGGTCAAGATCGAAACGATGCCTCCAGAGGAGTTCTTTGTGGATGCATCAGCTACCAGTATGGACAACGCTCGGGTGGTCGGGCACAGGACGCTGGCCACAGTCAGTTCCCTTGTCGCGCTCGGGTACGATAAAGATGAACTAGACGAGCACCTCACGGATCAGACTGTCTTCAATGACAACGACGAGTATTGGGCTCGCCATGAGGATACCAGCGCAGAGACGTATGACGTTACACAGAAGCGTGTGCTTTATATCGAGGCGTGGTGCAAGGTCGATTATGATGGAGACGGCATAGCCGAGCTTCGACGTATCTGTACTATAGGCGATGCAATGGAGGTCGTGAACAATGAACCAGCTTCCGACATTCCGTTCGCTGTGTTCCAGACAGACCCTGAGCCCCATGTGTTCTTTGGGGGCGATACAGCATCACTGACCGAGGACCTCCAGAAAATCAAATCTATGGTACTTCGGGGTATGTTGGACTCTCTATCATTCGCACTATATCCTAGGACTGGAGTGGTTGAGGGGATGGTGGATCTAGACGATGTGCTTAACCCAGAAGTGGGTTCGGTCATTAGGATGCGACAGCCCGGAATGGTTCAACAATTAGACGTACCTTTCTTGGGGCGTGACGCCTTTCCTATGGTCGAATATCTGGACAGCATGAAAGAAGATCGCACGGGCATGACCGCTGCCTCACAGGGCTTGGACCCTGATGTACTACAGTCAACTACTCGTGCTGCAGTGAACGCTACTGTGCGTGGTGCGGAACAGAACCTAGAACTCAAGGCTCGGCTGCTGGCAGAGACCGGCTTCAAGCCCATGTTCAAGGGACTGCTGCGTCTGATCGTTCAGCATCAGGACAGGGAACGCATGGTACGCCTACGCAACAACTGGGTGCCTGTAGACCCACGGCTGTGGGACTCGTCTATGGATGTGAGCATCAATGCAGGACTCGGCAGCGGGCAGACAGATGAGAAGCTGGCGGTGCTGCAGGATATCGTTGCCCGTCAGACAGAGGCTGTACAGCAACTCGGGATGGATAACCCGATCTGTGGACTACCAGAGATCAGGAACACACTCGGCAAGATGTTGGAGCTATCAGGGTTCGTTGACACTGAACAGTTCTTCAAGCCTCTACCACCAGGGTGGCAACCACCACCGCCTGAAGACGAGGGTCCGACTCCAGAAGAGCAACTGCTACAGCTACAGCAGATGGATATTCAGGTGAAGGCTGATATCGCCAAGGCGAAGCTGGAGGCCGAGGTAATGAAACAGCGGGCACTCGACAGTCGGGAGCGCATGAGGATCGAAGGTGATCTGGCACTGCGTGAGTTCGATCTGGAAGAGAAGTACCAGAACAAGGTTGACATCGAAGTGCTCAAGGCAGCACTCGCAGAGGAACGCGAACGGGAAGAAGCTGGTTGATCCTGCAGATCCTGTCGGACGAGCGCGGTAAACCCTCAGCGGCTCGGGTGCTCCTTGTAGGCGAGATGCTATACACTGGTATATTGATCCTTTTCGATATCGTGCTGTGGGGTGATGTGAGCAATGCTGTCTATGCACTACTCGGGACAGTGTTCACGGGCTTACTGGCTTGGAGCGCGGGACCTCGTATCGCTCAGTACCTGCTGCCACAGATAGGTGCGGTAGCGCAAGGCATCGGTGCCTCGATAGTTAAGCAACCAAGACAGCCTGATCTTTTAGACAACAGCCCGGAATACCATGAGCGCCACGAGGGCTGACTGGGTAGAAGCATGTAACTCGGAGTTTCTAGCGCAGGGGATACACAACTTTAGTGCACTGGAGATTGCAGATGTAGGGCGTAGATCGGGAGATTGTCAGCTTCAGGCTCCAACACTCAACCTCCTTGAAAATGCGATCATACTGGTAGACGTTTTACAGTACCTACGGGACGAGGGCGTGAGGTCGCCCATCCTCATCAACTCGTGGTACAGAGATGAAGAATACAACAAAAAGATCGGTGGTGTCCCGTGGAGTATGCACCTCACATGTGGAGCCGCTGACATAGTGAAAGTCGGATACACACCATCACAGGTTGCTGATATGCTTGAGGCTCACCCGCTCGCTGATAAGCTGGGCATCGGGAGATACAACACGTTCACACATGTGGACATCCGAGGATGGCTCGGGAGAGAGGCACCAGCGCGGTGGTAAAGTTTGAGCCGAGTCCGTGGCTGCTCGTGATCGCGGTAGGTTTATTGGTTGTGATGCTGCAGCAGAACTCCGAGCGGGCATACTGGCGTGGGATAGCCGACGATACAGCCGAGAGAGTCGAGGTGCAGCAGACCGTTATCGACTCGGTACAGACCCGCGCAGACTCACTAGAAGTGTACCTAGCAGAAGCAGACTCTGTAGCAGATGCTCAGAGGCTCGCTAACGAGCGCGAGGTTGCCAGACTCAACAGAGAGCGAACAGAAGACCGAGAACGCACAGAAGCGATTTCTGAGCGTCTCAGGGCATCCTTGGACTCGATGCAAACAGTTGAACTCGACAGTATTGTATTAGGTTATGAAAACCAGATTGTCTCGCTTTATTCTATTATAGAGGCAGAACGTAAGAATACGATGTCTGAGGCACTCCGTGCCGATGCTGCGAGTGAACTCGTGCTCGGGCTCCGAGAACACATCGGTGAGCTTGAGATCAAGAGCTTCATGCTAGAGGCGCAAGTCAATGCACTGCGCGAGTCGATGAAGCCCAGCCTCGGCCTGAGACTCAAGGCAGACTGGTGGCTGGCCGTAGCTGGATTAGCAGGAGGATATCTACTGTGGGGCACCAACGAGTAATGACCCATGTCATAGCGATATGCGGAGACCTGCACTGCGGGTCTACGGTAGGGCTGTGTCCTCCCGAAGGCATGGAGCTAGATGATGGTGGTCTATATGAACCATCCCCAGCCCAGCGTTGGCTCTGGGATTGCTGGGAGCAGTCGTGGGCCATCGCCAAGTCATATTCTCGGGGCAAGCATCTCAGTCTGATACTGAACGGTGATCTGATTGATGGCGACCATCACCGTACTGCACAGATCGCCAGCCCGCTGACAGGGATACACCTCGGGTGCGCTATGGAATCTCTGAGAGTTCCGCTCGCTCTCAAACCGAAAGCGATACATGTGCTGCGTGGCACACCATCACACTCGGGTAGATCAGGCTCCTCGGAAGAGGCTGTAGCTCACGCACTCAGGGATATGTCGTGGCCGATCATCAAGGACCCCGAGACAGATAAGTTCTCATCATATCGCAGACGGCTGGACATCGGGAATGTGCGCCTAGACCTGAGCCACCACGGCAGGATGGGACAACGGGCACACACTCGTGGGTCCTACTCTCGGCTCTATGGTTTCGATATATGGGCAGAACAAATGCTGGAGACCTACACCGCCATGCGACACTCCGATGATCCCCTCAAGATTTTTAACGAAAGGCGTCCTCCCGACATCGCAGTGCGTTCCCATAATCACAAGTACATGGACACAGGGTTCGATCACCGTGGCATCACCCGAGTAATCAGCGCACCAGCGTTTCAGCTTGCGACAGAGTGGATACACAGGATCGCTGCAGAATCTCTGGCAGATATCGGGATAATTCTACTTGGTGTGAATGAGCATGAAATTGAAGTGAAGCCTGTGCTCTTTACTCCAGACAGACCCAAGCCGTTAACTATATGAAGATGACCGAAGCAGATCTCATCGCTGAACTCCAGGCTGCTATTGAGAATGTCGAGTCTCCAGACGATGCGTTCACCACAACGGAGTTGGCTGACTTACTTGGCGTAGGTAATGCTGCGATACGAAAACGGTTGAAGAAACTAAAGAAGACAGGCCGCTTGCTCCCAGTACAAATTATGAGAAAGAGCCTAACCGGGGATCTCCGCAAAGTGTGGGGCTATCGTATTCTTCCTGAACAGGAAGCAGCCGAGTAGGGGCACCGATTAGAGTGTGGTTATTTAAGTTGGGCTGTAGTAGCCAGACCACCAGCCGAACCCCCTACACTATTCCAGCTAGATCCCTTCTTAACTTCCCTGTTCGCCGTTGTGAGAGGCCGCTACCCACACCGGCATCCGAAGAGAACGTCAAACATAATGCGTCGGCACAATCTGGACTCGCAAGTCCACGCTTCTTCAGTTCACTCTTGGACTCGATCTTGACCTTACCGGATGAGGTGTAGTTAAACCTCACTGTCGTGAGTTCGTTGCGTAATCTCTCGTCTCGGGGTAGACGCACATCGCGTCCTTCCAGCCAGTTCCTGACCTTATACCATAGCTCTGCCCGCAGGTTCAGATACTGCTGCCCGAGTGCTGGACTCTCACTCACATTGATACCGAACGCTGGCAGCCCCAGTTCCCGGAGCCTGTCCACGGCACCGGCACCTATGCCTATAGAGTCAACACAGATCTCTGTAGGCTTCTCGTCTGCTGCCTCAAACTCTGCCATCACTGCACCACACAACTGCATGATATCCAAGTTGCGCCACATACGCAGCGAATCCGTGATCGCGTTGCCTTTACGCTTACAAAGCACAGAAGCGTCGGACCCGAAACGGGCAACATCCAGACCCCATATTATCGGCCCGAATTTTGTAGCTTCCACATCGCGGTTGATCGCACTCTCCACCAACTCTGCACTGATGACTGTATCATCATCACCGCGAGGAAAATCACCGAGTACCCGGATACGGAACGTGTTGGACTCTTCACCATAGCGCATCCTGCACTCTTCAACATACTCCTCACTGACGCGCCCCGAGTCGATGCACGAGACATGGAAGTTTGTCCACCTGTCTGCCAGCTTGCCGAACGTATCATAGAAGTAGCCGGTGTTCCGAACGGGGTTCCCGCACAGCACCATGACTGCATGTTCGCTGGACATGGAACCCGCAGCAGCCTCATAGACCTGCTCGGGTACACCACTCGCTTCATCGACGATCAGCAACACATGACCAGCGTGTATGCCCTGCAGTGCATCAGGTGTTTCTGCGCGTGAGGTTCTGGCGGTTATGATCTGGCGCTCGGGTGCAGCCTCCAGTTCGATCCTATCCTGTTTCACGTTAAACATTGCCTGGAACTCCGGCGGGCTCTCCTTGAGCCACGCCTTCATCTCAGGTAGGAACGCATCGTGAAGCTGTGCCGAGGTAGGGGCAGAGATCACGCACTTGGCGTCCCAGTGTACTGTGATCCACCATAGCGCCATCCACGACAGGCAGGCTGTCTTACCTACACCGTGCCCTGACCTGATGCTGACCCCTCTGTCGCCACGGGCTACGGCTTCCATGACTTGTTGCTGCCACGGGTCTGGCGTGACTCCGAGGATCTTCTCCACAAACAGAGTGGGATCATCCAGCCATGCGTCTTGTGCCGCGCCTATATCCACTATGATTCTTCAGCCGCTTCTTTCTGTTGAGCCCATATAGCTGCTATGCCACCCAATCCTGAAAGGCTCTTGATTAGTGATCCGCCTCTCGTAACTGGAGAGCCTTTGCCGTAGTAAGGAAGAATGAACTCCCTGCCATTTATAACACCTTCAAACAGTTTCCGCAGTCCCTGTGGAGATGTGTCCTTGCCAGCCATAATCGCTGTCCAAAGTAATGCGTCTTCTAGATGCTGCACATAATCACCACGCGCTGATCCTAGTCCAGTGAGTGGCCCTCCCCCAATCCAGCGTCCGGCCTGATACTGTTCAGGGTTAATGCCTAGTCTCTGACCACCTGCCACGCTCACATCACTGAGTAATCCATAGCGTCCCCCTGTTACATTTTCTATGAACCACTCGTTGCCAGTTGGCCAGAGTATAGCTTTTTGATCGTGAACGTCTGAGGTCGATCCGGGTATTTCTTCGCCCAGCTTTTGTCTGAAGTAGGTCGGAGTCTTCCTAGAGCCAGACGCTGGGCCTGGTGGGTCTACGGACCCAGTCTCTAGATATTTATTCCACTTATCGACATGGCTCCCCCCTTTAGGAGTGTCAGTTTTCCAGCCGCTCAAAAACTGTCTGTCAAATCCCTTGGCTTCTGGGTAGCGTCTTAAATACTCTGCCATAGCTTGGGGTACCGAAATGTTGTTGGCCTTGGAATAGAGAAGGATTGAGGCACTGGCTATTTCACGCAGTACAGGGTTCTGTGAGGATGAGACAGAGGTCGCTGCAACAAAGTCTCTGAACGAGTTCTTTGGCCTGCCTATAGATTCTATAAACGCTTCAACGGGCAGCAGATTATAAAATGTTTCACCACCCTGACGCAGTCCCAGCTTGGCCTGTCGGTCGAGGAGCCCTCGCATACTGCCGCTGCTTATTTGTCTAAGAAGTCCCCCCTCCTTGGCAGAGGCTGTGCTCCTAGGTGATATCGGCGGGAGAGTATTAACACCAGGGCGGCTATACTCACCTGGGGTGATAAGCGAGCGATTAAAGACTCCGCGCTCTGCTGGCACCCATATACCTTGGGGATTCTTTTCTGCCCAATCTAGGAACTCGCGGGTATCTTTTTTGCGCTTTGCTACAGTACGCGCATCTGGTGGTTGGTACTCGCTTGCTTTTACACCCTTTGCCTGTGGGCTCTTGCCATAGATACCTTTTGGGGGAACTGGGCTCTGAGATATGCGCTGCACTTCTACCATCAGGGTGCCACTAGTATCCTCCAGCACATCCGTGATGTGTAGGGGATGACCAGACTTTCTTGCTGCAGCATCAACCAACTCTTCAACATCAGCCACATCACGCCACTGCTGTCCTTGGCCTGAGCCTTCGGGTCCTGTGAGCGTCCATTCTCCCGGCTCCTTTCCCTTGCCTATAGAGAGGGCTTTCAATTCCTTGCCACGCATCCAGATGAGCATTCTTCCATCTGGATTGAGGGACTGCGCCATCTCTACTATGTGGTCAACTGCCACATTGTCGCGGAGGGTGTTAACTACATAGGGGGAGAGTGTGACATCTAGCTTGCCTATAGCTCCTGCTTCTTCGGCGCTGGCAAATACATCAGCCTTGAAATCGGGGAACTCCTTGGGAGCTTCTTCTTTGATCCACGCTCTCAGTCCGGCATCTTTTTCGATGTTGATGGCATCAGGAAACGCCTCCATATCTCCCACCGCCCGTCCCACCCCGAAGTGTCCAACTCTCTCGTTTGGCCTGACGAGCTTCTTGTCGATCACGCGCCTCATAGGAGCAGATACCGTCTGTCCCCGTGCGGTCGCTGTTCTTCCTGCGCCCGTGGTTGCTACAGCCCTCCTACCGAGGGCGGCAGCACCGAGTAAGCTAGGAACATCACGCCAGCCGAACTCCTCTGGGTCATCGTCTTCCACGGTGGTCCCGAGCAGGCCAGCTATGTCTACACCAGCACCACCATACATCTTGGTGGATACGGGTCTGTGAGGTTGCTCACCACGCATACGGCTTCCCAGATCTTCTGAGATCTCAACCACCGTATTGGGATCAGGATCAGCACCTATGTCGGGACCGTGTTTTCCAGCCAATAGACCTTGTGGCGGATCAGCCATGTCGGATGGCAGATATTTCTCTGCTTGGTCTAGGTCCATTCTCTTGACGGTCGCCCCGAGATCCTTGGACACCTGCTTAATTACTGTCTGAAGAACGGTGTCGTACATGCCTCCGGGGTTGGTGCTCTCACCTTGGTATACTCGGTTGATCTGGGTACCTGTGGGGAACACCACTTCGCGGATACCATTCTGTGCTGCACGTTTCAGAATCTCGCTCACCGCAACACGCAGCCACTGCTCAGTTTGGCGGAACGGAAGCTGGGCTGCATCTACCCCGAAGCTCCTCTGCGCCACAATGTCCTCCACTGACCGACGAACTTCTTGAGGCGTGTTTTTCCATACATGTTGCCTCAACTTATCTTTATTTTCTCTCGTTAGCTGCGGATTCTTTCCGAGACCTGCCTCCTCCATCCACTTAACCACAACTTCATTCTTGCGATACGACTCTGGCCGGTATTCAAGCACAGATTCTCCTGCAACCTCCTTGAGCCTATCTATATAGTTCTTGTGTATAGCGGCCCGCCTAAATCGTTGGTAGGCATCCGACTGTATCTCATCAACGACCATGCTACGGGGATGGAGCCCATCAGCCCTCCGTTTGCCAACGCCCTGCGGAGATCTCCTGAGCCTGACATGGGCAATAGCCCCAGGATTCCCAAAATGAGACTCATCAAAATCCCTGATACCCGGAAGATCTGACGTAATCTCGAAAGCGTAAGGTGTAAATGGCTCCCCACTCTTCCAGTAGCCTTCCTCATCCAGCCATCCCTTGGATTGGTTACCTATGGAGATGGAGTATTCATCGCTCGCCTCTCTTAGGTTATTACGCATCCTATCCATATCTGCTTGACGCAAGTTCTCTGCCTCTAGGCGCACAGCATCTTCAAGATTATCTGGTACGTCACTGTACGACCCTTGCGACCACCGAGTCCCTGCTCTGTACTCCGGTGACGCCTTGATTTCATCTATATATCGTTCGAGGGGCTTCACATCTCTCATGTGAGCACCAAGTGCTCCAGCCAACATCTTAGCATCAGCCTCCACGACATTGAGGCCACCATACATATCCTTAATCGAATCCTCTACAATCTCTCGCGGTATGGTGCGATATCGAGGCCAAGGGGTAGGTCCTGATTTGTGGTACGGTAGGGCGGAGAGTACCAAGTCCACCTCGTCGCGCTTCAGACCTTTTTGGCGCGTCAGGTAATCTTCCCAGCCTTCTAGTGTCGCAGACTTTGGACCCCCTTGTACGGCTCGTATCACGGGTGAGGTGTAATTGCCTGCTAGGGAGCTACCTTCTGGGGGCACAGGGCTATGTAGAAGGTACTCTATAGACTCAGGATCGGTTGAATACTGAACCGTTGGATACGGCTCCAATGCACTCTGCATCTCTGGTCGCTCTACACCCCACTGGGATGGTGTCTGCCTGATAACCGCATCCTTCACGACCTTGGGCTTAACCGGAGCCTCTAGGAGGCCAGCAGGTTCTGGCCCGCGCTGAAGACTAACCGCGCTTTCATCTACCCTAGGGTGGAAGCCTATCTCTGTCCCTAGAACCTCTGGAGTCTGGGTACGGCCCGAGCGCACATCCCGTGCTCTTGATCCCACACGCCTGAACCTGTCCCCCCACCCACCCACCAAAGCCGCATCCAAAAGACCTGTGCCCAATACATTCGCCATAACCCTTCCACCGAAGCTGGAACTCATGTCCGTACCAGCTAATGGATCTATGAGGTGTGAAAAGTTTGGAAGATCAGAACTGGCTGCCATCCCTACATTGCTTGGCGCATATCTACCAAATGTACCGATTACCCTGCGTTTCAACGATTGAGAGGCCCACGGATTGCCTATTGCATCAAGCGCCTTTCCTTGTAGGCGTGTCATCGGTGACATCATATCAGCAGTTATAGGCTGCGGCCCGAGACCCGTCTTCGCAGGAATGGCTCTACTTACGCGCTCTGCCTCCCGAGCCGCCAAGCGTCTAACGCCTCCCCTCGCAGCCGCGCTTGTCAGGGCACCGGGTACTTCATACGCCGCAATCATAGTAGCTAGATCAGTAGTAGTGGCTCCCCTTCTCGCCATAGGACTATCTGGCGCTCGACTCATGCGAGCCAACTCTTCCTTCCTGTATCGCGGTTGAGCAAGATCTTCACGGCCCATGACGCTATGCATGAGCCCAACTCCCTTGTGGATGTTGGCTGGGATCTCTGCCAGTAGGCCCTTACCGTAGTCTGTGAGAGGACCACCCCACCACTTATCCTCTATGGGTACTGGAGGGGGCAACGGAACGTGTTGGCCAGGTCTTGGTTGAACTAATTCTGGCTGCTGCCTAGGAAGCTCTTGTGTCTCTTCTACCCATCTGGTCGCGTCAGACGGTTGGTCTAGAAGCCCGCGAAATCTTTGTACCTCAGCAGCTTGGGCCGCCCGTAACGCAGCCTGCTCCTGCATCTGGCGGATTCTCTCTAGTCGCTCTTCCTCGTTTCGATACTGATAGAACGGTATTCTCGGAGGAGGCCCGTATCCGTTAGCCATCGGATGCTAGAGACCTGAGCTACGGAGGCCATACCGTTTTAGGAGATAGGGGATGTTTTGAGCGGCCCAACCTACGCCCTTGAGAGTTTGTGCTCCAGCAAGACCGCCCGCTCCTTGCGTCAGTGTACGAGTAATTCTTCTCTGCGCTGCTTCGGCAGGAGATTGCGGTGCATCATCAGCAAACGGGTCATACTGGCTTGCTGCGCCTCCTGCGAGACTGAGACCTGTCAGATTCTGAGTCAGGGGGCTCCAATTAGCGGGGTTACCCATTTTCGATACCCCAGACCGAAATCCTTCTCGGAAACCAGGGTGAGCAGAAGGGCCAATGGGCGAACCGGGTGTCCACCCTCCTTCTGGGGTCCCGTATCGTGTATTTGGTGTCCTAGGCGGATTTCTCGGTATGAATCGACCCGTATCAACATGCCTCAACGGAGGACGTACTGCTGTGCCACCCGATCCCTTGAGCTTAGACAGGAATTGCTGAACCGGCTTGGTCGCTCGCGCAGCGCGTATACCCTGTCCTCCCAACCTCAATGCAGCCCTACCTGCTGCGCCTCCTGAATAGAGGGCCGCTCCCGCACCAGCGGTCTTGGCTTGCAAAGCAGCTTGGGGGTCTATCAACCTATGTGCAGTAGCACGTTCCAGATTCTGGCGCTTGCCCTCCGAGTATCCCTTATCATCGAACGGGTTCACTGCTGATACGAGACCCGTAACCTCATCACCAATAGGCAGTATCGGATTCTGGCCCGCAGATGTTATGGAGTTGGCCACTTCTCTTCGCAGATCACGATCTACAAACATCTGGAAAGGTGCGCGAACAATATCACCGATTGTAAACTTATCGTCTTCTTTCCGTAACCAAGATCCTATTCTCCCTAGACCTGTAGGTGCTGGACCTATAGACGCTTCTCTATCCTCTGTGTCACCCACGGCCCGGGCGATGCCGGGATGCTCTGCACTTGCAGGATCAACCTGCGGTAGCGCGGCCCGCAGTTCATCTAGGTTGCCATACTCTCCGCCGGTACGAGCTTCGATCTCTTGGTCGATGAGTCCGTACTCTGCATCTATGTCCTCTTGGCGCTGGCTATAATGCAGTTTAGCCCACTCAATATGATCGTGTGCCTCTTTCAGCAGGGCAGCTAATTCATTCGGGTCCATTATCCGCCACCCAACCGCGCCCGTCTTGCGCTCAATGATTCTTTGGACGATCCAGACCTTGTGGCTCGCCTAGGTGCCCCGGCTGCGGGTTGGGATTGCATGAACATCGCATTCTGGTCTCCGATAATATCATCGGTCATAAAGCTCGCTTCCCAGTTGCTTAGATGCTTGCCGTCCGGCCCCATCGGGTTGTTCGGATTCGGACAGAACGAGGAATCCACACTGCACGGATCTCCGCCACCGGCCATTGTCGCCAGCGCAGTTTGTAGGTTGGAACGG
>Ga0310344_10001472_pt1 | contig 18023 bp, 11 predicted proteins | sample HC15DNA20200_MG_FD_203801 | JGI IMG/M metagenome (GOLD analysis project Ga0310344, IMG submission 203801) | Marine microbial communities from station ALOHA, North Pacific Subtropical Gyre - HC15-DNA-20-200_MG | ecosystem: Environmental > Aquatic > Marine > Oceanic | place: Pacific Ocean: North... | reverse complement strand
TTCTCTTGGCAAGGATTTGTGGAATGCATTTGCTCGACCTGGAAAACGCATAAAAGTTGGCAATAAAATAATGTTTTCAGAACATTTTTTTGCGCATGTTGAGGATCGTATTGGTGGTGAAATTACTCTACGTTTTCAGGTGGCTGGTAACAATACGCTTGGAGATGAGTTAAAAAAGCATGGTTATGCACCAATACCGCCTTATATACCTCGATCGAATGGACCAGATACTCAAGATAGGGAAGACTATCAAACTATTCATGCTTTAGTTGATGGTGCAGTGGCAGCTCCAACCGCGGGTTTGCACATGACCCAATCGCTTTTTAATAAACTTGAATTACATGGGATATTTTGTGAGTTTATTACCCTTCATGTAGGAGCTGGGACATTTTTACCTATTCGGGTATCGGATACATCTGAGCATGTAATGCATAGCGAATGGGGCAGTATTAGTGCGCAAGCAGCCTCCCGTATTAATTCTGTTAGGGAGAATGGAGGGAAGGTGATCGCAGTTGGTAGTACTAGTCTTAGAGTTTTGGAAACCGCCTCAGATTCGGATGGTTGTCTCAAAAAGTTTTCAGGAGACATAAATTTATTTATTGAACCTGGGTATAAATTTAAGATTGTTGATCAAATGTTAACAAATTTTCATTTACCACGCTCTACACTTTATATGCTTGTGGCTGCTTTTGGTGGAATGAAAGAAATGAAATTAGCTTACACATACGCCATAGAAAATAAGTATCGATTTTATAGTTACGGCGATGCGTGCTTAATCTCTAAGTTTAGGATGTAATATAAGTTTATATAGCATGTATCAAAAGAACCTTTAATCCATGGAAAGAAATCTATTTAATATTTATTCACGAGATGGTTTAGCCAGAGCTGGCCAGTTAAAGCTAGCTCATGGCGAAGTGCAAACACCCGCGTTTATGCCAGTGGGGACAGGTGGAGCTGTAAAAGGCATGCGCTCTGTTGACGTTTTAGCGACTGGTTCTGATATTTTGCTTGGAAATGTTTATCATCTAATGCTTAGACCGGGCGCGGATAAAATTAAACGACTGGGTGGTTTACATAACTTTATGAACTGGAATTTGCCTATTTTGACAGATTCTGGGGGATTTCAGGTTATGTCTTTATCAAAGATTCGAAAAATTGATGAGTCGGGCGTTGAGTTTCGAGCACATACCGATGGTTCCAGATATTTTCTTTCACCAGAGGAATCTATTGATATCCAATATAAACTGGGGAGCGATGTAACAATGGCTCTTGATGAATGTACTTCTTATCCGATGAAAAAGGAGACGGTTGCAGAGTCAATGCGCCGGTCTATGAGGTGGGCATTGCGTAGTCGGAAAAAATTTAGGGAGAGGGTTGGATATGCTATATTTGGCATTGTCCAAGGTGGTATTTATCACGATTTACGTGAGGAATCGGTGGCTGAATTAAAGAACATTGGTTTTGACGGGTATGCTATTGGTGGGTTGGCAGTGGGCGAGGGGCAAGAACTAATGCTTTCAGTTTTAGATCAGCTAGTAGGACACCTTCCAAAATATCAACCTCGCTATTTGATGGGCGTGGGTACTCCTCTAGATATAATTAAAGCAGTTCATAAAGGTATAGACATGTTTGATTGTGTTCTGCCTACGAGGTCTGGAAGAACTGGTCGAGCGTATACTGTGCGGGCTGTGGTTAATATACGAAATTCGCGTCATGCCTCTGATCCAAGGCCTTTGGATGAGATGTGTAGTTGCGAGACTTGCCAACAGTATAGCCGAGCCTATCTTCACCATCTTTTTAGGTGTGGGGAGATGTTAGGCCCGATGCTTCTGACTAATCATAATTTGACGTTTTATCAGGAATTAATGAAAGGGCTTAGAGAGGCAATAATATCTAATAATCTTCGAGTTTTTAGCGAGAAATTAATTTCGCAATTAGAATTTGGTGATATATCAGAATTATAGAATATTTTTTCATTTAGGAGTCTTGCAATATTGTTGCAACCCATTCTTGACCATGCTTATGGCAAAACATATTGTGTCGACGAATATTAAGGGCGCGTAGCTCAGTCGGCAGAGCACCTGACTTTTAATCAGGGTGTCACAGGTTCGATTCCTGTCGCGCCTACCAAAACTTTAAAATCAAAACAATCATTTGGGCGTTTTTCTTATTTTTAGGAAAAGCGCCTATTTTATTATGGTCACCATTTTTGATTTTATGATGGTCTTGGTTTGTAAATATAATTACAAAATAATTGGTTTTAGAAATTCATATAAAACACGTTAATTAACTTCCAACATCCTCAAATGTAGCTAATTCTCCCATAAATGGAGCTGCAATCTCCGCATTAATTTTACAATCAAGCAAAAGGGGCTCTTGCAAATCATTTAAGTAGGGCTTTGCATTATTTAAATCATCGAGAGTGCGGATTGTTAAGGCGTTAAACGCTAATTGTTCTGCGATAGGTGCAAAATCTATATCTGGAAATACGGATGTAGTTACCGGTAACTGATTCATTTTTAAAAAATGTAACTCTGCACCATATGCACAATCGTTTAAAACGATAATTACAAGCGGTATGTCAGCCCTTACGACCGTTTCCAATTCCCCTAAAGTCATCATGAGGCCACCATCTCCTACTATCAAAACGGTGGTATGATTAGGTTTTCCTTTTGCAAAACCCAATGCTGCCCCAAAACCAAGACCAATGGACGCAAAATCATTGGTAAATTTAAAATTACCAGGTCCTGGAACAGAAATGTATGGAACGATGCCTAGAAAATTACCTGCATCATAAACAAGATTTCTTTGACGCGGGAGGAGTCTATCTAGAGAGATCCCCAAAGACCTCGGGTCAAGAGTTCTTTTAGTGTCAAGTGGATGAAAGTCGAGAGATATATCAAATTTCGCTATCATCGCACTCGATTCATGGGAGTGAAACGGTTTATCATGATTGATTTCTGTTGGAAGGGCATCAATTAATTGCTGGGCAACCAGGTTTGCGTCTCCAACGAGAGATAATTCGACGCTACTATTCATACCAATATTTTTACGATTATTGTCAATTTGAATAACTGGTACGTCTGGTAGAAAAGTACCAAAGCTAGTACTCCAAAAGTTTAAACTAGCACCAAATACTAATACACAGTCCGACTCTTCAATAAATCTACGTGCTAACGAATGAGAAAATGATCCAATTATCCCTATGTTATGAGGATGTCCGACAAACATATCCTTGGCTCTTGCTGTGGTTGCTAACAGTGCACCAATCTTATCAGCCAACTTTTCAAGACTTTTTTGAGCATTTGCGCGATGCGCACCATAACCTGCAATGATAATTGGTTTTCTACTTTTATTGAGTATATCAGTTGTGACTGATATTGCTTGAGACCTAGCTTTCTGCGAGGAGTCAGCAATACGTTGTATTACTTTAGGGTCATCTTGATTAAAAAAATTGCCCTCTGTACTTTGAACATTTGTAGGTAATAATAGTGCAACTGTATTGCCACTCTCGGCTATTTCTATGGCATCTGCTAAAACCGCCCTTGCCCCCGTCACCCCGGTTGCACGGAATACTTGCAAACCAGCTGAAGAGAGCACCCCTACAGCATTGAATTCTTTGTAATCCGGGCCTATGGGGTTGGATATATTCTGAATTGATGGGGCATCTCCATAAATTATTAAAACAGGTGATCCTGTTCGGCTACTATAAACGGCGCCGTGAGTACCGTTAGCTGCAGCTGGTCCACGACCAATCACAGCTATTCCAAGATTCCCCGATGCCGCCGAATAGCCTTCAGCCATAGCGATTGCAGTATTTTCATGACGTGCCCCATTAAAGATTATTCCGAGAGAATCTAATGCTGTAGCAAGCATTACCGTGTCGTCACTTACCAGACCAAATACTTCAGTTACACCATAAGCTTGAATATCTTTGGCAAGGCGTTCATACACTGGCATCCTTCCCACCTCAGATGTTTTTCTTCGATTTTTGTTGCTCACTGCTTTTGCCTTATTTTAATAAGAAATTAATTTCTAGAACAATACCGTTAATATTTATGAAATTAAGCTACGTTTGATGACTATGACATCATACATTTGATCTTCCAAGTTAGTTCACGTAGTTGCTTGGGCTTGGTTATATAATGAGAGTTATGGCGATCAGATATATCGTATTTTCTAATCTGATCACATGGTGCTTTTCCATTAATAAACAATATTTTGATATCCCAAAGTAATAGGTGTGGCTCTAACAAACCAATTTTTATATAGTGTTCAAATATTATAATAAATCTTAACTGTCAAAAAGACCGCATAAGCTATTGAATTAATTTATATATCTTTTAGGGATGTTCAGTAAATTTGGATAAGGAATATTCTATCTATTATTACAAGGGGTAATTAAGAGGAAATATATTATGAGAACTTTAACGGAGTTCACACTTTCTTTAAAATCGGAGACGCCTCCTGATTATATCATCGATAAACCCGCCTTTAAGGCACTTTGGTTAGCCTCTACCGGCCAATGGGAGCAGGCGCATGCTTTAACGAGGACTTTGGGTGCTGAAGAAGGTGGTGCATGGCTTCATGCATGTTTACATAGGATTGAAGGCGATACTAATAATGCTAATTACTGGTATCATCGCGCTGAGATGGAATACTATAGCGGCGATACCAGTGCAGAACTGGAAGAAATCGCAATTCAGATTTTCAATTCTTCTGATGTGGAAGAATGAAATAGATTAAATAATAAATGACGTCGGTAAATGGGTTATCGTTGTACGTACTTTCCTCTGGCGCCGAATACCTAAAGTTCGGAAAATACGTCGAAAAAAAATTCTAGAAAACATATTCGCCTCCGTAATTGTTAAAAGGGAGGCGCATAAACCATAAGGAATGACTCTTTGTCAAGAGTTTAAATATTAATTCAAACCAATTCCACCTTGATTTTTAGGGACATTACATTTCTAGGGCGCGAAAAACTGGACTTATTAGCGGAGGCTAATTGATTGCTGTGTATTAGAAATAATACTAAAATTATAAGCTTTAGAATTTTGATTTTTTAGTAAAATGCCCAAGTTTTAATTTTTATAAAGTACTTATGTAGTTATTTAATAATAAAATTAGAGCAGTTATATGAACGACTTTAACCATCTAGGCCCGAACGAAAAGTTAATTGGATTAAGAAATTCAAGGTTGGAATTATCAACACCTTCGCTTGTTCTGGATTTAGATTGTTTGGAAGAGAATATTGCCCATATGTCATCATTTATGAATAAATACTCTTGCAATCTTCGGCCAGTTGCGAAAATTCACAAATCGGTTGAAATTGCAAAGCGTCAAATTGATGCCGGAGCTATAGGTGTATGTTGCGCAAGTTTGGCTGAAGCCGAAGTGATGGTTCAAGGAGGAGTGCCCGGTGTTTTATTATTCACATCCGTTGTTACTAATGAAAAAATAAATAGGCTTTGCAAGTTAAATTCCTATGCTGACGGATTGTTGGTGGCTGTAGATAATAAAATGAATATTGATCAATTAGCATATGCAGTTCGAAATAGTGGTTCAGAGATTTTACGTTTGTTGGTTGATGTTGAGGTTGGAGGCAGACGCACTGGAGTTACCAGCGAAGATGTCGCAATTGATCTCGCAAAGCATATAGAGTCTACTGATGGAGTAGAGTTCCTTGGCTTGCAAGGTTATTTCGGCGGGCTGCAGAGAATCCCTATATATGATGAGAGGGCTAGTTTACAGAAAAAGTGTACAGCACCTTTGATAAACATTTCAAAAAAATTGGAAAAAATTAATCTAACGCCAGAAATTATCACAGGAGGTGGAACTGGAACTTACGCTATAGACTCCCTTGGGAATGTTTTTACAGAAAATCAGGCGGGCACGTATGTGTTTTTGGATGTTAATTACATGAATACAAATTTTCAGAATGCTCATCACCATCCATTTAAAGTTGCCTTATTTGTCCGGACAACGGTAATTAGTGATAGTAATCCAGAGTATTTGGTTACGGATGCCGGTATAAAAGAATTCGGCAGAGAATTCTTAGCACCCCAGATAATATCAGGAAGTTTGCGTGGTGCTAAATATGATCTAATCGGTGATGACTTAGGAAGAGTGGAAACTGTTGGTATGAAAAATAGGCCCAGCCTCGGAGATTCCTTTGAGTGCGTTACGCCTCATTGTTACGCCACCCTCAATCTATATAGTGTTTACCACTGTGTGCGTGGAAACGAACTTGTAGATATTTGGAAAATAGACGCAAGGGAGCAGTGCTGAATAATGGCTATGATATTGTAGTCAGAGAAAATGGTCTCTATGAAACATTTAAGATGTAAAAATATAATATTCAAATAAGCTCAATATCAGTATTTGTAATTGTTGCACCACTTTGGACTGTCGCAATTACAGTATACCCGTCGCTGGCCTGATCAGAATCGTGATAAAGTGTGCGGGATTTAGTGTCGAATACGATGTAAGCGGTACCGTTTGACGCACCACTGTTTGTTCCATCGTAACCTGTTTTAGAAAAAAAAGTGTCCGAACTAAGAAGGCCTGTAGTTTCGCCAAAATCAAAAGTTGTATTTCTAAATTGTATTCTATCAGTGCCCGAGGAAAAATCTGTTATTTGATCACCTGTTTGTAAGCCAGATTGGCCATCGCTAGCTGCAGCACCATCTGCAAACTGGAAGTAACCAAAGAGATCGGTGCCACTTCCACCTGTTAGTGTGTCTGCTCCAGCATTTCCGTCAACGATGTCATTGCCTATACCGCCAGATAATGTATCGTTACCACCAAACCCTTCCAGAGTATCGTTGCCAATACCTCCCTCCAGTGTATCGGAGGCATCTCCACCCTTCATAATGTCGTCACCACCAAGTCCTAGGGCGATAAAAGATGAACCGACTCCAAGAGCAGATGCTTCCAGAGTGTCGTTAGCGTTTGTACCAATATATAAAGTTTGATCAGTAAACTGAAGAAACTCTATTCGGGTCAGAGTATCAGTTCCATCTCTGTCACTTGTAGCATCTACAACTTGAACAGTGATATCATCTATACTAGTGATCGTATAATCTGCTCGGTCCCCGCTAAAGACTGCTTTATCGGAATCTCCAAATTTAACAGTATTACCTATCAAATCATCATTCCCGCCGCCACCAGTGAGTACATCGGTGCCAGCATTACCGTTAAGAGTGTCAGCGCCACCAAGTCCCGATATAGTATCGTTACCCGCTCCACCATTTAATGAATTAGCCCCACTATTTCCAGTCAAAGTATCTGCGAATGCAGTTCCGATTACATTCTCAATATTACTTAAAGTATCTACGGATCCACCACCATCAGTTGCAGTTCCTGACGTTAAGTTTACTGTTACTCCAGAAGTATCCGACCCGAACTGCACCGTATCAGTTCCTGCACCACCATCAAGTGTATCTGCTCCGGCACCACCATCTAGAAAGTCGTCGTCAGCCCCTGTTGAAATTGTGTCATTGCCAGCAAGACCAGTGATGACATTACTTCCTAAATCCAATGTTAAAATGTCATCTCCGCTGGTACCTGTTATTTGACCCTCAAATGCCTCACTGACAGTTGCAAAACAAAAATCCTTGAAAAAGTTAAACGCCTTACCTCCGGCAGATTCGGCGTCTAAGAAGTCAAAATCATAGGTAAGAGTATCACCAGCATTAACATTAAATTGAGCTCCCAAAGCAGATCCAAAAGTGGGATCTACAACACCATTAAAATCAAGTTGATCAGGAGTTAATCTTAAAAATGATTCGATATCTTCTTGTGACGTGGATCCAGCTAGTAAAAAAGCCTGTTTACTACCTTGGGTAGGTGCTATAGAGCCAGAAAATCCTTCTACTGACACACTTCCAATAGAACTTATATCGCCAATCGTACCGTCTTCAAACCCTTGTACCAAAATTCCGTTGATTCGTATGTTGTCTATTAATAATCCAGATGACACAGCATTATCTGTTTCGTTTATAACTCCAACGCCAGCAAAGGCTTGGCCCGTTTCCTTAAAAGTAAAACTAAATGTTCCTGATGAGTGGAGGAGCAGGCCAAGACCTGTCAAGATGGGACCAGTTACAGCAGAGTCTGTATTTACTAATTGTTGTAGATTGCCGACCGTGAGAAGAGGAATAAAGCGCTCTGATTCATTGGGAAAAAAGAAAAAAGTATCATTTTCCTGTTGCTTCTCTATCGATGGATCCAAAAACACATTAAAGGTATCAAACCCAGCACCAAAAGCATTGAAGGTGTTAAAGTCATACCAAGGATCAAAAACTTCTCCGTCAAATACATACTGTCCATCGGCTATACCAATTTTAGGAGGCTCCAAATATATTTCCTGTTCATACGAATATGATGATCCCCAACTATCCGTATAATAGGTTACTCCTAATTCTTCGCCATACCATATTTCTTCTTCTACAAAACTATCCTCTTCAGAGAAATTTTCACTTGCGGTGAACTCATCTATGAATGACTTTTCCTGTTCTGGTTCCAGATTTTGTTCGTCAAAAAATTCTCCGTTGTCGGAAAATGTGTTAGAATTAGAACCCTGTCCTTGTCCGTCACTTAATATGCTGTCTTCAAAAAATAGATCATTGTTAGCATCAATGAATTCAACATTAAATATTGCTTCATCATAGTCGTCACCGTAAATATCCTGTGCAATCTCCTTCGCTGCACCTTCTGCTAGAGAAGCTGCCTGATCCAAACTTTGCCCTTCGTTCATTGCTGTTTCAAATGCACCCCACGCTGCATCATAAACAGCTTCCTCAGAAATAGTTTGGATGCTAGGTTTGTCCTGATTTTCGATTTCAGTAACATCTTGATTTAAGCTTTGATTTGATTCCTCGTTGGAGTTGCTAAAATTGTCGCCTGTTAAATTTCCTTCTGAAATATTAAATGATTCGGACTCTGCCTGCTGGGGAGTAAGAGTTTCATCAATTGATTCTTCTAATGTGCCTACTTCAACTCCAAGTGTCTCTGATTCTGTATTTATATTTTGAGATAGTTCCGTTTCGAGACCTTCTTCAGTTTCTACAACTTCACTTAATTGCGGTACTATTGTCTCGGATAGCTCATCAACATTTTTTCCTAAGATAGTGTCAAATCCTTCAAGTTTTTCGGAAGGTTCGTCAAAAATAATTTCTTCGTTTAATCCAACTTCAGCTTCATCTCCTATAGGTTCATTTTCCAAAACCTCTTCACTTACTGTAGGAGAATCCTCAATATTAGAACCGTCTTCGCTTTCTACTGTTAGAGTATTTTGTGTTGCTGTTTTGTTTTCTGCTTCACGAGAAGAAGGTGAATGGTTTTCATCTGAGTTATTCCTAGATTCACGAATTTCTGCCGTTCGGGGTAATACTTTATTTACACTTCCAAATAATGCAGAGGCTTGCGTGCCTGATAATGTGATTGCTTGGGCGGGTGCTTCAAATGATGAAGATACGACTGTTGTTTGGAATGCAGACTGTAAAGTAACCGTCCCTGTTGAATTAGAAACGATAATGGAACCAACTATACCATCTGAGTCAGGCATAAGAGTAATAGTATTTAGTTCTCCCTCCTGAGCCGCTCTTCCTGCTACTTTTGTCCCTCGGATTCCTAACGTAGATACAGGAGTTCTAATAATCATAGCATCAGGATTATCAGATGCTATTTCACCACTTACGAAAACAAAGACGCCTTGCACCACCGAGAAAAGTGATGATCCTTCATTTGTTGCAGGGTCATAAATAAGTTCATCTAAAACCATCCTTCCTTCATTGCCTAAAGAGAATGTAGACCCATCGGCGAACGTAATTCCAACAGCTCCGTCAGTACCTGTTTCTAGAATATCCCCCTGATATACTGAGTCGCCCTCTGAAAGTTTTTTTTGATCGCCGGAAGCCCGGGTGACCTTTAGCTCTCCTAGCGCTGTTTCCACTATGCCTATAGGGTCATCAACCAGAAGAGTTGAACCATTCTCAGCATATTGGATGGGTTTATTAGCATTGGTTAACAAAGCGATTAGGTCGGGTGGAAATAAAACCCCGTCATTTGTTATGATAGTAGGTGGGGATGGATTGGCAAAGTAGTTGATAATTAAAATCTGTTGACCGTCAATACCTTCAATTTTTAAGTCTGCCCCATCCCGAAAATACTGACCTTTGAGTAAAATTTCTGAATTATCCAACTTCATTGTACTGGCTAATGCAGAGGTTAAAACCAAACCAGAAAAAGTTTCAGCACTAAGGCTATCAATTTGTGTGGGGTTATGTAGCATTTATTTACTATTCAAACATTAGATTGCGCTAAATGGTCGAGATTATTAAGCCTGAATGTCCGAATTAAATTAATTTATTTAACCAGTAATTAAACCTTCAACGAAACCAATTTGGTATATTAGCCAGACACCTAAACCAATGGTAGCAAATCCTGCCAAAGCACTAAAAGTATTGTGGAGCCAGGTAAGCGAATTAGCCATCTTTTTTAGTGGAAAAGAAATTATTAATGAAAGTAACATCATACCAAACATCGTTCCTAAACCGAATAAAGTAATATAGAGGATGGCTTTTCCAGGCGAATTGATTTCCCCAAGTGTAAGTAAAATGAGAGCTGAAGAGCCTGCCATGCCATGAATTAGCCCAACAAGGAAAGCGCGGTTGCGTATACTCTTCTTAGTCCTATTGCTAGCATGCAAATGGTTGTGGTCATGATCTGCTCTAAAATGTGTTTCTTTATGTGTGTGAGAGTGAGCATGAAAATGTCTGATAAAACCATATTGAGCGTCTGTGTGGTTGTGAAAATGAAAATGAATTCTTTCCTTTATAAGCCTCTTCAGTACATCATATCCGAGCCAACAGAGCATTATGCCAACTGCTAGTTCAAGGTACAATGCTATTTGCTCTGAAAGAACGACGCCTAGTATGATGACTAATAAGCCGACTAAAATCAGGGTGAGGGTATGTCCGAGGCCCCACGCCATGGCAACCCCTGCCGCGGCTCTAGCTCCCCTCGATCGACCAGTAAGTGATGCCACGGCAGCAATATGATCTGCTTCGACCGCATGTTTAAGACCAATTAAAAATCCTAGTAGAAGAATAGAACCCATAATGTGAGATTATATACCTTGCATGGAAGAAATTTACTACGCTCGTTTTACTGTAATTTCCCTAGCGAAATAAAGGTTTAAGAAATAAATACCTTTTTGTCATGCCTTTATCGTTTGTACACTTTCAACGTTTCTTTCTATGGGTTGATCTGCTATAATCCAGTGAATGATTGCTGCCATTATTCCGAGAGCAACTGTAATTATCCAAATCAAATCATAGTTGCCTCTGAGATCAAAAATAACCCCCCCCAACCAGGCTCCAAGAAACCCTCCTAATTGATGGCTGAAGAAAACTATCCCAAAAAGTGCGCCTAGATATCGTGTGCCAAAAATCTTAGCAACCAGTCCACTTGTCAATGGTACAGTGCCAAGCCAAAGAAAACCGATTAGCGCTGCAAATATGAACACGGAAGTTTGGGTAACTGGAAATATTAGAAAAAAGCACAATACAATGCTTCTAGCCAAATAGTAGTATGACAGAACGTGTTTCTGTCTAAATTTTCCACCCAACCAACCAGAAGATAAAGTTCCTAGGATATTAAAAAAACCAATGATTGCTATTGCAGTAGCTGCAACCAATGGTCCCAAATTATTATCTGATAAAAATGGTGGTAAGTGGGTTGCAATAAATGAAACATGGAACCCACATACAAAAAATCCTCCACATAGAAGCCAGTAACTAGGGTATCGTGATGCTTCTTTAATTGCTTCCGTAAGAGTTTGTTTTGGCTCAGAAATTTTGTTAGTTTTCCCTCTAATTCCAATTGCAAGCGGTATAATTAATGCAGCGATGATCGCTAGAACCAATAGAGAGCTAGACCAACCCATTGAAGTTATTAGAACACCACCGATTGGCGCCATAATTAACTGACCAGCAGACCCGCCCGCACTAGCTATTCCCAGCGCCATACTTCTTTTTTCTGGCGGAAAGGCTCTTCCAACGGGGCCCAGAATAACCGCGAAACCAGCGGCACTTGTTCCAAGTCCAACTAATAAACCGACACTTCCGTGGAGACCCCAAGGTTCGGAGGCATTGGACATTAATAGTAAACCTGACGCATAGAATATGCCTCCCATAACGGCTACTTTTCCTGCTCCAAAACGATCTGCAAGCGCTCCAAAAATTGGTTGGCTAGCTCCCCAAACTAACATTTGAATAGCTATGGAAAGTGCAAATACTTCGCGGGGTAAATTTAAATCAATACTCATCGGGGCCAGAAATAAGCCAAACGTGTTTCGCATGCCCATTCCGATAGCAAGGATTATTGCACCGAATATAAGTAAAATTAGCGGGGAGGGATATCCAAATAATCTTTTTGGCATGTTCACATTAGACCGAATTGATTTAACATTAATGCTAATACCTTCTCTCTCTCCAAAACGCCGGATATTCTGAAACCATTTGGAAAAATATAAGTGGGTACAGTTTTTATAACTTCCTGCTGCTGTACATATAGTAATTGCTCTTCATACGATTTCGCGTGCAAACCGTTTTCGAGAGCCGAGCGAAAATCATGTTTATCGAGGCCTATGTCGGCCGCACACCGCGACAAAATATCAATCTCCCAAATATTAAGTTGGCCCTGAAAAAAGGCAGTAAACATTCTATGTTGATACTCAGGGGATTTACCATTAAGGGCAGCATAGATGGCTCCCTCAAATGCTAGCCCAGTATATGGCTGAGGAGATACCTTGGGTAATATAATGTCTGTTTGCATCCTTAGTGCCATTGGATAAACCAATTCTTTCCAAACTCTAGATAAGTATTCACCCTCAGGTTTCAGAGTTGGCGTTGGGGACGGTCTTAACTCAAAAGGTTTCCAAGTAAGGTTAATGTTAATTTCTTGGGATAATGCGTCAATAGCTTGAATAAGTGGTTTTTCTGCTAGAAAACAGAATGGGCACACAAAGTCTGAATAAATCTCTAACGTTATAGATTTCATGATTCTTACTATCTGGCAGAAAGTAGAATTTTGTCAAAGTACTTTATGTGATCATAGCTTCTTAGCTGACTTTTTTCATTGAAGATTAAATAAAAACAAGACCATTCTTTTAAATACTGATTTTTAACGATTCCAATAGGATTCTCAAAAAATGCATATAAAGTCCATATGTGGGTGTTATTTTTACGATTCATACCTTATATAGAGGAAAGATGAGTGGAGTTTATTGATGACTAATACCCTAGACCTATTTGAAACCCGGACAGTACAGAAGAAAGGCAATGCCACAAATTCAAAAACTTCGTCTAAACGACAAAACTCTGAAAGACTAGTTAACGGAAGTACTAAAAAGAATAAAAGTTCTCGTTCAACAAAAACAAATAATAGTTATAGTGCGGAAGATATAGAGGTTCTTGAAGGCTTAGAACCCGTTCGACGTCGACCCGGTATGTACATTGGTGGTACCGACTCCAATTCGTTGCATCACCTCGTTGGCGAAGTTCTGGATAATTCAATGGATGAAGCGATTGCCGGCCATGCAACCAGAATAGAACTTTCGCTAAACGAAAACGGTTCAGTAACTATTAAAGATAATGGTAGAGGTATTCCTGTCGATGCTCATCCAAAATTTAAGGACAGGTCTGCCCTAGAAGTTATTATGACTACATTACACTCAGGAGGAAAGTTTAGCGGTAAAAGTTATGCGACTTCCGGTGGCCTACATGGTGTAGGGTTATCTGTTGTAAATGCGCTTTCTGACTTTCTAACTATCGAAGTGGATAGGGATGGAAAAAATTGGCGACAAACTTATTGTCGTGGTGTTCCTCTAGAGAATTTGAAATCCAGTAACAACAAAACCAGAAAATCGGGAACACTAATAGAATTCCATCCAGATCCAGATATTTTTACAGAGGTAAAATCATTTTGTCCTGATACCGTGTATAATATTTCACGTGGCAAAGCTTATTTATTTAAGGGCGTAGAAATTCGTTGGTCCTGCTCTCCTAGTTTATTGGGGCCAAAGACAAAAGCTCCACACAAGGATGTGTTTCATTTTCCTGGAGGTCTCGGAGACTATCTTAAACGACAAATTGGATCACGAGCAGTTGTAACCTCAACAGCATTTATCGGGGAGGCAAATTTAAACAACGACCTGGGGCGAGTTGAATGGGCTATTACTTGGACTGAAGATGAAGAAGGTTTCCTTGCATCGCATTGCAATACTGTAGCAACGCCTGGTGGGGGAACCCATGAATCGGGATTACGTGCTGGATTGCTACGTGGGCTAAAAGGTTATGGCGAACTACTTAACAATAGATCTGCGTCACAATTAATTGTTGAGGATCTAATGGGTGATGCATCTGTTGTTTTATCTGTTTTTCTTAAGAATCCACAATTTCAGGGGCAAACTAAGGATAAATTGACTAATCCTGAGGCTGCCCGTCTTGTAGAAAATGTAATACGAGATCATTTCGAACATTGGCTTTCGGCAGATCCGGATAACGCTATGAAATTGGTGAAGTTTGCGATTGACCGCTTGGAAGAACGTTTAAGAAGACGTAAAGCAAAAGAAGTAAGGCGAAAAGAAGTTGGTCGCAAGTTACGATTGCCTGGGAAATTAGCAGATTGCAGCAATAAAGATTCAGAAGGGACTGAGTTATTTTTAGTGGAAGGCGATTCAGCAGGTGGTTCTGCAAAACAGGCACGAGATCGTAAGACGCAAGCGATTTTGCCTTTACGTGGAAAAATATTAAATGTAGCTAGTGCGACAAGAGAAAAACTTAAGGATAATCAAGAATTAAATGATTTAGTTCAAGCTTTGGGCTGTAATACAAAAAATAATTATATTGAAAGCTATTTAAGATATGAACGCGTAGTGATTATGACGGATGCAGACGTTGATGGGGCTCATATTGCATCTTTATTAATGACTTACTTTTATCATGAAATGCCTGATCTAATCAAAAACGGCCATCTGTATCTTGCTCAACCCCCATTATACAGGTTGTCTCAAGGAGACAAGGTCGCCTACGCGAGGGATGATGAGCACCGGGATGTATTGATTAATGGTGAGTTTAATAAAAATCGTAGAGTTGAAATTAGTCGATTTAAAGGCTTAGGGGAAATGCCAGCGTCACAACTTCGCGAAACCACAATGGATCCAAAAAAACGTACTCTATTAAGAATAACGATTCCAAAGGGTCAAGAAATAGGGACAGCAAACCGTGTGTTAAGCCTAATGGGTCGTAAACCAGAAAAGCGTTTAGAATTTATCCAAGAAAATGCAGAATTTGCGTCTAGTTTAGATATTTAAAAAATAGAACACTACTATAGTGTTGTGTAGTTCAGTTTTATCTGACCATATACGCGTGTTGTACTCCAAAAGTAATGGAGAGTTTTGATAGCTAAGTTTGAAAGTTTTGAGGATTTAGGCCTCAGTATAGATGTTCTTAGAGCTGTAAGAGAAATTGGATACAGTTCTCCCACTCCAATTCAGGAGAAGTCTATTCCCCTAGTGCTTATGGGAAGGGATGTATTGGGTTGTGCGCAAACAGGGACTGGGAAAACAGCCTCATTTTCTCTGCCGATCATTGATATTCTATCTCAGGGAAGTTCGAAAGCTCGCATGCCACGATCCCTCATTCTGTCGCCAACTAGAGAATTGGCACAACAAACATCAGATAATTTTAATAGTTATTGCAAGTTTAATGACTTAACACAGGCACTCTTAATCGGTGGAGAATCTCTACCAGATCAAGAACGTTCTTTGCTACAAAATCCTGATATAGTGATAGCGACACCCGGTCGTCTAATCGATATGTTTGAACGTGGACGACTAATGCTCGGAGGCATTAAGATTTTAGTTATCGATGAGGCAGACCGAATGCTTGATATGGGTTTTATACCTGATGTAAAAAAAATCGTGTCGTCTTTACCTCGCATACGTCAAACCCTTTTATTCTCTGCCACATTGGGTTCCGAAGTAAGGGAATTAGCCGATTCATTTTTAATTAATCCTAAAGAAATTAGCGTGGATCCTGAATCATCCATTGCCCAAACTGTTAAACACATGATGGTGTCAGTTTCCAGCCTGCCCAAAGAAAAACGAGCGGCATTACGGCAACTTGTTATTGCTCAAGCTAATCTCAATAGCGCTATAATTTTTTGTAACAGGAAGAAAGACATTTCTATTCTTTGCAATTCATTAAAGAAGCGCGGGTTTAATGCGGAGGAATTACACGGTGATATGAATCAACATGATAGAACTCAAACCCTTGCAGCGTACAAGAACGGGTTTACGAAATATTTAATCTGTAGTGATGTAGCTGGACGAGGTTTGGATATTGATGGTGTGTCCCATGTTTTTAATTTTGATGTTCCCACTTCCGCAGAGTCTTACATACATAGAATCGGGCGTACTGGTCGAGCAGGAAAAACTGGTATTGCGATTACTCTAGTTACCCCAGAAGATGAAAAATACGTTAAGGCTATCATAAAATTGATAGGCATGAAAATTCCTGTTCTGTCATTAAAGAAAATTGAATCGGAAAATAAAGATAATTTAGACAGGAGTAGAAATAACCCAGTTCCAGTTATTGATTCTCAAATCCCCAAAAAAGATCAGCAAAGTAACTTTGAAAATCCTTATAATAACTCCTCATCAAACATTTCCCGGGCCAGAGAAAACGCTGGGAAACTAGATAAAACAGAATCTAAGGGTGCTGTAAAATCGAACGGTAATAAAAAAGTAATTGGAATGGGTGACCATTTGCCTGATTTTTTAAAGGATCCTACCAGATATAAGGGATAACCGGACATACTCCGGTATCCAGACCTATTATTTAGCTTGTGTAAGTTCATAGGACACACGCAGTGAACTCTCCTCCTATTAAGCTATTTATTTTGCAGTACGATGTGTTCAGATAGGTGGCCATATAATTAAAAAAATAGGGTCAAGACGCCAGTATAAGAATAAAGCCTTTGATTTGATATTTCTCCGTTGCAAAATAGCCCTACGATGGGTAGCCCGTCTAATTCACTCTCAATTAATTTTAGTTCTCTTGATGATCCATTAAACATATTTGGGCCTCTCGCCAGACATGAATAATACACACCGCCTTTTGGGGGGCTTGGAAGTCGCTTTTTTAATTTCTGAATTGTTTCTAACAAATCCAATTCCGCTGCTTCAGCATCTCGCCGGCAAAACCTTAATGTGGCGCCGGGCTCGATGATTTCATTTATGGCGAGAGAATTGTTTTTGACTTCAATCCCAATCAGACTTCTCACAAGATAATCTCCAGTATCAGATCTAGGAACTGGGAGGGCTACTAACATTTGCTCTGGTTGAAGTTGCGTATTAGTACTACCTTGGCTCTCAATGACTTGTTTGAATACTGTCAAAGCAGGTTTTTTGTCTAATTCAAAAATAATATTATCTTTATAGCCTGTAATAACGTATTCACTTGAAACGGGAATACAACTTTGCGTTAAAGCTGTCATAACGCCAACACTATCCGATAGTATCGCGCCTGTAATTTCCCCACTTTCGACAACCTCTCCTGCTATTTGAATAGTTTGATTGCGTGATGAACTTAATCCACCAACACAAAAACAATCTAATTTTTCGGCCAATAGTTTTAGAGTGTCATCGATCCTTCTGTTCTGAGGATCTATGTGTAGTATGCCAAAGTTACTTTTTCCTCCGGAGATTATTTTATTTGAAGAGTTCAATTTTGATTGAAGAGATTGTTCATTATTAATTATATGAAAATCATCTTTTTTTAGCTCTAAAATCATCATTGCTACCGCAGGTGTGTCAAAATACTCGGTTCCTGTTGCACATATCCCAATTCCAACACTTCCTATCCATTCTTGCACTCCTGTATTAACACGCAAAAAATTAATAATGTTTTGTGCATCATTAGTTAAATGATCAGTTAAATATACAATGCCAAGAC
>Ga0310344_10001471_pt1 | contig 18024 bp, 17 predicted proteins | sample HC15DNA20200_MG_FD_203801 | JGI IMG/M metagenome (GOLD analysis project Ga0310344, IMG submission 203801) | Marine microbial communities from station ALOHA, North Pacific Subtropical Gyre - HC15-DNA-20-200_MG | ecosystem: Environmental > Aquatic > Marine > Oceanic | place: Pacific Ocean: North... | reverse complement strand
GGCGGCGGCACAGTCCCGGGGCGCGCTCAAGGACCACAACGCGGTGCTGCAGACGGTCGCGCTCGTCAACGCCCAGCCGGACATGCCGGAGACGTTCGTGCCGACGTCGAACATGCTGGACTCCTCGCTCAAGTACTCGGCGAAGTGCATCTCGAGCTCGACGCGCGGGCGTGAGGGGCGGCTGACGGGTAAGGGCGCGATGAAGGGGCAGCTCCCGATCATCAGCCGCATGATCTGGGACAACCGCCTGGTGGATAAGCCCGACTGGCTCGTGGAGAGCGATGTGTGGGCCGAGCACCGCTTCGACCGCAGTCGCGCCTTCGATTGTAGGGGGACGTGTCGTTAATTTCTCAGTCGTAGCTGGGATGACCGTGAGTGAGAACGTTACGTGGGCTCTGATTGGCGCCGCCGCACTCGCGTACATGGGTGCTCGAAGCGTGCAAGTGGAGAGGGAGGAGCTCGCGGCGCCCCCCTCCGCGCAGAATGAGGTCGACCCCACGCGTTGGCGGCACGACGGGACGCAGAGGGTCGCGTACAGGGACGGCAACAGGGGCGCGAACACGACCTTCCCCGAGGCCGAGAACCTGTACGAGATGCTCGCATACTAGCTATTTGTTACGCATCGCCGCGCGCGACGTCTCTGCACTGTCAAAGAGCTGTGCCTTCGAGGGGAGGGTGGGTCGTGTGGGTTCTCGCAGTTGCAAGAGTGGAGCGGCGCGTCGTGCACTCGTGTCACGTGGCAGGTTGGCGTACTTCCACGACCCCAGTTTCGCCGGTATCTGCTTCTTGACCTCCTGTAGCGTCACGGGCTTGTCAGAGAAGAAGTCTTGCACCGGCCGATTGTGGTTCTGTGGCTGCATGTTCCAGTACGTATACTCCTTGTACTTAGCGTCCAAGTACTCTTGCACCGTCGGGAAGTCTCGCATCCGTTACATCTTGGAACTTCCGATAGTGAAACCAACGACCCCAGCGAGCACGTCCGCTATTGAATTGGCCAACGAATCCCCCTCGTAGGGATCGGACCTCCACGGGTCGAGGGTGTCCAGCCACTGAAAGAACGGTAGTGCCCACGTGTTCTCACTGATTTCGAAGGCGATGTGGGCCATGAGGTGCTGGTGTGAGCTCCAGCCCGACCTGGCAGTGTAGTAGCCGGCGAGTGCGTGGACGAGGGTGTAGCGCGTGACGATTGGGTACTCTGACATCTGTTACGCTTTGGAACTTCTGATTGTCTCTCTTGATGGAGAGGCGCCCGTACCTCAACCCACACAAGGACGCAGAGCTCCAGAGAGGCAAGGCGGCGGATCGATTCGAAGCCGGACCATCCACTGTGAAGGCTGCGAGGATCGAGCCGGTCGTGACGCGCGCATTGGGTGCGGGGGCGTGGCAGAGCTTCAAGGATTGGACGTCACTTCAAGGCAACCCTTCTCCTTACGGGACGTACGGGAAGGAGCGCTACCGCCCGCCTCCCATCTCAATTGGTTCTGGGCCTAACTACGTCGGCTGGGAAAACCCTAACCCAGGGCCTAACTACGTCGGCAGCCGGGTGACTGGGGTGCCGTTTATGTACTCAAACCACCCCGTGGAGGAACCGGAGTTGCACGACGTGGTGTCAGCGCACTGGATGCTCGACGGACGTTACGTGTACGACACTCAGAACATGGCTGCTGCGTTCGAGGAGGGGGGCTTCATGTCTGTCCAGGACGCACATCAGCAGTGGAACAGTTACACTTCGTAAAGCGGGTACACTTCGTAAAGCGGGTACTCTGACATCTGTTACGCTTTGGAACTTCTGATTGTCTCTCTTGATGGAGAGACGCCCGTACCTCAACCCACACAAGGACGCAGAGCTCCAGAGAGGCAAGGCGGCGGATCGATTCGAAGCCGGACCATCCACTGTGAAGGCTGCGAGGATCGAGCCGGCTGTGACGCGCGGACGGATGCGGCCATTGGGTGCGGGGGCGTGGCAGAGCTTCAAGGATTGGACGTCACTTCAAGGCAACCCTTCTCCTTACGGGACGTACGGGAAGGAGCGCTACCGTCCACCCCCCATCTCAATAATGCCATCGGGGCTCTCACCCGCCTCCCGGGGGGCGCCGTTCCCGGCGTTCGACCATCTCCCACACTTCCCCTACTACATGATACCAGGCCTCCCCCATGACCTTGTGCAACATAGTAACGTCGGTGGCGTCTACACAAATGATTGGGGTGCTCGAAGTCGTGATCCACGTTACAGTGAGGCGTACGAAAGCAGCAACAGGGACTCCTTAGCTTATGAGTTCGATGTGGGCCCCCCACACTACATGTCTGTCGACGACGCACACCAGGAGTGGAACAGTTACAACGCGAGTAACGCGAGCACTTCGTAAAGCGAGCACGTCACAAAGCGAGCACGTCACAAAGCGAACGGGTCCGGGCACCCACTGCATTTTCTGAGTACGAACTGCATGGGGAAGCGCAAACTGAACGGCACCTCCTTCTACCAGTGCGAGTGGACCGGCTTCCCGATGCGTGTCGCGCACTGCTACATGCCGACGTGGTCGCTCAGTGGCAAACTCGTCAAGAAGGGGTCGTACTGCAACTGGGAGGCCGTTGTGGCTCAGGCGGCGTACCTGCTGGAGAAGCAGCAGCTCACCCCAGAGGAGCACATGAAGGTCCTCGAGCACATCGAGTTCGTGACGGGCGCCGTCGTCCAGCCCGCGCCGCACTACGACCAGTTGCTGCATACGAAGGGGCGCATGGACGAGGCGCAGTTCCACCAGGCATGTGTGCTCCACGCGGGCCCCATCACCGCCGTCAAGATCAGTCCGGACGGTGAGGTGTTCGAGGTCGTGATCGCCCCGCGGTCGGACGGCGCTTACGTCTTCGAGGACTTTATACACCGACCCTACAACCACCTCCTCCCCCTCTCGATGTTCCACTCGATGCGCAAGAAGGGTGCGGCGAAGGGCACCGAGCGCGACCTCTCCGTTTGGTACTACGCGACGAAGGAGCTCCCCCCTAACGCCGTCGCCTCCAACCTCTTCAAGATGCAGCTCTTCGGCGACATCCTCCTCGTGCAACAGTCACGCGAGGCGTCCTTCATGCCACGTGAGCGCTACATCAGCTTCAACAAGGCACAGTACGAGGATCAGTTCTGCAAGAAGCGGCGCCGGGGTGCTTGCGAGCCGCCGAGCATGAGCCCCTCCGCGTACGACAGCCTCAAACAACAGATGCAGGAGGTGTTGAATTCTTACGAGGAGAAGGTGTCGGCGGATGCGGTTCCTCCTCGCGAAACGTCGAAGGTGATGTTGGTGGCGCGGACTGATGGGCGGAAGCTGGCCAGCAAGATCCGTGAGCGGCAGGCTGCAGCGCCGTGAACCGATTTCGGGTGGCGACTTCTTCCTCGACGTGTAGCGGGCGCGGGCGGAGGGGGTGGCGAGGGGTGATCCAGTCGGCGGGCGGCGGCGGAATACCCATGAGCTGTGCCTCGATGTCGGGCTTCTGTGAGTTGAAGAGCACATCGTACTGTTCGTTGAGGTCCGCCCACGAGATGCCTTGCGACCGCGCCGAGGGGAGGCGAACGACGGGCGGCGCGTCCACCTCATCAAATGGCGCCGTGACCTGGCCTGCCAACTCGTCCATTCTCCCACGCTAGTATGTCAGAATTAAGTGCGTTCAGTCGCCGGACCAGTGGGCGTACACTCGCAATCGTGCCGCCGTTCTCCAGCAGTCGTTGGATCTCAGTGTAGTAGTAGTCCCGGACGAAGTAGATAACACCCTTCTCCCAAAGTGAATTTAAGTATGAGCCGTACTGGTCCAGATGGCCCACCCCCTCCACGTACATGGCTCTTTGATACGTCAGGAGCCAGTCTGGGGTCATCAAGTGCGGCGTCTCTTTCTGACTCTCATCTGACATGAGTGCGCCTGTCGTGATGACGTGTATGACCACCAAACAGAAATTCGACGTCACGGACCCGCCCGTTGTCGTCCTCGCCAATGGCCGCTACGCCTACCGCTGTAAATGCCCGTGGGAGGGCAAGAACGGCAAGGAGCTGTACGCCTTCAAGTTCTGCAGTGCTGCGGCGTACCAGGCGTACACAGCTTCACAAAGCGAGCCCCCTTCCGAAAGCGAGCTCCTGAACAACGATCTACCTAGTACAACTTCTGAAGCGTCTTAAGATGGACGCGTTTGGGCTAATGACGCTACAGCAGAACCAAAACATCTTCTTCTGGAACAGCTACTCAGCCTTGCGTGCGTGGATCACACCCATGGGTGGGATTCTGCTCGTGTTCTTGATCCACCGAGGTCTGGGTCCACATCGAGGGTTACCTAGGGATTTGGCACTGCTTGTTGTTGGCGCATGGGCGATGGGGCAATTCGAGGCACTCCATCGACGTCGCGCATTGCTCCGAGGGAGGCGATCCGATGGTGACGAACCTCCACAGATGCGGGTCTACTACGGACCGGGATACTGAGCGTCTGATTTTCTAGTCAGTATGCGATGACGACACTGAGTGGACGTGGCAGTCGGGTGCAGCAGGTGTCTCGCTTGCTCTACAAGAAGAACCCGATGACGAGCCGCGCGGATTGCGTCACATCGGGGGTCAAGCGCTTGCACAGCGACTCATTCGTGACGGTGGGGGATGCCACGCTGGGTAAACCGACGGGCGACGTCAGCGTAAAGAAGAAGCAGGCGTGGCGCTACCCAGGCGGGATCATCCAGCGCTACGAGTCGACCATGATCAACGGCCGCCGATACTATGACCACATCGACACCAGTGAGCCACGCCGCAAACAGGAGTCCAACTTCTTCATCACGATCAACACGAACCGCAAGGGGTCGAGCACCGCGGCGGCACCCAACCTCGAGCAGGAGGGCCGCGTGGCGATCGAGAAGGCGTTGAAGGACCTCGCGAAGGACCAGTTCATCTGCAAGTACCTCAAGTTCGGCCCGAAGCACCCGGGAGTGTACGGCGACGACCGCTACGAGGACGTCATCCAGTCGGTCGAGTGGACGGCGAACGTGGAGATGGGCGACTTCCTCGAGCGCCTGCACTGCCACATCTGGATGACGGTGCACCACTACAGCCAGGTGCAGATCAACATGCGGATGATGCAGCAGCTCTTCAAAGTCAAGTACCACGAGCACCTCGGCGGGCTTCTGAACCCGAATTGGAAGGAGCTACAGATCAACGGGCTGCCGTACATCCAGGTGAAGCTCCTCCCGACCGCCAATTGGGCCGAGGTGATGAAGCAGTACATACACAAGGGGATGGTATCTTCCAACCCGACTACTGCAGTATGAGAGGGTGGAAAGACGGTTACTGGCATGGCGAGGGTGGCCCGCAGACGAATGGCGCCTTCGTACCCCTCGGACAGAACTCGGAGGCGGAGTGGGACCCTAAAGAGGTGAAGGAGCACAAGAAGAAGTGGGGGTTCGACGTGGTCTCGTTCGAGGTCTGGGCGGCGGCGACGTGCTTCGACGTCGAGGGAGAGAAGAGTGATAAGACGGGAGGTGTTCACTTCCAGCGCATCATGCATTGGGCACTCACCGAGCAAGCCAAGAGCGCTCACAAGGCGGAGCAGTCACTAGGTGGTGAAGCGAGACCCATTAAACACTGGGATGCGAACGCGAAGGGAGACAAACGCTACATCGGAGATCATTGGGAGGAGCGAGGTGGTACAAACAAGAAGCCTGTGCGTGACAAACGTTACGCGTCGCGCGACATGAAATCCGCTCGGGGATCCGGAGGTGAAGGTCACGAATGGCCGTTCACTGACGCGTCGTATGCACAGTCCAGGATCCCAGGTGGTCGGCCAGGGTACTCGACGAACCAGAGCATGGACGCTGGCTTCGATTCCGAGCACGGGTTAAACCACGTAAAGAACGTCTTGATCAGTAAACCCTTTGCGACGAACGGCAAGGCGATGTTCATGTACACGGCCGGTCTCGCGGTGGATCAAGGAGGTGCTTGCAAGGGTGTGGTCGAAGGTAAAGAGGGTAAAGCCGGTCCCAACCTCGACGTGCAATGGGTCATGAAGGGGAATGCCTCGGCGAAGGATCAAATGTACTCACCTGAGCGGGGGTGCGTGCCAATGTCCCTCCTGTTGGCGGCCTACTACGGGTTGTACTACTACCCCGGATGCGACCGAGGCGACTGGAATTGGGAGATGCAGCAGACGGTGGGCGACAAGACCTTCCGCATCCGGATGCGTATGCCGAACCCCGCCTTCCGTTCGAGTGGTACGGCCCTGGTAGTGAACGAGCCCCTCAACGCCAAGTACGTCCTGGACAAGGAGCTGCAGCAAAAGGGTGCGCAACGCAACAGCATCAGCAACCCTATCAACAAAGGGCGGGTCACGTTCACCTTCCCACGCTTGTCGAAAGAGGGCACCGATCGGCGTCTGACGTGGGACTACCTCGGCGAACGGTCGAAAGAGGGTGTCGTCGTGTCCGCGATCACATCGTTCGCGTCGGATGAGAAGGGTAGTCTGAAATGGGTGCAGAACGACCGTGCGAATCACGAACACCACGACGAGATGCACGCCATCCTCAAGGGGTCGAAGTGGGAGGGGCGCTTCTTCAAGAGGGGCTCGTGGAGTGAGGGTGCATTTGGCTGGACACCGCCCGCCGCGCTCTTCCTGTACCCGCACATGGGGGGTGCGAAGGAGGCGACGAACGACAAAGGTAAGTACCCACAGTACCAGCCGTGGCCAAAGCTCGCAGCGAAGGATGCATTTAAGACGTGGGGGCCCGGCAAGCCACTGATGAAGCTCTTCAAACCGCTCCCACCCAAGGCAGAGAACCGGCAACTGGTAGCTCTTGGTGAGAAGGCCCCCAACCTCTTCAACGCCGAGTGGAAGGAGGTCGAAGCGATGCTGGGGGGTGAGAAGGTTGTGAGCCCCGATCCGGACCCCGTCTCTATCGGCGAGGCACGCCGGACTCACACTAAAACGCCCAAAGACGGTCCCACGCGCCAAAAAGACACGTCAGAGAGTGGCGTGACTGGGGAGGTGGCGACCAACGACCTGGGAGTACAGGACACCTATGGGGTCGAGTCGTGGGATCAGTTCAACGCCGCCCAGATGAACGAGGGCAACGAGGCCGACACTGGGCAAGGCTCGCTGGAGGCCGGGTGGGACTTCGGTGGCGTTACTCTCGAGCAGTCATACATCGAGGATAAGGTTGAGGGTGAAGACGACGTCGGTGTGATGATGCAGGCGGGCGTCGAGGTCAGAGGATTCGCGGCGCTCGATCAGGCGAACGTGTTAGAGTTCGGTAGCGCGCGCCGAATCGGTGACAGGGGCAACTTCCACTTCTTCGACCTCAACCACTCACCGTGGGCCCCGACAGATGTGTACACGCGCCCAACGCACGAGTACATCTACGGGGAGATGGATGAGGACGCCCAGAACCGTTACGAGAGGCTGTACGGCAACATGGCCAATACGCTACTCCGGCACGACAGACCCCACGAGATCACCGGTGTCAAGAACACGTTTGGAGAGGTGAAGACGATAGGCAAGAAGAGCATCCTCGAGATGCGGTTGGACTCCTACAGGGACAAGAGCCTGACCAAGGATGAGAGGGATGTGTTCAGGAAGAACATGCGGCGCGTCCTCAGCGTCTACCACGACACGTCGGGGCCCCTCGGTAAGACTAAGGGGGTCAGAATCGACGTCGAAGGCAAGCGAAACGGTATGCTCTACGGCACGTGGGGCTCGAAGCGGTGCGACAAGGTCTCGTGCACGACGGGGGTCGGCAAGCCACCATCGAGTGCCGTACAACTACTCCCCCCGGTGTTCGGCGAGAAGAAGGGGGTGACGAAGGCACTCATCAATAAGATTGAAGCGATGCAATCCTACGTGACGACGGCGGAGGGCCACCTGCTCAGGGGCGAACAAACGTTGGAGGAGCAACGAGACGCCATCGACGTGGACGGGATCGTCGCGAGCATGACGGTACTTGAATGGCTGCAGACCCCGTGGCACTACGAGTACCTCCCGTACCAGCCGGCGTACTCGGTCTTCAAGGACGGGGAGACGTACTGCGCCGGCTGCACACGTTGCTCCCGCCCCTTCTTCGAGTACCCCACACATTACGCCCATTACGTGCGCTCCGTGCCGGGCACGCAACATTGGCCAAACTCGTACTGGCGCAAGGGCAAGAAGGGCGACGTGGACATGCGCGATGCACCTCTACCCTTCCACGACCCCGCGTTCTGGAGCGACGCGACCGTGCCGAACACGGTGAATTCTGTCCCGGGGGAGGAGGTCGCGGGGGCCGACAAGCTGCTCGACGAGGGTGAGCGCGGCTTCCACAATTGGCGCACGAGGGTCTTCCTGCTGGGCTACGTCAAGACGTCAGGCGAGCACCCCGTGCGGAAGGCGAAGGGTGAATCGTGCAGCGCGGCGAACCCGCTATGCGAGGAGTGGACGAAGCGCAGAGGGCTCATGAAGGTTGCCTACGAGGCGGGTCATTGGTGGACGTTTCGTGAGTACATCAACCACACGTACGACCCCAAGGCCGACTACTACAACCTCGTCCAGGGAGCCATGCGCTCGAAGCGGTCATCGGTCGCGTACGGCATGAGGGGGTACCGCCTGATGCGCTCGGTCAAGTACGGCAACACGTGTCGCGACTGCGCGTTCACTCTCGACGTGGCTCCTAAACTCTACATCCGCGCGGGCAAGACGACTGCAGACATCACCATGCTGCAGAGCGCACAGCACCGACCGGAAAAGCAGACGGACACCTTCTGGCTCGGGCTGCGTGATCAGAAGCTCTCGGACGGCGAGGGTTTCGATCCGTGGTTCATCTACCTGAACACGTCGCAGGACCGCAAGTTCCACCACACGGGGACGCCAGGGATGCGCGAGGTGGGGCATCGCGCACAGAGTTCCCGCGCAGGGGTCATGGAGGCCCTAGATCTGCACGACGACGAGACACAGGCCCTCATGGACAGTAAGAAGAACGTCATGGAGAAGCTCAAACTGCTCTGGGGTGGCGAGGCGGAGAAGAAGTTCGACATGCACATGGCCGTGGTCGAGAAGTACAATCACGGACGCCACTGCAGTCTGAGCAACGCGGACGGGCCCTTGACGAAGGTGGTGTCGTGCACCGTCAACGCACAGAAGACGTGGAGCAAGGGGAAGTCGCGCCTGGAGAATGAGAAGGCGTGGGCGGACGGAGATGAGAAGAAGATCAAGGGCGCGGTGGATGTCATGGAGACCTTCCTCGAATGGCTCCAGAAGCTGTGGAAGGGGGAACCAACGACAGACGCGCCCCCAATCACTGCTGCAAGTGTCGGCGAGTACAATCGCGCGCTCTTCGACCTGCTACGGGACGCGCAATTCGAGATGTCACGACAGCACGCGTACTCGCTCGACCCCGACACGAACATCAAGAAGTTCGACTCGAACATGGTGCGCATGGAGTGGCGTAATTGGACGGTGAAAGACGAGCACGGCGAGTGGAAGAACTGCCTGCGAGTGAAGACTCTACAGCAGCCGCATGCCGTTGACGTGAATGAGCCGCGACGCGATGCAAAGACCGGGCGCGACTACTTTGCACCGGAGGAGGCCTTCAACACGGTGATCTACCGCTGCAACCGCAAGGGCGAGCTCGGTAAGGATACGGAGGTGCCCGAGCACACCGAGTGGCGCGGCGATGGGTGGCTGACGGAGCTCCGGAAAGATGGCACGTGGACGCCACGCACAAATGTGACAGAGAACTCCGAGGTGTCGCTCTCGAGTTACCAGGTGCGCAAGTACACACAGTCACGGCTCTTCATCACCTACTCGCTCCACCGGCGCATCCAGTCGCAAGAGGAGGCGCGGCACGTCATGGAGAAGATGGCCAACGCCGCGCGCTGCCTCTTTGGTAACGACCGGTGGCTGTGCGAGATCATCAACTTCGGTGTGCGCGTGAAGGGCGGCACACAGACCGACACGGTGGCATCGAAGCATCTCACGTTCATCGACAAGCCGCGCAAGGAGACGACGCGCTTCTACGGCGGCACGGATGGCAACTCGTACCTGTTCGACACCTACCAAACGCACGTGGAGTCGGTCGATTGCGACGTCGGTGTCGAGATCGGCCCCACCTACCACATGCCCCACTTCCACGCGCTCGTGACGATCAACCACTGGAGCTACGTGCAGATCGACACGATGCGGATGCGCTCGCTCCTCGAGCAGATGTTCAAGGGCACCGGGCGGTTCCAGGGCGTGGACGAGTTCAAGCTGGACACGAAGCTGTTCGACAACGCGGGGCTGCCCTTCTACACCGACAACGAGAACCCCTACGTGGACATCCGCCTCTACCCGTCGGACAACTGGGACGAGGTGATCCGCGCGTACGTGCGCAAGACGACGCAGCCGGGCATACTCGAGGCACAGAGGACGCGCATGGGGTCGTAAGTTCTAAGCCCGATTTGGTATGTCGCGCCGGACGAGGTCCTACCGGAACTGGTTTGACGCGATACTTGAGGATCCAGTGGCGGCGACCGCTGCAGGGACCCCCCTCCTGAACTACACACAGGTTAACCTCTTCGCGGCTCTCCTCGTTCTGTACTTCACACAACGCAGGAGCGTACCACGGGAGATAGCGCTCATCATCGTCGGTACGTGGGTCGCGCACCAGTCGGGTTTCTTCCACCGACGTAGGCGTGCTGCGCGTGAGTTCCGCTTCGGGCACCGCTACTACGGCCCCGGATGGTAGTAACAATTTCTCAACTCAGTTTGATGCCCCCCACCGATAACCACTCAGTGAAGAGTGAGGTGCTGCCCCACCCCGACAAGATCCGTAACCAACTGCCCATGGCTCTACCCACCCCCGAGCCCCTCCCCGAGCCACTCCAGTGTCTCCCCGAGCCCCCGCCGCTCCAGAAACAGCTCGGAGGCGAACTCCCGACGTCCCAGCTCGGAGGCGAACTCCCGCCGTTCCTGTTCCCCCCAGCGGACCCGCCGGCTTCCGACATCGCGACGACTCTCCTCCTCTCATTCGCTCTCGGTGCAGTGTTTGCTGGCGCACTCGCATACTCATTTTCCAAGAAGAGTTGCAACGGATGCTCGTGAGCTCATACCTCATTCACGTCTACACCGGTACGGACTACGACCCCTCCCAATACGACGCGGCTGCCGGCAGCATACTCGCTATGTTCACCGACCTCCTCTCGAGCCGCGGTACAATCTCCACACTCACACACCACGCCAACGTTGACTCGTGTACCTCCGAGGTCGAGATCAGTATGGAACCGACACTCGACGGACGTGAGCTCGTAGGTAAGGCTGTTGTCGACATCTCCGCGCGGTCGAAGGTCAAGTTCGACAAAGCGAAGTTGAGTAAGTTGATCAAGGCGCGTCCGGAGGCAGACGCTTGGCCACATCTTAAGGTGTCCAAGAACGCCGTCACGGACTGGGCTTCAGTCGCGCAAAAGGAGGGCCTGTCAAGCGAGTAGGGGAGTGGTGGGAGTGTGTGGGGGGTAGAGGAGAGCGTTCCAGCGCGCCTCTTGGGCCTCGTCGTCGGAGTGCGGGGGTTCGTACTCGTTAAGGTATGCGTCCCAATCCTCCTCGTCGGTCACGTGCTTTCGCTTCACTGTCGTGTCCGCGCCCGGCTCGTTTGAGCGTCGAGACCTCGCGGAGGACCGCGGAGTCGAACCCGCGACATCGGGGGTTGCGGCGGGGCTCTCGGCGCCCTCGTCCATCGAGGAGACGCGCGCGCGGAAGTCGTTGGGCCTCGGTACGTCCCCGTCCGCGTTGCGGAAGCGGAAGGGGTTGCACTTGAGAACGAGGGGGAGGGAGTCTTCGTTGTAGCGCGAGAGGTCCGTGCTGTAGTTTTGGATGATTGAGGCGAGATCGAAGAAGTAGATCGGGTGCTGGAGGTTCTCCTCGCTGCACATGTCGATCGCCCCGAGCAGCACGTCGCTGGAGGTCATCTGCGCGACCGACTTGGGGATGACAAGCGCGTTGGTCATGCCTATGAACTCGTTGAAGCGGTGGCCACGCAGCGTCCGAAAGCCGTACCACGTGCAGTTGCGCACCGACTCGAAGAAGCTGTACTCCTTGCCGTCCTCCGCCGAGGTGACGTTGATGCCCTCGAACGAAGCGGCGAGCGTCGGCGCCGGCGACACCAGCCTGTCCCACGTCTCCTGTTGGACGAAGAGGCACCGCTTCCGCGCGAGTGTGGCATCCTGCAGCATCCCCTCCGGCAGTGGTACGTTGCTCAGGCCGCCGGTGTGCTCGTCCACGTTGACGTGCTGGCAGGGCCACGGGTGGTTCGTCGGGTCGTAGAACTTCCCCTCGGCGTGCACGACGTCGGGCAATTCCTTCACGGCGGCGATCACGGACTTGGCCGAGAAGACTTTGCCGGTCAGGTTCTTGATCACGCTGCACGCGGCGTCGACTCGGATGGCGACCCAGTTCTGGTTGCAGAGCGACTGGAACCCGGGCGGTTTGATGGTCGTGCGGTAGTTGTGGTGGTGGAAGCACTTGTCGACGGCCACGAGCGGGCTGATTGCGATCGCGGTGTGGCATTCGTGGACCGCGCGGACGAAGAGCTCGAAGGTCGACGCCGTCTGCATGGTGTCGTGGTGCTGCGAGGTCACCTGGTCGCACATGAAGGCAAACGTCTGCGAGAGCTCATCCATCTTCGCCGCGTCGGGGGCGATGGGGCTCGTCATGTACCAGAGGAGGAGCACGTAGTAGAGGACGTAGCCCCACATGTTGGCGTTGCGCTGCGTGCTCTCGCCCACGACCGCGTTCATGAAGCTGCAGCAGTCGGTGAGCGCGTGCGTGTCCAGGTGGCCGTCGATCAGCAGATTCTCGAGGTCGGGGAGGAGCATCGAGATGGTCTGCATGATCTGCGCGAACTGCTGCTGGTACACGCCGACCTGCGACGGATCCGCGAACGTCTGGCGGCGATTGTACGTGATCATTACGATGCGCTGGTTGAAGGGCGCGTCGTCCTCGTTCGGCACCGAGTTGGAGGATGCGATGAACGAGCTCCTCGCCGTGACGGCCCCCAGCGAGGTCCCCGTCGCCATGCACGCCTTCTCCGAGGCCTGGTAGCACGTGTGCACCGCGTCCTTGAGCTTGGCCGAGGAGGCGTGGTCTCGGTGGTGCTGCGTGGTGATCTCGTCGAGCTGCACGCTCAGGCACGACTGCTGCGAGAGGCGCCCGAGGATAGCCGCCTTCGTCGCCATCGAGCCCTGGATGAGCGCCGTGTCCGGGAAGCCGAGCAGCGCGTTGATCAGCTGCTGTGTGCGGCTCTTGCCCGTGCTGCCCTCCGACGAGTAGAGCCACCCCACCGGCATGCCGGGCCCACACGCCTCGCCGCCCCAGAACTTGTCCGCCTGCAGGTGCATCACCGCGAGGCAGACGGCGAGCTTCGTCTGGATCGCGTTGTTGGTGAAGTGCAGAGGTATGTACTCGTTCCAGAGGTTGAGCAGGAAGATGTAGCGCACGTGGTCCTGCGGCACAATCAAGATCTTCGGGTGGTGCTGGACGGGGAGGAGCGCCGCCTTGCCCGAGGTGAAGAGGTGCCGGAGCACGGAGATGCCCACGTCCTCGTGCGAACGCAGAACACCACCCTGGAAGGCGATGTTGGCCAGCACAAACACGCCGCTCCGCTGGCGCCCGTAGTACGAGATGGTGTGCTTCATGGGGCCGCAGTCCTCGTGCGCGAAGAGCTGCTCCATGTGCTTCGAGAACTTGGAGAGCGTGAGGCCGTGGGAGAAGAAGGAAGGGAAGGCGTTGTCGAAACACGAGCGCAGGAGGTTGTCGTTCGCGACCGAGGCGGGCACGAGCACCTCCTTGACGACGCTCGAGAACCCCTCCTTCGGGTTGGAGCACACGTCGGTGTAGAGCTGGTCGTACGAGATGCGCAGGACGGGCAGATCCTCGTCGTCCTGCAGCTTGCTTGTGCACTCGACGATGTAGAACTGGTTCTCGTCCCCCTCGACCGTCAGGATGGCGATGATGCGCGTGATAGCGAAGCTCGCGATCGCCTCCCACTCGCCGCCGTCCTTGCTCTTGTGGTAGCACGAGAGGCGCCCGTTCACGTTGTCAATCGTCCGGCCCTCGCGCTCCTCCGCCTCCTCCGCCTCCTCCGCCTCCTCCGCGCGCATCGGCCACTCCTTCTCGGTGAAGAGCCCGCTGTACGGCTTCACGAACTGCGCCTCCAGGTAGGCGAACTCCCCCGAGTACAGCTCGCCGACCTCCACCTTGCACGCGCGGTCGCCCACCTTGAGGCCCGCGGCGGCCCACTTGATCTCCGTCTTGTCCACCTTGGTGTACGAAAAGCACAGCGCCGGCGACCGGTCGGACGCGTCGCCCAGCGTGCAGACGACCCTCAGCGTGAAGGGGCGCTTGCGTTTGTCCGCGACCGTGTAGAGCTGGCCCTGTGGGTTGCTCACGAACGTGGAGCCGCCCATCACAGTCGACGAGTAGCGCCCGGCCTCGTGCTCGACGTCGCTTGGAGCTTGGGCGGGATGCAGCTGCGTGTACTGGAACGTGAAGGGCACGAGGGGCGCGTCGAGGAAGGGCTGCATGCGCTCGGTGGGCGAGCAGAGAGCGACCTCAGCCTCGCACTGCTGCGCGAAGTACCCCGCCTCGGCGCCCATCTCAGTGAACTGGTAGACCTTGTCACCTTCAGCTTGCACGCGGTTGAGTCGCACGAACGTGATGCGGTTCGGGTTCGGTGCGGGCTCGGGGTCGACGATCTTGGCACTGGTTGGCGGCATCTCGTCCAGCTTGGTTGCCTTCGCTGACAGTGCAGTCCTCCGCCGCCGACTCGCCAGCGCGTTCGCGTTGCGAAGTGACCGCGAAGTGAAGGCACGAGGCTCGCTATTGCAAGTTTCGCGAGATTGCGATCTCGTTTCGTCCATTCCACGCGCTCGCTCTCATCCCAGAAAGAATGTGAGGGGTCGCGGAGCTCGCTCGATCTACGCCGCGACCCAGTGGTGGTTACGAGACTTACCGTTACTGGACTTATTCGAAGGGTGTGAGTGTGGATGCACGACGCGGACCTCCTCATCGGCTACACCTTCTGCGCGATCCTTGCACTCGTGACGTGGTGCGTGCCGTGCGACGTGCGCGTGCGTGTTGGTCGACTTAGAAGGACTTCGGCTTCATGGGGAGCGTCAGCGCGTACTCCTCGAGCTCCTTGATCGCGTCGTCCCAGAAGTCGCGGCCCGCCGGTATCCAGAAGCCCAGCGAGTTGCCATCCTTGTCGCGCGCCGGCCGCGCCACCTCCTCGCAGGCGAAGTTCGGCGTGAAGACGGTCTCCTGCACGTAGAAGTCCTTGGCCGTCTTCCCCAGGGCGTGGTCGGGGCCGTGGTCGCGGTTCTCGGGCGTGGTGGCGCAGACGTTCGCCGCGGTCCGGAAGGTCGTCGTCTCGAAGGTGCCGTCGCGCCAGGACGCGATGAGGCCGGCCATGTGAAGCGCGGACTCCTTGTGTTTCAGCCAGCCGGCCTGCGCCTTCGCCCACTTCACAATGAGGATCGGCGGGCACTGGTTGACAATCAGGAAGTAGACGAGGCTGCAACGGTTGTTGTAGTCAAGGTGGTCGCCGAGGCAGAGGCACATCTCGGTCACGGGCCAGTCAGTGAGCGGCGGCAGGTTGTCGGCGAAGGTGCCCGCCAGTAGCGTGCGCCGCTCCTCGCTGCACTCGTGCACCAGCTTGCTGAACATGCGCCGCTTGTAGGCCGCGTACATTGTCTCGTCGGGGTCTCACAGTTTCGTCAGGGTCTCACAGTTTCGTCAGGGTCTCACAGTTTCGTCAGGGTCATGTCGTGGCCCACGCGCCCCATAATGCTTAAGGACCGCGCGGATCGGGCCGGGGCGAAGGTGGCGAGCATGGAGAAGAAGGCGCTGCGCGGCGCGAGGTACGCGGTCAACGAGGAGCTCGACCGCCGCTTCGACGCACTGGTTGTGAACCAGGAGGCGATGATGAAGCAACACGCACGAGACGCTGCTGTGGCGAATGCGACCAAGCTCCATGAGCACGTGACCACTGAGTTGAAGAAGCTCAAGGGCCGCATCATGGAATACCTGCACGGCGGCAACATGAGGCACCTGATTCGCGACGAGGTCTCCCAGCACCTCTCCTCCGCCGCCGACCGCTCGGGGGAGTTCATAGCGCAGCAGGTGCGCGACCTGCTCAAGGAGGAGATGGAGCTCGTGAAGAAGGAGGTCGGCGAGCTGGCCGAGCAGATTCTCATGCGCCTCGGGCCGGTGGTCCTGCAGTACAACCTGCTCGTCCAGCACCTGGCGTACATGACCGAGCGCAACCTCCTCCTCCAGAACCGCGTCGCGGCCATCGAGAACCGCCTCGGTACCACTGACCTGCCGCGGCTCGCGTAGTTTCCAACGAGGACTCGATGAAGCACTACGTCCTCGCGCTCGTCAACGCGTGGCTCCTCGAGCACCCGGAGGAGTACTGTGCGTGGGTGTCACCTTACACCCAACTGCGGTATTCACCCGCCCCGCCGTGGATAACGTCTGTGCGGGTGGCGGGGCACTGGAGGCGGCTCGCGGCGTATGCACACCTGCTGCCCACGCTGCGCGCGGTGTGTAAGTTTGAGCAGCTGGTGAAGCCGCGGTGTCTAGACACGCCGGTGAGAGCGGCCCCGAGGGATGCGCGTCCGAGGCCGCACCGGGTGTGGGTTTGGGTTTAATCTGACCAGTAGTTGATGGCGCGCTCCTCGGGTGCGAGACCGCGCGCCGCGCAGAGAGAGGAGGTCGCGCGCCTCAAAGCCGAGCTGGGGACAGTGCGCCGGCAAGATTGGGTGCGCGCGCAAGGCATCTTCAATGAGATTTGCGTGCTGTGCAACGTTACCGGCCCGTCGGGGCAACTCATGTCGCCGCGCTGCTGTAGGACGTGCGGATTCTACGGACATACGACACAGCACTGCCCCACCGACCTGGAACGCGCGCGGCGCCTGAGTGATGCGTGGCAGTGGAAGCCGACGACGCCCGAGGAGATCGCGTGGTCCGAGGAGCTCAAGGCGTGCGACGCGCGTCGTGAGGAAGCCGAGGCGCGCGGGTTGGGGTGCCTTCACATTGACGAGCGCGCGCCGGCGACCGAGGGGTGGCAGCTCACGGGCGATTGCCAGTGCGCGGGGTGCAAAGCTTGGGTCGAGTTCATGCGCTGATGCGACTCGGCGCTGATGCGGGCGCTGATGCGACTCGGTGCTGATGCGGTTGGGCGGGCGGTTGACACTTGGAGGGGGCGATGGTGGCCACGTGGTGGGTCCCACACAGTGCGAGCACGAGTATGGGGTGGTACGTGGCCACCATCCCTCTCATCAATCCTTAACACGCCAACACGCCACGCGACGGAAACAGCATGGGGGGGGTAAACGCAGAATGATTGGGTGTTTGGGTGTTTGGGTCCACGTGTCACCCGAGTATGGATGACACGTGTCACCTCGAGTATGGAGTGACACGTGGCCACCATCCCTCTCATCAATCCTTAACACGCCAACACGCCACGCGACGGAAACAGCATGGGGGGGGTAAACGCAGAATGATTGGGTGTTTGGGTGTTTGGGTCCACGTGTCACCTCGAGTATGGATGACACGTGTCACCTCGAGTATGGAGTGACACGTGGCCACCATCCCTCTCTTATCCATACTCGTTATCACTTAATACACGCCAACACGCCAAACGTGGCCACCATCCCTCTCTTATCCATACTCGTTATCACTGAAAACACGCCAACACGCCACGCGACGGAAACAGCATGGGGGGGGTAAACGCAAAATGTTTGGGTGTTTGGGTGTTTGGGTCCACGTGTCACCTCGAGTATGGATGACACGTGTCACCTCTCTTGCCACGTGGACCCTTACCCAAACTGAGGTCTGAAACCTTCCCAGTATGTTTTCACTGAGATTGTGTGTATCTCTTGTACCTATTACTACTCTCTCTCTCTCTTTCTCTTAAGAGAAGAGAGAGAGAGAGAGAGTAGGAGGAGAGAGATACACACAATCTCAGTGAAAACATACTGGGAAGGTTTCAGACCTCAGTTTGGGTAAGGGTC
>Ga0310344_10001469_pt1 | contig 18030 bp, 12 predicted proteins | sample HC15DNA20200_MG_FD_203801 | JGI IMG/M metagenome (GOLD analysis project Ga0310344, IMG submission 203801) | Marine microbial communities from station ALOHA, North Pacific Subtropical Gyre - HC15-DNA-20-200_MG | ecosystem: Environmental > Aquatic > Marine > Oceanic | place: Pacific Ocean: North... | reverse complement strand
CAGGCAAGGTTGGTTTCAGCATAAATACTAGAAGCTTTCGTCACCGTTGGCTGAGTTCGTTTAAATTTACAGGTCATGTCGGTCCTTTTATGCTCGGTTTAGTGAGTATCGTCGGCATTGCCGCAGGGTTTTGGGGAAGGTTTATTTCTGATTCCAATATCGACATCGAATACTTTGACGCGGGTCCAACCGAAGCATTGCTTGACCGTCAGGTAATCGAAATTCCAGCGCACGATATATATCTCATTGGTCTCGAAGACGGTCGTGTCAGAGCAGTCGATGGTCGAGTGGAGTTTAGCGATTGTGTAGTCGACTATCATCACGAAGATGTCCGAGGTCGTTCTCATAATCCATTCGGTGTGACTGGCGTACTCGAAGACCCGTGTTCAGGCGCAGTTTGGTCTGTTGCTGGTGATGCGATAGCTCTCGTGGATGAACCACTTCGGACACCGAACGTTACATTTCGCGAGTCTGAGGACGGTTTGCAGCATGTAATTGTCGAAATTATCTCGGTCGCGAGGCGCTAGAGTGGAGATTGGCATACTAGTAATGTTTTATGGCTGTGCACGATTCCGTGAGTGCTTGCGGTCATCGCGCGTAGCTTACAGTTTTATTGTTGCGTAATGTTTTTTTTGCCGCTTGCTTCGGAACGCGGTATGACTGCTGCGTTCTACATACTTCGAGCGGGTGTACCGAACAACGGAAACCCGCGATGGCGCTCGAATACTGAGGACGGGGTTGTACATGAATACAGCAGAGTTTTTGACGATATCAGCCGCGATCGTTCCAGATCGTGCGGCACTTGTTGGGCCGGATCGTGGATCTACTTATTCGGAATTGCAGTCAGCTGTAAACCGATTGGCTAACGGACTGCAATCTTTAGGTGTCGGCAAAGGTCAGAACGTAGGCATCATGGCCGTGAATGGCCCCGAGTTTGTTGAAATCTATTACGCCACAGCCGGTGTCGGTGCAACGATGGTTCCGCTCAATTTTCGAGCGAAGACTGAAGAGCTGACTTACATGATCAATGAGGCTGATGTTGGAGTGCTCTTTATCGGCGAACGCTATTGGCCCATATACGAGCAGATCAAAGAATCGATTCCAGATGTAGAACACGTGATTGGTCTCGATTTTCATCCGGACAGTGGATCTCATTACGGGACACTGGTCGAAAATAATGAAGACATCCCTGTCTTCACTGAGATTGACGATTCTGATCCCACACTTTTGATTTACACATCTGGTACTACTTCGCTGCCAAAGGGAGTTGTGCTGTCCTATCAAGCTCTCACAGCGTTGGTTGTCAACACTCAAGCTCCTGCCGACCCGATTTCTGATCAAGAGGTTGTGCTTGTTGCAGCACCGTTTTTTCACATAGCCGGTGCGACCACAATCATGAGTGCTGTCTTTTCAGGGCGACGTCTTGTCATCCTTCCTCAGTTCACACCTGAAGCATGGCTTGAGATGGTTGATGCCGAGGGCGTTACACATGCGTTTGTTGTTCCGACCATGCTCAAGCGCATAATGGAACATGAGAATTTCGATAAATTCAGTTTAGAAACTTTGCAGCTCATTACTTACGGTGCTGCGCCCATGCCATTTGACGTAGTTCGCGCAGCTGTAGATATATTCCCACCGCGTGGGATAGGTTTGCTGAACGCCTATGGCCAAACCGAGGCTACTGGCTCGCTGACGTATCTCGGTCCTGACGACCACAGTCTTGATGGTACACCTGAGGAAAATGAGAAGAAGATCGAGCGGCTACGCTCGGTAGGTAAGACGATGCCTGATGTGGATGTCGCTATTCTCTCCCCCGATGGTCGTCGTCTCGAAGGTGAGGATGAAGGAGAGATCTGTATTCGTGGCGACCGTGTCATGAAAGGGTATAACAAGCGCCAAGAAGATACAGAATCGGCAATTCAGGATGGTTGGCTGCATACCGGTGATGTTGGGAAGATCGATGAGGATGGGTACTTGTTTATCACCGGTCGGATTAAGGACATGATCATTCGCGGCGGTGAGAATATTTCAACTGCCGAGATCGAGAACGTCTTGGAAGATCATCCAGCGATCAGCGAAGCGGCAGTGATTGGCGTAAAGGACAATGATTGGGGTGAAGTGGTGAAGGCGATTGTGGTAGCTGAACAAAAGGACGAATCACCCTCTGACGCTGACCTCACTGACTACGTTAAGTCGCGTCTTGCATCGTATAAAGCCCCTGCTCTTTACCAGTGGGTGGATGAACTTCCTCGAAACCATCTAGGTAAGATCCTCAAGACTGATTTGCGTGAACAGTATGGCCAGCCTACTGAAGGGACATCTGTTTAGCGCTATGACGATGTCGTAGCATTGTGGACTGCCCTCATCTTCAGAGCTGTGGGCATCGAAGAGTGGAGCTTTCATGGCGAGACAGGCGGGCTACCGCGACAAGACCGCGCGTCTCGTTGGTGCTTGGTGGATGCTGGCGCTAGCGGTTTCTGCGCTAGGTGTTTGGCTGGCGTTGCAGGTCAGCTCTACAGCGGGCGCTGGACGAGAGTCATTTTTCAATGTTGCTCATCCGTGGATTGTTTATGTGTTTATGTCGGCTCTCACTGGGCTGCTGGTCTACGGATTAATTCGGCATGCCACACTCTGGCGTTTAGGACAGCCAACCGAGAGCGGTCTCTTCATGGAGGTCCGCCAGCGTCTAATGAATGTCGCTCGCCTAGGGGTGGCGCAGGACAAAGTTCGACGCGATCGATACGCAGGGATCATGCATTGGTGTATCTCATCCTCAATAGTTGTGCTGACGCTTGTGACAGCACAGGTTGCCTTGGAGGATGACACACCGCTTAATTTCCTTAATGGTCGTTATTACCTCTTCTTTTCGTTCTATGGAGATCTGTTTGGTTTGATCGGTTTGGTCGGTGTTGGGATGGCCCTCTATCGTCGCTACTTCTCTGACTTTCATCGAATACGTTGGGATGAGCGCCTCGAAGATCATCTCATAATAGTTGGCCTTGGTTTGGTTCTACTTACTGGATTTCTCGTAGAAGCATTCCGAATCGAGGTGACAGAGTTGACACAGAATCCAGATTGGGCGGCATGGTCATTTGTTTCGTTTGGGATCGCCAAGTCTGTCGAAGTGTTCAAATTTACTGAGGGGCAAATCCTTTCAGCTCATACGTGGAGCTGGTGGCTACATGTTGGTATCGCGTTTTCATGGTTAGCGTTGATTGTTTTCACGAAGCTCGATCACATTTTTTTTGCGCCCGTGAACGCGTTTTTCCTACGGACTGACTCACCTGGGCGTTTGGCGCCTATCCCGAACATTGAAGAGCGTGAAGTCTTTGGTGTTGGTCATATACAGGATTTCACCTGGAAGCAGTTATTCGAGCTGGATGCTTGCGTTCGGTGCGGGCGTTGCACCGATGTTTGTCCGGCTAATCTGGCTGGGCAACCCTTATCGCCAATGCATTTGATACAGGATCTTAAGGGGCATTTAGCACAGGTTGGGCCTGACGTTCAGCATGCAGGCAACATCGGTGAAGACCAACGCGCGGTTTCGCCAGTGGCTATGGTTGGTGAAGTAATTCAGGATGAGACGCTTTGGGCCTGCAGAACCTGTGGTGCTTGTGTTCAAGAATGCCCTGTGATGATTGAACATGTACCAACGATTGTGGACATGCGCCGTTATCTCGTAATGGATGAGGCGCGTTTGCCACAGACCGCTCAGGCTGCACTGCAAAACATGGAGATGCGAGGGCATCCGTGGAGTGGTACAGCTCTTGAGCGCACTACCTGGATGGATGGTCTTGGTGATGTGCCGATCTTCGATGGTAGTCAGGAGTATCTGTACTGGGTTGGTTGTTCGGGCTCGTTGGTAGAACGCAACCTCCCAGTTACTCAGGCAGTTTTCAAACTACTGCGTGAAGCTGGTTCGTCTTTTGGCGTACTTGGCCAGGAAGAGACTTGTACTGGCGATCCGGCTCGTCGTCTGGGGAATGAATATTTGTATCAGATACTAGCGGAGCAATTGATAGGAACATTTAAGGATAAAAACGTACAACGTGTAATCACGAACTGCCCTCACTGTTTTAACACCTTCAAGAACGAATACCCACAATTTGATGGGCGATTTGAGGTATTGCACCATACTGAGTTCCTCAATCAGCGTCTCGCTGATGGGTCACTAAAGGCAACTCATGCCGTAGACGCTAATGTTACCTATCATGATTCGTGTTATCTCGGTCGTAGCAACGGTGTTTATGATGCCCCGAGAGAAGTTCTCTCTTTCGTGCCAGGTGCAACAGTGACTGAGATGCGTCGTAGCGAGAGCAAAGGTCTCTGTTGCGGTGCCGGGGGCGGGAACATGTGGCAGGAGGAGGTCGGTGAACGACGTGTGAACCATGTTCGCACTGAGGAAGCGATCAATACTGGCGCTGAACAAGTGATCTCTAATTGTCCATTTTGTATTCAAATGTTCGAAGACGGGGTACCGGCATTACAGCCCGAAGAAGCAGATCGGATCCGCCCATTTGACGTGGCTGAACTGCTTGAGCAGGCGGTTTTTGGTACACAGGAGGCTGTGTCAGGTACACGTAGCATTACGGACGACACGTAGTTAGTGATGCTATTGCTCGTACGGTCGATGTCTTACCTAGTACAAGACGTTGATAGGATGGCATATCCCAGATACGAAGCTAAGGCGGTGAGTTCCCTACACCGCGTTGATACGAGGGTATAACCCTAGGATGGTGGAGAATTCAATGCATCTTGTCGTTTGTGCTAAGCAAATTCCCGACCCTGAAACACCACCTGCGGCATTCAAGATCGATGCTGCGACCAACGAGGTGGTTCCTGCTCAAGGTTTTCAACCAGTACTTAGTCAATTTGATGGTATAGCTGCCGAGGCTGCATTGCAGATCAAAGAGTCAATGGGTGACGATTCGAAAATCACTGTGTTGTCTGTCGGTGCAGAGAGTGCTCAAGCTGCTATCAAGCAAGTACTAGCGATGGGTGCGGACGAAGGAGTCTTACTCAGCGATAATGCATTTGATGGTGGTGATTCACACACAACAGCAAAAGCACTTGCAGCAGCAATTAAGCATCTCGGTGATGTCGACGCTATCTTTTGTGGTCGTCAAGCCGCTGACTGGGATATGGGCCAAGTGGGGATTCTGATTGCAGAGGAACTGGGTTGGCCAGTTGCGATTCTTGCTAAGGATGTCGAGATATCAGAAAGCCTGATGAAAACGACTAGAGTTTTACCGGATGGATTTGAGACAGTCTCTCAGGCGCTTCCGGCCGTAGTGACTGTCTCAAACGAGTTTGGGGAACCTCGCTACCCAAAGCTGCAGCAGATTATGCAAGCGGCGAAGAAGACCGTTACTACCTATTCTCCAGATGATTTGGGTCTCTCTTCAGAAGAAGTTGGTGGTACCGGCGCTAGATTGATGCTGGAGAAGCTATTTATTCCCGAAGCAGGAGGTCAGGTTGAAATGATGGAAGGTGAAACTCCTGAAGAGCAGGCAAAAAATCTTGTGAACAAGCTTCTGGAGGATAAGGTTCTCTAGATTGAACCAAGATCACTTGTGAGAGGAATCATAATATGGCGCGCAATATTCTCGTGATCGGTGAGCTTGAAGGCTCTACACTCAGCTCGACTAGTACCGAATTGATTGCTCAGGCGACACGCCTTGTCGATGGTGGTCAAGTGTCGGTTACGTTGCTTGGTAGCGGTTCAAATGATGTTGCTGCGAATAGTTTCGAGGTAGGCGCAGACCGAGTTTTCACTGGCGATGACCCTGGCTACGATCAATATAATTCTGATACTTGGATCGCGGCGGTTGAGAGCGCAGTCGAACAGTCGAATCCTGATGCGATCTTTATTGCGCAAAGCATCGTTGGACGCGATATGGGGCCACGTATTGCCGCGCGCCAAGGCAGTGCAGTCGCAATGGATTGCATCAATGTGGAAGATGATGCTGGAACTCTGAAGGCTACGCGCCCCTGTTACGGTGGTAATGCACTGGCTACCTACAGTTTTGCTACGAATCCGGCAGTAGTAACGATTCGTGCAAAGGCGTTTGATCCAATCGCAGTGCGGTCTGGTGCCACTGGTGAGTCATTCGATCTCGGCCCACCAGTTGATTCACGGACAACGGTGATTGGTCGTGAACTTGCTGAGTCCGAAGGTTTGCAGATAACTGATGCTCCGATCGTGGTCGCTGGTGGCCGCGGTCTGGGAGCGGAAGATGGCTTCGAGATGATCGAGGAACTTGCTTCAGCGTTCGGGTCTAACCGTGCAGCAGTTGGTGCCTCACGTGCGGCATGTGATCTGGGTTGGTATCCAGTAAGCCAGCAGGTAGGTCTTACGGGAAAGGTTGTCACCCCAGATCTCTATGTAGCGGTTGCAATCTCTGGTGCTAGCCAGCACATGGCAGGATGTTCTGGTTCGAAGATGATTATTGCGGTTAACCGTGATCCTGAAGCAAACATCTTTGCTGCTTCGAAGTACGGTATCGTTGGTGATTACAAGCAGGTGGTGCCAGCTCTGATCGAAGCCCTAAACGCATAAGATTGATGTGTCACCTGCCGCTTACGGTAACCGCGCGATCCGAGAGCAAGTAATCGGTATCTGTGTTTTTTTCGCTTGCTATATTGCATCACGGAACAAATTTGTTTGCGCCTCTATGAGGTCACAAATACAATTCTCGTTCGTTCGGGTTTGAGCATCATAACGACTGGAATTCGACATCATGACGACGGTTATTGGACTCACTGGTGGTATTGCTTCAGGTAAGTCGACGATTGCCGACTATTTGCGTGATCTCGGAGCGGTAATTGTCGAAGGAGATCAGCTGGGTCATCGTGTCTACGAACCGGGGACATCTGGTTTTGAGAAGGTCGTTAACGAGTTTGGCCACGACATCGTTGCTGAAGACGGTACGATTGATCGCCGCGTGCTTGGGGGAAAAGTTTTTGGTGCGCCTGAGGAGATGGAGCGTTTAAACGGTGTGATGTGGCCTGCAATTCGTGAACTCGCTGAGCAGGAATTCAGAGAGATTAGTGAGCGCGAAGGTGAAGTGGTAGTTATTTTTGAAGCAGCCGTGATGATCGAGGCCGGGTGGCAGGATCTCGTAGACGAGATTTGGGTTGTTACCACCAAAAAAGAGACAGCGATCGATCGTCTTGAGAAGCGAAATGGCTATAGTCGAGAACAAGCTCTAGCTCGTATCAACTCGCAGATGTCGAATAGTCAGCGCCGAGAGTATGGAGATGTCAAGTTCGATAATTCGGAGGACGAAGTCAAGCTCAAAGGCCGAGTCAAATATCACTGGAAACGACTGCTGAAACGTATTGATAAGCCAGATAAAGCCAAGGTATAAGCAGGTGTTCTGGGCGGGTAGACACCCATTGCCCCGACACCGAATATAGTGCGGGGGCATCGTTGACCACCCTAGAGAAATCAAACTTCCAGCAATTAGCTGTTGAAGACTTTCGGATAACGAAAGAACCTTATTATCTGCCGATTGCAGATGAAATTGAATTGTTTTTGTCTGCCTACGAGCAGAAGATCCCAGTGTTGCTTAAGGGGCCAACTGGTGTTGGTAAGACACGTTTCGTTGAGTATATGTCTTGGCGGTTGCACCAGCATATTGGCGAGTCTGCACAGGAAGGTGTGCCGCTAATCACGGTTGCTTGCCATGAGGATTTGACTGCCTCTGATCTTGTGGGCCGCTACCTGCTTGAAGGAGATGAAACGCGTTGGATTGATGGACCTCTCTCGCGCGCTACCAAGGTTGGTGCGATTTGTTACCTCGATGAGGTAGTCGAAGCTCGCAAGGACACCACAGTCCTTATTCACCCGCTCACAGACTACCGACGATTGCTGCCGGTGGAGAAGCGTGGAGAACTGTTGGAAGCTGCGGATGGCTTCCTGCTCGTGCTCTCATACAATCCTGGATATCAATCGGCACTGAAAGATCTAAAACACTCCACACGTCAGCGTTTCATTGCGATTGAGTTTGGTTATCCAGACCGCGATCAGGAAGCGGAAATTATTCAACGAGAGTCGGGAGTGGCATTAGAAATCGCCGTAGAACTTGCCAAACTGGCCGAGAAGGTCCGCAACTTAAAGGAACATGGTCTTGGTGAAGGTGTTTCGACTCGTTTACTGGTGTATGCCGGAAAGCTGATTGCGCAGGGAATCGCTCCGCAACGAGCATGTCAGGTGGGTGTTGTCTGGGCACTGACTGACGATCTTGAGGTTCAGCGCTCGATCGAAGAGGTTGTCACCTCGATTTTCGAAGAATAGCGCTGTTGTGAAAACAGTTCAGCTACAGGCGCAATACGCCGACGAGCTGAAAGGTTTTGGTGCGTCATTACCAGATGATCTCGCCCTGGGATTAGCAAAGTTAGAGTTGCGTTTTGATGAAGAGCAACTTGAGCATTGGGTTCGAGGTGGTGTTGATCTAGCTAACCATTCGTTGCGTTCTTGGGAAGCATCCGCAGAGTACTTTCGAGCTAGTCCAAAAGTAGCGGAGCACTTGAGTTTTGAGGAGATCCAACACTGGCTAGGACTGGCTACGGAACTTGCGACGGAATCCTCGCTGATGGCTGCCGCTTTCATTAAGGCGACCCCTAGCGTGCTTGAGTATCTGGATCAGACAGAGCTCGTCGACTGGTCATCGCAAGGCAGTAGGCTTTGCCGTGGGAACTGGAAATCGATAGCCCTTGCGGGATCATATTTTCAACATAGTCCGCAATTGCTGGACTCTTTGAGTCTCAATTCCGTTGGGAAACTTGTCGATATTATCGATCAGCTTACTGAGCGTTCCTATGAGCTTGCGAATAGTGTGCTCGAGGGCGCAAGTGATATTTTTCAAGCTCTTGCGCTTGATGATCGTGAGCCATTTCTTGCATTTGCCCGTGCGGTAACACGTGCATCGTGGGCAGATACACGACTGTATTTCGAGCGTGGTCCGAAATTGATCGAAGGTGTCGATCAGTATCAGAGAGCGCAATTCCTTGATCTAGCTTCTCGAGTGACGATGGACGTCGGACGGCAAGGGTTCCCGCTTTTTGCGGACGCGGCAGAGGCGCTGACTCAAATCTCAGATGAAGATCATGGAAATTTACTCGAGTTCGCTATCTCGATAGCGGATAGTAGCGCGACTGCTTCAATGGAATATCTCAAGTCTGCACCTTTCGTGCGCTCGCGGCTCACGCCGGAGCAGATGGATCATTGGGCTGCGGTCGGTGTCGAAGTCTTGCAACAAGGTAATGCGGAAGGAGCAGAAGCATACTTCCGCCTGGAATCGACGCGAGCCGAAGAGATGCTGCGCACGCTATCGGCACGTGTCGAACTTCCTGCCGTCAGTAGTTTGCTTCGCCTTTATGCGAAGGCGTTGTCTGGTGAGCAGGTAGCAGTACTGTCCTCAGAGGAATTGGTTGATCGAAATATCGGGTGGATGTCGGAGTCCGCTGCGACTACTGAAGGTACAACCATTTACCTACCTCCATTTGTCAATTCATTTCCTGAACAAGATTCGAATTTTCAGATCTATAAGGTCTTTACAACTCATCAGACCGGACGTCTCGAATTTGGCTCTTTTAGCTATCAGTGGGGTACTGACGGCCAATATGTGCCGGCGACTGTTGATGATCGTTACGAACATCTCGAGACTGTTGCTTCCGATCCAGAATCTGAGGAGTCAGTTGAGTCGAACGCGACGACAGAGATGCAGCGGTATTTTGATCTTTTCACTGACCGTTTGTTGATCTCTGGGCTGTTCACGATTGTAGAAGATACACGTATCGATGCTCTGGTTTCGCGTGAATATCGAGGCGTTCGTGCGTGGCTCGCACGGTTACAGAGTTTTGAAGCTGAGCGTCGACCAGAGGTTCGTGCAATGGGTCTGAGACAAGCGTTTGTCGAGAATCTTCTTCGCGCTTCACTTGGTCGACCGGACACTATTCGCTGGCCGGGGACACTGCAGAATTCGCTTGGTCAAGCACTTGCAGCATTAAAGCTTGTTGAACAGGAGGGAGCATCTGTTCAAGATTCAGCTGAGGTGGCTGCTGCACTCTATGACATCGCTGTTGGAATTCCGAATATTCCCCAGGACTCTGTTGATGCGGAATGGTTTGCCCCTGATGAGGAGATGATTTCGATTGCTCCTGAGATGCCGGGCGGCGGTGATGGTGGAGATGCTCCGATGCCATCTGGCGATGAGATGGCGTTTGAGAACCCAGAACAGCCAGAATTTAGAGGTGATTTTAAACCTGAATTGGTTCAGTTATTAATGAAACTGAAAGATCAACAAGCTGGTCAAGCGGATGGTACTGCGTCTCCACTCACGAAGGAGCAGCTCATGGAGCTGCTTGAGAATTCGGTAGAGATCACGATTAGCGAATGGGCAGAGGGAGATCTTGCTTCGAGTTTGGGCATGTTCTTGGACAACCTCGAAAAGGATGCCGCTACTCCTGCAGGCGATCCAAAGGACTCAGAAGATCAGACTGGAGACGAGCCGGGTGGTGGAGAAGGTGCAGACGAAGAAGAACTCAAGGTTGAGGTGGATTGGCACTATTACGACGAATGGGATTTTCGTGCCTCAGATTATCGACCTCGTTGGTGCAGAGTGGGCGAACGTCTAGGTGATGAGGGCGATCCCGATTATTACGATGAAATGCTTCGTAAGCATCACGGATTGGTGATGGAGACACGTCGTCAGTTTGAATTGATGAGGCCTGAGAGTTTCCGAAGGATCAAACGGATCGAAGATGGACACGAAATCGATCTTGATGAGGCTATCCAATTTCAGGTCGATAAAAGAGCTGGAATTGGTCCTCTTGCTCGCTTCTACTCGCGACGTAATAAGGTTGAGCGCGATGTTGCCGTTGCATTTCTTCTCGATATGTCGGCATCCACAGATGAGGAAATAGAGAAACAACGCCAGAAATACGAAGAAGAGGAAGAGGATTTTCAAGGTGATCCAAGCAAGTATTTCCAGTGGCTTGCTCAGCGTCGTGCGAAACAGGCGATAGAGCCACCTAAGAGGATCATCGACCTTGAAAAAGAGTCGACGGTGCTCGTTGTTGAAGCGCTCGAGGCGATCGGTGATGCCTATGGCATTTATGGCTTTTCTGGCTATGGTCGTGACAACGTAGAATTCCACGTGATTAAGGATCTTGATGAGGAGTTCGGTGAGCGTGTCCGCAAGCGGATTGACAAGATCGATCCGGTTCGCTCTACCCGGATGGGACCAGCGATCCGCCACGCTATTTATAAGCTCAACGAGTATGACGCGAAGGTAAAGATCCTGATTATGGTCTCAGATGGTCGTCCACAGGATCATGGTTATGGACGTGATCGCACAGAGAAAGAATATGCCGTCCATGACACTAAGCAGGCTTTGAATGAAGCCAAACGAGTTGGCGTGACACCATTCCTGATAACGGTTGATAAGGAAGGACACGATTATCTGAAGCAGATGTGTGACGACATTGGTTACGAGGTTGTCGATAACATTGAGTCGCTACCGCGCCGTTTACCGACGCTTTATCGGCACTTAGCTGCTGACTAAAGTCATAGCACCAAATATTTCCGTGAGTTTCTGGATGAGATGTCGGCGGATACTTTCTTTGCAGATTATCTTGCTGCCTGAGGCGAACGTGCGATTAATAAGTCCGGTATTGAAGTTCACCATTTGAACCGTGGAATTCCTCGATCTCTCCGAGTGCTTGAAGTAGATCGAGGTGTCCTAATACTTCCGTAATCGCTTGCACCAGACGGCGTGAGGGAAGTCTAGGAAACATTCTTCTTGCGATAGTGTAGGCGTTCAGAGGCTCTTCATTAATTTCTTCTCTGATTCGTCTGGAGCGACGGCTATGGTGCTTCTTGAATCGCTCGAATAATCGTGCAGGATCATCGACAAGGTCACCGTGTCCAGGAAGTATCAGATCTATATCGAGCTCGCGGATTCGATTAACTGATTTGATGAATGGCGGGAGCGAAGGCCAGCGCTGTGGCTCCATATTACTTTCGGTTGCGTCTGGGTAGTGCATCCCAGATGTGGGTATTGTGGTTGGCAAAATTGTGTCACCACTAAATAGCTCCCCTGATTCCGGTATGTAGGCAACGATGTTGCCTGGCGTGTGCCCTGGTGCATCGATTATCTGGAGAGTACGTCCCTTGGTGAGTTGGTAGTTTTTAGCAGCAGGTCCGATGGCGCTTGAGGGGCATGGTTTCCACTTAAGAGCGATCTCCGAGCGGTGGGATTGTATTTGCTGCATGAGCTTTTCAGGGCAGCCGTGACGTCTGAGGTCAGTAATTTGGTGTGCACGCTGGATGTCACGGGATTCTTGCCCACGCTGAATCGCACCGAGATCGGCTGCGCCACCGACGATTGCCGCACCTTCAGATGCCCATCGGTAGGCTAACCCAGCGTGATCGAGATGCGCGTGAGTGATCAGGACTATACGAATATCTTCAGTTTTGATGCCAACCTGTGAGAGCTGCACTTCGAGAGATGTCCAAGATTCCTCTCTATCTCTAGTTACTGGGATATCTGGTCCTGCATCAATCAGAAGCACACCACCGTCTCTTAAACAGAGCGGGTAGAGAACATTATTTCCGATGAGAATGGGATATGGATTAGAGGTCGGCACTTTAGTTGGATTGGCTAAACGTGTTGGTCTGTGTTCATCAGGTATTTTCGGAGCAATGTGAGAGCGAGCAGCGCGGCGCGACCTTTTGCTGCTGCACGACCCTGATAATACTGGGAGTATGAGTATTCGAACTGCTGCCCATTCGAGAGCGCTATATGCATTGTTCCTGGTGCTTGATTCTCGATTTCTTCGTTGCCAGCGATGCCGGTGACTCCGATCGCGATATCGGCTTCGAGATGGTTACGAGCGATTGTCGCCATTGCCTCGGCAGATTCACGTGAGATCATCCCGTATTTCGAGACAACTTCAGGTGGGACTTCCATCGCAATATTTTGCTGTTGAGCGTAGGCGACGAGGCTCCCTTTGAAGTAAGTAGAGGCGCCGGGAACGTTGGTCATGACATCACCGATAGCACCACCTGTTGCGCCTTCCATAATTCCAAGTGTGAGACCTTGTTCGAGCAGGAGGCGACCGACAGCAGCTTCGAGCGTTTCGTCATCAGTGCCCCAGATTGTAGGTCCAAGGATGGCACGCGCCTGCTCTTCCACAGGTTTAATGAGTTCCCAAGCCTGTTCGCGAGTCTTAGCCTTGGCGGATATCCGCGCATGGATACCATCTCGCCGAGCGTAAATACCAATACTCGGATTTGTCATCGAGAGGATCGGTGCAAGCATTTCGTCGACTGTTCCTTCACCAAGGCCGGTCGTTTTCAAGGTTCGAGATACTAAGATTCCGGTCGCACGTTTCTCAAGCTCGGGTGCTACTTCATGTTCCCACATCCGTGTCATCTCTGCAGGGGGCCCTGGCATCACGATGAATGTCTTTTGATCACGTTCAACCCACCAGCCAGGTGCGGTACCACGGGGATTTGCGATAGCGCGCGATGATGGAATCAACATTGCTTGCTTAAGATTATTTTCTGGCATCGTCCTTCCTCGCGATTCCATAATTTCCCGCAAATGTTGTTCTTGTTCTTTGTCTAAATACATCTCTTCGTTAAGGGCACCTGCGACCATTTCGCGTGTTAGGTCGTCCTGTGTGGGCCCCAAACCACCGGTCGTGAAGATGATGTCCGAGCGCTCCCATGCTCGATTAAATGTTTCTCGGAGACGATCTGGGTTGTCTCCAAGTTGTGAGACCCAGAGTAGATCGATTCCAAAGGTCGGGAGTTGAGAGGCGATGTACGCTGCGTTGGTATCAGTTATTTCCCCAAGCATGATCTCGGTCCCGATAGAGATGATTTCAGCGCGCATGCATACTCCTCGATGGCGTGTCTCTAGTTTGATAGTAATGGTGCGGAGAATATCAGGCGGGAACATCTCCATGGAGATGTTCCCGCCTGATCGGTCATGTCGAATTTGATGTTTCGGTGTTAAATCTTACAAAGGAATATGTTCTGAATTTCACTATCGACCAGATACCTGCGGTTATGACCTAAGCGATAACTAGTTTGTCAGTTCAGTTCGCAGTGTATTAATAGCTCTGGTTCCGTCTGCGTTGTGAGATTGAATCGCAGACTGGATGGTTGGGTCATCAAGGTGTTCGAAATGCGCTTTGAGGCTAGCGCTGAGGCTACTTCCGGAAATATCGAGTTGTTCACAGAGGGCAGCCATCCTTAGCTCCTGTGCTTTATGCATGGCTACTCCTCGTACACGGCGCCACAGCGGTTCTTCAGTAATGTTTCCCGCGACGATTTCGAGACGTTGGCGTAGTTCCTCATCAGCAGCAACGAGCCAACAGATCTCATGTCGCAGCGTCCATCCTTGTCGAGTCGTTGGTCTCGTGAGCCGTGTTTCAGCTAACTTTTCAAGCAGTGCCAGAAGATCAGTGCGCAGTGATTTGATTTGCTCTATCAGCTCTGTCTTAGTCTGGTCCGAGCTCATTTACACCTCGTTGATCTTTTTTATCATCTTGGGAAGTGATTAAGCGGTTTGTTTTTGATTGGGACATGAGTAGTGTGATGGACGATGCACCTGACTGGAAGTCCTTTGCATTTAACTTTCACGAAAGCGTCCTGTGGTAGCGCTTTCATGCCTTGAGGGAGCAGATATAAACAGCATGCTTTGTTAGAGTGAAATCTCTTTCAAGCTAATCGGAGAACGCGATGGATAGGGTCTCATTGACGATGAGTCTCAAGGAGTCCTAGTGAGCGATTCAGCAGATTCAGTCGTTAAAATTCAGGATGCCGCACGTCGTATTCGCGAGAATATAACTCGTGTTGTGGTTGGAGCGGATGAGGCAGTCGACTTACTCCTGATTGCTTTGCTCAATAATGGCCATGTGCTGCTTGAGGATGTACCAGGTACGGGTAAGACCACTACAGCCCGTGCCTTGGCACGATCGATCGGTGCTGATTTCAATAGGATTCAGTTCACGCCTGATTTGATGCCATCGGATGTTGTGGGTATCAACTTCTATTCACAAAAAAGTGGTGAGTTTGAGTTTCGTCCAGGGCCACTGGTCGCGAATATCGTATTGGCCGACGAGATCAATCGTGCGACACCGCGTACACAATCAGCACTACTTGAGGCGATGGAGGAACGTACAACCACAATTGATGGCGAGACACACCGCCTCCCGGAGCCATTCGTCGTACTTGCAACACAGAATCCTATTGAATTAGAAGGGACTTTTCCGCTCCCCGAGGCTCAGTTAGATCGTTTCCTAGTGCGCATGAGTCTTGGTTATCCAAGCGAAATTGATGAGTTGGCAATTGTCCGAAGATTTGAGGACAAATCACCGTTGGATGATCTTGAACCTGTCGTTAACGCGTCGGAACTTATCGATTTAGGGAAACTGTTATCAGCGATCCATGTCGACGATGCGATCGCCTCGTATGTAGTAGCACTATGCCGAGCGACAAGGCAGCACGAAGCATTTGATTTAGGCGCGAGTCCGAGAGCTTCGTTGGCGTTGTTTAAGGCAATCCGAGCGAAGGCTGCGATTGAAGGTCGTGATTACGTACGACCGGACGATGTGAAAGAGTTGGCACACCCAGTGATGAGTCATCGTTTGGTGCTGAATTCAACTACTCGACTTCGTGGACGTGTTACCGACGATGTGCTTGATGAGGTAATTGCCACGGTTCCCGTACCTATCGCAGATATTCGTTAATTGACGACCGTCGATGAGAACACTCATTGAAGATGCTTGGCTGCTTGGAGCCTCACTTCTAATTGGGATTGGACTGCTCGCGAGTTCGTCTGTAGTGATCGTTCTGGGGACGTTAGTCTTTCTCAGTAGTGCCGCAGGTCGCATCTGGGCGAAGATATCGCTCGACGAAGTCTATTACACGCGTGATATGTCTCTGACACGAATGTTTGTTGGTGAAGAGACGGTTCTTACGTTGGCGCTAGCGAACCGCAAGTTGCTACCTGTGCCTTGGATTGAGGTGCGTGAGCAAGTGCCAGAAGGTCTGCTGCTAATTGACGAGAAAATTTTTGTTACCGGTGCGTCACGTACGAGAACTCTGCGACGCAATACGGCACTAGGCAGGCGCGATCGAGTGGAATGGCGAGTTACGGTTCGAGCAGTAGCCCGCGGCTATTATCGAATCGGACCGACCACGTTGTTCTCGGGAGACATCTTTGGGTTTTTCGAGAACGAAATGGTCGCGGACATCCCGGCTACGGCGATAATTGTTTATCCACATACCTATTTGTTGCCCGAGTTAGGGTTTGACAGTGTGCGGCCGTTCGGCGAACTACCGGGTGGGAATCGGATTTATGAAGATCCTTCCCGGATCGTTGGTGTTCGGGATTATCAGTCTAGTGATCCAATGAAGCGGATTGACTGGAATGCCACGGCTCGAGTTCAACGTTTGCAATCGCGCCTCTATGAGCCATCGCGAGCGCAGTCGATTGTGATTGCATTCAATGTTGGAACTTTAAAGAGAAGTTGGGAAGGTAGTGATCCGATCGTTCTTGAGCGTGGTGTGTCGGTAGCAGCTTCGATAGCTCGTTGGGCGTACGACACTGATTTAGCAGTGGGTCTAATAGCGAATGGAGCTTTCCCAGGGCAAGGACGTCCGATTCACCTTGGGGTCGGTCGTCATCCGGACAGACTCAATCGACTTCTAGAAGCGCTTGCGGGGATTAGTTCCTTTACCATATCGAGCCTCGCGCGCGAGCTCGAAGGCTCACTGACTGCAGGCTCGACAGTGATAGTGGTTGCGGCCGTGATGCCCGACGATCTCGTCGCGACATTGCATCGTTTGCGTCGAGATGGCCATCACATACACGTTGTCAAGATTTCCTCCCAGATCTGGGAAAGCGAACTTGGCTCGATACCCGTATCAGATATTGCGAATCTTATGGAGAGCCTGGAGGCAGGGTTGGCCGAAGAGCTTGGTGTGCCGGGAGAGACAATACTCACTAAGGGCAACAAAGTTTCTGCGTCGGAAGTGGCGGCACCACTGTGATTCGTTGGCAGCGAAACTTACTGAGCCTGTTGTACATCGCTATGGAGTCACTTCCATGGTTTGTGGCGTTGAGTTTGCTGGCGACTATTGGGGAGCGTGGCCATCTGGCTGAGCTGGCACGTGAGTTGAGGTTTTTTCCTGCCGAAGATTTCACCCAAGGAGCGGATCATCAGGCCGCAGTTATTGAAGTGCTATGGAAGCAATCAGAAGTTGTGACAGCTGGTCCACAGCTGTGGGCGATTGCAGCTGCTGGTTTAGGTGGGTTTTGGCTCATGAGCTACCTGCGTGACATGCAGTGGGGCGGGATGTGGGGTGCGATTGTTCTGCTGGTTGTTTCCGTTTTTGGTCTCGCTGTCGTGCTCCACCTTTCTTTTGCTCAAGACTTTATGGTCTGGGAAAACAGCGGATTCGCTGTTTTTATCGATGATCCAGGTTTGTTTCTTGCTAGTGGGACCGATTACAAGGCGATAGTCGACAGCGGAGGCGCCACTCTTAGGAGCGCATCGGCGATTGCCGTCACTTTCACCGGCTTGATTGCAGTCTGGTTGCGTTTTCTTTATGTAGGACGATACCCACTGCGATTCAATCACCTGTTGCGATCATTTGGGTTCGGTTTTGTGGTCCTTCTGGTGTCGCTAGTTGCTGCTTCGTTGAATGACTTAGGGCATCTAGCGATCTATGCGATCCCATTTTTCATGCTGGGTTTATTGACGCTTGCTGTTTCGAATGGAGAGCGTGCTGCTTTGCACGCCGAGGGCACTGAGAGAGCAACGTCATGGGGGATGTCAGTCACTGTCACGGTAGCGTTCATCGTCGTTCTTGCATCTGCTTGCGGATTACTTGCGGTGTTGGATGTATCCGGTTTTCTAGGCTATCTGGGTGGTTATCTTGGCAAGTTCATCGTCTGGGCTTTGATGATGATTCTTACGCCTATCTTCTGGGTTTTGACGCGCCTG